>Ga0306921_10002513_pt1 | contig 18398 bp, 24 predicted proteins | sample sta12Cox44000080_FD_203760 | JGI IMG/M metagenome (GOLD analysis project Ga0306921, IMG submission 203760) | Lab enrichment of tropical soil microbial communities from Luquillo Experimental Forest, Puerto Rico - statoxic.12C.oxic.44.000.080 (v2)... | ecosystem: Environmental > Terrestrial >... | reverse complement strand
GAACCCTTTGACGATCTGGTGACTGGTTCCGGCACATCCTCAAAAGGTAGCTCAACCGACACAAGATATGTCGGGCATACCGAGCGGAAGGAGGTGCCAGCCATCAAAATCGTTCTCGACATCACCCGGTTGGTGGAGGAGGGCAAACTTACCACGGAGGCCGCGCGGCTCCAGGCGCTTGCCAAGCGGGACACCGGGTCACTGGCGATCAATGTGCTGATGGCGTTTGGCGCGGTCGCGGTGGCAGCCGGGATCATCGCCCTCGAACCCGCCTTCACGACCGGTGCGGCACTTGGTGTCGCCCTCGTGGTACTTGGTCTTGGCATCTCGTTCCTCACCGCCGAGCAATGGAGCGTTCTCGGTACCGCCACTACCATAATCGGCGCGCTGCTGCTGGCAGGCGGGGTCATTGGGTTTGTTGAGGCCGATTTCGCCGGGCTCGCCTTCTCGGCCCTCCTATTCTTGGCGCTCGCAGTTGCCGATCCGCAGCAATTTCTTGATGGCGCTGGTGCCGTTGGCGCTCGCCGGTGCGCTAGGCAGCAGTACCGGCTACATGCACGCCGTCTATATGCTGACGGTCACCGAGCCCTCCATCACGATCGTGTTCTTTGGGCTCCTCGCTGGGGTAGCCTACCTAATTTCGCAGTACGTCGCGCAAGCCTATGAGCAGTTGGCAATCACTTTTGCCCGAGTGTCGCTGATACTCGTGAATTTCGGCTTCTGGATCGGCTCGCTGTGGGGCGACTATCCCGGCCAGACTTGGGCGCAGGACGAAGGCTACCGGCTCTGGTCTGACCGGGAGGCTTGGCGCGCCGCCCACCTACACATACCGGAAACCGCGTTCATCGTCGGATGGGCCATCGTCATCATCGCCGTTGGGGTTTGGGCGGCGCACACCAACCGCCGTTGGGTCGTCACCACCGCGGCGGTCTTCGGCGCGATCGAGTTCTACACACAATGGTTTGAGCGGCTTGGTGCCCAGCCTTGGGCAATAATTGTAGCCGGGTTGACCATCGTCGGCTTCGCGATCGTATTATGGCGCTACAATCTCACAGGCGGTCGCCTTGCTACGGTCACCGCCTGAGCCAAGAGCGCCTAAAGAGCGAACTCCAGGTATATGGCCGCAAGGCGAAATCGCCCGAAGCCCGCGAACTCGAACCCGACCCGCGGAGGGGGTGAATCAATCGTTCTACCCGCCTGGATCAAACCTCAACTCGCTAAACTCGTCGAGAAGGCACCTGACGGCCCCCACTGGCTGCACGAGATCAAGTTCGATGGATATCGGATGCACGCCAGACTTGCCGCGGGGAGAGTGCAAATTCTGACCCGTCAAGGCAACGACTGGAAAGGAAAATACCCGGCAATCGTTAAGTCCATCTACGCGGGCCGAGTGGACACGGGGATGCCGGTCGCCGAGTTGGAGCGGTTATGACGACGACTCCAACCCTTGGTGGTTGAAAAATGCCGCTGATGATACCGCCGCCACGGGGTACTCGTTTTGGCTCACGGCTCGTGCTGTCGCGGGTCCATTGGGTCCGACCTGAGATCGTCGTCGAGGTTAGCTACATTGAATGGACACCGGACGGTCTGCTCCGGCATGTTGTCTATCTGGGCGAGCGCGAAGATAAATCGGCAACCGAGGTGCGCCCCACATCAGCCCGGAAGGCAAAACCGAACCAAGTCACTCCTTAAGAAGATCAGCGCTAAGATTCGACTTAGTGCAGACTTTCGAACAGACTGCCCTGGCGCTCCCTTGATTTAGCGAACCTATCCGGTATTTCAAGTTGCCATCGCGGCGGGAACGCCAATGGAAGGAGCGGCCGTGGATCTGGTACGTATGAACGCTTGATCTTACGCCGATTGGCGATCCCCTGAACTTCAGGGTGCGCAACCCGAGCATATTTCGAGATCTCGCAGAAAAGGTTTTGGCAATCTATAAGTTGAAGCCGCCGACTGAACAAGGTCTCGAATTTCAATCCGAGGCGATTAAATTCGACTTCCTGCCGATCTACAGTCCAGTTGATCACATCTTCGGCTGAATGTCCTCCAAAATCGCTAAAGCACTTCGCGATTCCGTCGAGTGCGCCAGGACCCGCGACTACGAATTCCGATTCATCGAATATTAGCATAGACGAATAGTTTAGATCGATAGCGTATTGGAACGCCAAGAATGGGCCGAGTCCTGGATAACGAGCCAAAATCTCATATACGGCTCTCAGTGAATTGACTTGTGCGATCCGATGAGGAAGTCGGTCACTCATCATAAGCCCCAGCAGGGCCAAATGATTTGCATGTTTTCGGGAATACCCGAATGGAGGCGAGGGCATAATATAAGCAGGAGAATAAATGCGCGCGCCACGAGAAACCAAAGCGTCGAGAGTGTCGGAGATCTTTTGTATTTCGATTCCCTCCCACACTATAGAGCCGACTGCACGCTCCAGGGCCTCCCATGTTTCAATCCTGTTGAAGATTTTGAACAGCAGAGTCCTAAAGAATATCTCACGGCAATCTTGGGATCTTTCCGCACCATACTGCACTTCACGGATAAGATATTGGCTTACTCGATCAGCGGCACGATAAGCATTAGTGAACCGGTAGTTCTGGAGTATTGGATCTGAGGTCCAGAAGCCAGGGGTGCCCTCAAGCCGTCGATAGAAAATGGCCTGCCTCTCAGCCGCAAAACGCCAGTAGGTGTCGAAGACTTTGGTGGGTCTCATATGTTGCATATATAGGGCGATATGTAGGGAACCTCGGCGGATCTCGACCGGATGCGGCCCGGTAGTGGCAGCTTACCGGGTCACGCTGGAACGGTCACGGGACCATTGGCGGGTGAAGATGGACGAGCAAGGACGTGAGCCATTGCGCGTCTCCGATTTCGAAGAGCGTGTTCGGCTGACCGACGAGATGGGGCCAGAACCAGATACGGCTTTTCTGGGTCTCTTCGGCGAAATCGGCAGCCTTGTCAGCGCCTTGAAGAAGCGGCGGCGAGATAAGGATGCTTATTTCGGGTATGAGCGAGGCGTGCTTGAGGAAGTCGGGGACGTTCTTTGGTATGCGTCCGCTTTCGCTCGACGGGGCGGCACGTCGTTGGCGGAGGTGGCGAGCCGGGCAATCGGTGATCGCACTCCCCCGAATCGGGTGACCTTGGGGGAGATCTCCCCGAACTGCGAACAGCCCGTCAGCGAAGCAGTTGTAGAGACGGCTCTACTCGATTTGGCCGGTGAAGCTGGCGACATCGCGCATCGGTTCAAAAACGGCACATACAAGGATAACGCCGATGCAGTTCGTGGGGATCTCGTTAAGCTGCTGCGCCCGCTCGGTCGAGCTTCAGCAGCATTCGGCGTCTCCCTGGATCTCGCCGGTTATCGCAACGTCGAAAAAACCGCGAGCCGCTGGAGAGCGGACGCGGACTGGCCTCCGCTGTTTGACGAGGGATTGGACACCGATGAGCAGTTACCCCGGTTCTTGAGAGTCGAGATCTACCAGCGACCCGTTAACGGCAAAGATTTTGTCTTTCAGAGATGCAACGGAATCCTCATTGGCGATCGGCTTACTGATAACCACCATCCTCCCGACTTTTACCGATTCCATGATGTTTTTCACTTTGCCCACGCTGCGGTTCTCGGGTGGTCACCTGTTACCCGAGCGCTATTCAAAGTAAAACGAAAAAGTTTCCCGGATATCGATGAAAACGAAGATGGTGCTCGGGCAATTCTAATCGAGGAGGGTCTTACAACCTGGATTTTTGAAACGGCGAAGGAGCACCAATTCTTTGCAAACACTGATCAGTTGGGCTTTGATCTTCTGAAGGCGGTCAACGCGTTCGTTGTCGGGTATGAGCCGCAGCGCCTTCCGATGTGGTTATGGGAGCGCGCAATCCTGAAGGGCTATGCGGTGTTCCGACAACTGAAGGAAGCAACGCGGGGGGCCGTACTAGCGGACATGAGCCAACGAGATTTGCGGTTCGAACCACTCCCCTAAGATTCTCATTCGATGAGGCGTTTGCACGAGTTGACGAGTTCAGCAGCTTCTCGTTTGGACCATCCCTCAGTGACGCCATTACGATTGTTTTTGAAATGATCGATTTCCGCATGAGTGGACACGCATGTTAGCGATCCCACGCTGGCACCGGACTGCTGAGCAACGAAAGCTTGCAGGCGTCCCAATCCGATCAAATTTCCCAAGCCTCGGGATATATAAGCGTGGTTTCTGTAGATGGCCGTCAAGAGTAACTGACGATCGGTCATTAGCTTAAAACTGAGGAAGCTTAGACACTGACGGTTCGAAATCTTTTGTGCATCCCGAGCGGGATCGTAAATCGTCATTTCATATACATTGCGATAGGTTCTCTGGCCTGCGATCTGCGCTTGCATGAAGGTGATCAAATCTTGAAGAGGGTTAATTGTGCTGATCTGCCCATTGCGAATCTTCGCCCATTTCGTTAATCGCTCGAAATAGCGTCCCCAATCACGTGTTATCCGTTTCATTCTAGGTAGCACTCGTTGGTGATACGCATCGTAGAAATCTACCGGCCCATATCGGCGCAGCGTCGACTCTGGGAATATCGTGTTCGCGACCGTCGCAATCGAATGAGTATTATGGCCGCGCAGATAACGATCGACGACCTGGATAATCGCTGCGTCAGTAGCATCTTCAGCAACCGGATCGGCTATATCGATGATCACATTGTGGGCCTCACCTGCTGCGTCCTGGACAGCAGCAGCGGCGGCGACCCAGGCTCTCGCATTACTAGGCTGAGGGGGGATCGGGAGATACATCTCAGAATTCTTTCGTGAGAATAGCGGGCCGCAGCAGGCGGGGAGCGAGATCCGATTCCGTCAGCCATGCATAACCGCCCAACCCCCAGCCCGGTCCCCAAGAGTTCCGAATGAGCACCATTCGCTCGGAGGCCCTGACGCCGTGCCCCACAGCGACAATAGCATGTTTCCTTTTTGGGTCCGGCCTCTCGGCTGAATCGATTATGCCGTGGCTGTCCGGCATGTAGAACGCATCGGACAACTGCATCGTCACTAGCACTGGTATGCTGTAGCTTAGGTGCGCGATAATCTCGTCGAGCGTGGCCGTAACGAAGTTGCCGTCGCGACGGAATAAGCGTGCGACCCCCTTTGGAGGTCTCCATCCTTCCAGATCGCGAATGGGTTTCGCAATGTAGGGCCATTCGACCTCGGGAGGTTGGCCGTCCACCTCAAGAACCTTGAGCATACTCGTCAATGTCGCCCCGTCTTCGGGATTGCCGCCATCGCGACGAACTGCATGGTAGTAAGCCCATTCGGCAGAGAGTGGTTCCCACCCTGGCCGCAAGCCCGCGTGGGCGTCGCTTGCTGCGAACGCCATACAGGTCGGCCGTGGAGTTTGGTCACGGGCCGCTCCGAACTCCGCGCGCAAATCGCAGATTATATCGACTGACATTCACGCCGCCCGGAGTAAGCGGCGAAGGTCGGGTTCCCACATACCGGCCCGCTCGGGTCCCCTCAGATCGTACCGGAGATGGAATTCTCTGATTGGGCTCTGCGGCATCCACGGTCGCCGCTCGCGTAAGGTCACCTCACCCCGGCGACGGTCCTGTGATTGGGCAGTTACCCGGCGCGTCAGGATGCCCCCGATCTTCTCAGAAGCGGCATCCTCGTCCCGGTCATCTGCAACCAAAGCGAAGCCCGCCGCTTTTAGTTCCTCGAAGTTCCAGAGATAACCCGCGCCGCTGTCTTCACGTAGTCGGACCACAAAAAGATCATTGTGTCCACCCTCGATCAGAACTCCTTCGTCCCGATCGGTCAGCAGCCACACATCGCCTCGCCAATCGGAAGGTTCGTAGTCTGATAAAGCCGCGCGCTTTATTTCCTGCGGCTTTACACTCAGTAAGCGTGCGCGCTGCTCCCGATCGATAATCCGATGCCGCTCGAACGAGTAGCACGTTGCGCTGAAGCTGGTCCCGAGGCGTAACGAGGCTTGGTAGGCGAACAGCGGATTGGAAAGCGAAGCTGCCGACCAACCCTGCTGTTTCAGGAGAATAGCCACAAGCCAAGACGGAACCAGGAATGTAGCCGCGAAGGCATTTGCTTCCCTCTCCTGCCGATCGACCATCGCGCGTCCAGAGAATGGGGACCTACGAAGGAGGAGATCCTCATCATCTAAGCTTGGTTCATGTTGCAGATATAAATGTCCAAGTTCATGGGCAGCGGTGAAGCGTTGGATTCGCAATGGCCGCTGCGTAGTGATCAAAATCCCGTTTTCTTTCCCAGGAAGATAGGCACCGAGCAGCTTATCTAACGGCTGGAACATCAGGGTGGCTCCGAGCCGGGAAATTACGCTGAAGACATCGATCCTCCATTCCTCCGATCGCTCAATCTGCTCACGGATTCCGAGGTCGCGGTGAAGCTCGTGTGCCGCCTTGACGCCAGTAAGAATGGCGGTTCGATTATCTACCATTCCGGTTTGCTCCCTTCGTCCGAGAGCGGGATTTCAAAAAATCGGCAAAGCGGGCTAATTCCTGTCTGTCTTGCTTCGAAAGACCGGCTGCCGCACGCGCAAGATGAGCGACTTCTGCGGGCAGTTCGTCCTTTTCAGCAGAGGTGAGATCATCTTCGCCCGTGATCCAACTGATGGGCCGCTGGTAAAGTTTTGCGAGCTTTGTGAGTTCGAGCGTGTCGAGCTTCCTTTGACCAGCCTCGACGTTCGATAGAGCGCTCCGAGGAATTCCAAGATGTCTGGCTACTTCCTCCTGGCTTAACCCAACGTATTCTCTCGCGGTCCTGAGTCTCTCACCGAGAGCGGCTCTGTCAGTTTCGGGTGACTGCCGAGAGAACCCAACTCGATCATCATCCATTGTCTACCCTCCCGAGTTTCGCTGGTTCCAAACTGCTTCCGCTTTGGCTAGCAGGTCACGAATGCAACCTTCTGCGCTATCGTAACCTCCCCTTGGGGCAAACGAGGTTGGCAGCTTCAAGCCAAGCTGCTCCTCGATCGTGCAGATCAACTCGACTACCACTAGGGAGTCGATCTCCGGTTCCCACGAAGAACGAGCCAAGGGGGCTGGCGGCTCACAGTCCCGTAACACCGCCTGATCGGCGGCTTGGACCGTTAGCGCGCTTCGAAGGCGCGCCTCCAACGCGGCGCGGGGGAAGGCTACCCTTAGCGGGAGCCGGAGACTGGTTGCCATGTTCATGCGTCCATATTTCAGACGGCATATATAGCATATGTCCGATTATCAGACAAGAGATTCAAAACCGGGTTACCTGCGGTCGAGTCAGCGCGCCGTTGGCCGGAGCAGCAGATCCCGATCATCTATTTCCTCGGCACCTCGCGAGGCCGTTATCAGCCTGTAATCCGATATTCATCGTGGGGTGGCACCCAGAGCGTCTGCGGGTTGAGCTTGCCGTTGGGGCGATCGTAGGAGCCTCGGCTCAAGCTGCGCCGCCTGACGCACCCGAGCGGCGGTATGCGCTCCGCGAGGTGAAGGCGCGTTACACTAAGCATCCTTCCGCGATGCCGTCCTGACCGCCTACGGAGGCCGGTACGCGATCTCGCATCTACCGGAGCCCCGGCTACTCGATGCCGCTCACATCGTTATGGATGCCGACGAACAGTTAGGACAACCGATTGTCTCGAATGGCTTGCCGTTGACCAAAATTCATCATGCGGCTTTCGATGCTCAACTGATCGGGATCGACCCAGATTCCCGCATCATGTCTCCAACCGATTACTGGAAATTCACGATGGCCCGTTCCTCGAACTCGGCCTGAAGGGGATCGTAGGGCAGGTGATCCAGGTACCGCGGCGGAGTGTGGATCGGCCTGATCGGGACCGATTGGCTCGGCGTTTCGAAGACTTCAAGAAAGCCGCGTAATCTCGACCGGGCGATGGTTTGTTCCCGGTTGACGACGCGGCCGGGCTCGTGATGATCTCATCAAAGAACGAACGGAGAACATCAGACGTGAAGATGGTCCCGCTGTACGCGGCCAGAATCGAGGATCTCGGGCCGGGCGACTTCGTAAAGGTCGATTGCGCCGCGTGTTCGCATACGGCGTTGCTCACATCCGAATTCCTGGCACGCCTCGGTCTGGAGTCGCGGCAAAAGGTGCTGGACCTCGGGGATCGCGTCAGATGTCGGAGATGCGGCGTCCGAGGCCGAGCCGTCGTATCGATCAAGTGGGCGAGACACGCTTGCTAAGGGCAACTCAGAGGTGTCGTTTTTCAAAGCCGCGACAACAACCAAAAATTGTGCTATTATAACGCATATTCCTTTCCGCTGTTTAGGAGTCGACCTTCACGGTCTATCGAGGACGAGCCTCAGACCAAATCCGCAACAATGGAACCAACACTCGAACAAATGGCGCAATCGCTCGTCGCAAGCGGCCATTATCGTGTCACCGGTCGGCTAGAGCTTCAGACCGAATATCACCCTCCCGACGCTACTCCAAGGCTCGTGGCTGCCGTCGTGGATGTCGAAACTACCGGCATCAACCCGGATCACGACAAAATCATCGAACTCGGCGTCTGCCTCTTCGAATATGGCCGTCAGAGCGGGCGGATCTATAAGGTTCTCGGTTCCTGGGAATGGTTCGAAGATCCCGGCATTTCGATCCCCGCTGAAATCAGAAAAATCACTGGCATTACCGATGATATGGTCGCGGGTCACAGCATTGACGATCCCGCCGTTAACGATCTGCTGAGCCGGGTGGTACTCGTCATCGCCCACAACGCGGATTTCGACCGGCGCTTTTTGGAGCGACGCCTTCCTGGCTTCTCGACCAAACATTGGGCGTGCAGTCGTTCCGATATCGATTGGAAGGCAGAGGGTATCCGCTCATCAGCGCTCGAATTCGTCGCCTACTCGTTGGGGTTCTTTCATGACGGCCATCGGGCTGCGAGCGACTGCCGGGCCACGGTCCATGCGCTGGCACAACGGCTACCCCGTACAGGGGGGCTGGCATTGCAGGCCCTTTTGGAACAGGCAAGATTGCACGACATGGCGGTTATGGGCGAGGGACGCCCCAATCGAGAAGAAGGATGTCTTGAAGGCCCGAGGGTACTCCTGGAGCCCCGGAGAGCTTGAGCGCCCGAAATGCTGGTACCGCGATGTGTTGGACGCCGATAAGGCAGCAGAGGTGCTCTGGCTCCGACAAACTGTGATGGGGCCGAATCAAGCCGTATGGGCGTTGCGGATCACCGCCAGAGATCGATATTCGGATCGGTGTTGGACCTGGGGTGAACGATTAGCCGATGCGTAACAGGAAGCCCGGAGCACGCTGTCGTATTTCTACGGAAGAATAAACTTTCATAGGTCGATGTGGTTGGCTCGCATCTCGGCCAGAAACCGCACTGGTCTGTCGAAATCTTCGGGCGGGATCACGATCAGGTCTACGGGGTTTCCATCGGGGGCGTGAAGAGCCTTTGGCAATGGCCCTGTATCGCCGCAGGGGCGTGCTCCTTGAACGATAGCCACGATGTCCCAATCGGAGTCTTCGCGCCAATTACCCCGTGCGCGGCTGCCGGTCAGTAACAATCTCTGGAGTTTCCGTCCAAAGCACGATTCAACTTCCCTCCGCAGTAGCCGTCGCACTGTCTTGAAACCCGGTCGTGCCGTTTCCCCGGATAGCCAAGCTTTAGCTCGATCTGTGAGCATCGCTTCGTGCTTTCTGAGGTAATTCACGGCGGCACCACGGTTGCCGAAACCGTGCGCGAGAATGATTTGTCGGTGTGTTCCATCGACTGAAGCTGACGCGACGATCGTCGTCTCGTGTGAACCCGGATCGGGGGTAACAACCGCAAGGGCTAACTCGGCTATAGATCGCCTCGGCTCGCGAGGAAGTTCGTCTCGGTGCACGCTTGTGTTCCCTCATATACGGCCTACTTGATCGGTTCAGTACCGCACCGATTCCGCAGCCGCCCGCCATCAGCGATTGCCATGATGACTAGGATCTCGTCGGGTCGAGGGGCATCGGCCACAGATACCGTGATCGTATCGAAATGAGGGAATGACCAGGAATCGTCCTTGTGCCCGAGCGGCACGTCGAGAACAGCACCCGCAGCCGCCACCTTGACATTCGCCCCGATCACCGCCTTTCCGCCGCCGATCGCAGCCCGCATCGGTTTGCCGAGCATCGGATGGACGCAGGCACCGCCATGCTCCATTTCGCCAGCGACGCCGACGATCGCACCCTTGCCATAGGAGACCGCGGGTCCGTCGAGCAAATTCACCAAGTCCGGCATCAGGCGCTCGCCCAACATTGCACCGGCCTCGAATAAGGGTCTCAGATCCTCAACAAATTGACCAGCGAACGCGTTCCGAATGACCGCCATCCCCACCGCCCGTGTTGTTGGTCTGTTGGCCTTGACGCCAAGCTCTGCGAAAATCGTTTCGCGGCTCGTGATGATCTTGCGGATCTCAAGCATGATCTTCTCCCTTTGAATCTGCGTCGTCCGAAATAGATTTCAGTTCTGCGAGCGCCAGCCCAATCTACCGCTCGTGAATCTCAATCGGGCCGTTTTGCGGAGCGCGGGATTTCACCGTGCACCTCAACCCATGGCAATCCGTCATCTCGAAAAATCTCCCGCCCCGGTTTTGCGACGGTCGGATCATCAAAAGTCCCGACATTTAGGATAATCATACCGGGCCGCGTTCCAGGCTCCTCGGCGATCGACGAGCCGCATTCCGAGCAGAAGTGCCTGAGAATCGGATTGCCGCTGCCGCCGATGCTGCTGAACGTTTTGAGCGTGCCCTCGATAGTCACCGCGTCCTTGGTCGCCCGAACCAGCGCGGCAAAGGCGCTGCCGGTGAATTTTTGGCAATCCCGGCAATGGCACACCGTTGCGCTCGTCGGGTCGGCCTCGGCGGTGTAGCGCACAGCACCGCAGAGGCAGCCACCTTTGATCTCCATCTCAACCTCCTCGCTCTTTCACCCTTTCGGCTAGAGGCCGAATGAGTATTGCCCATTAATCATGTCCGAGCTACGGCCAAGACCAACTTTGTCAGCCGCTTAGAGCCGAGCAGACGAACCGGTGATTAAATATGAATTCGTGGCCCAATGGCTCGGGCTGTCAGGCTAGTGACATCCAGGGCCTCTTTACATGTTTCTGATATATTCCAATTGGTCCCGATGAACCGTCCAATGCTCTGTAAAGGATTCCTGGCCCACGTTATTGAGAATGATTTCGGTGCACAAGCGCTCCTCGGAGTCCATGCCGTCGATCCAGACCTGAGCATCCCGCGGCAGTTGACCTACAATCTCTGTTAACTTCAATCTTGTCGTCATTTCTCCATCATCCTCGCTCGTCTAGCTATTGTTTGTTGACCCTGCTTGGCTTCCTCATATGAGGAATCGTACTTGCCTTGACCGCGGTTAGCCTTCTTGAAGGCTGTCGGTTGCCGACAAGCAGATATAGGCCCTGCTCTCGTTCCAATTTAGTCCCCGTGAGACGGTGATTAAATATTTGCAGCGTCGTCTCGAATTCGTATGATATCTCTATGATCACTATCTCAGAAGTTCTGACCACCGCAAACGGCGGAGGCGGGTCTGCAACGCCGCTCGAACCGGCGTCGCAGTCTCCCGCCGTGGATTTCTGCTGCCTGTGGTGTGGTCGGGCTTTCAAACCGCGGTCGACCGGGGGATCGGCTCAGAAGTTCTGCTGCTCGGGACACAGGCAACAGTTTTGGATCGCCGCCCGTCGCTGGACGATGCGGGCGATCGACGCGGGCCTACTATCGGTCGACTGCTTGAAGGCATCCCACACGAGCGTGCACGCTGCCTGAGCGGCGTTCCGATAATTAGGGACACCCCTGATGGTTGGGCATGTGAGGGGGCGATCCTGGTAAGTAGGTTAACATGGCAACACCTAATCCGGTCTCCAAGACTATATGAGGCGCAGAGACGGGCTGATCTTCGAGCACCGGATGTGTCTTTTGTGAAACGATCTTTCCGCTGGTGAGGGCCGGTTACCAACAATAGGATGCATGTTGGACGGAAACGCGGACCACAAATGGGCATTTACGCGCGATACGTTCTTCCCCGGCTGACGGACCTAACCATGGCCCGAAAGCTGCTGCTGCCGTACCGGCAACGCGTCGTCGGTGGTGCCGCTGGTCGGGTCTTGGAAATCGGCATCGGCTCGGGCCTGAACCTGCCGCTTTACGGTGATGCCGTCGAAGAGGTCATCGGGGTCGATATTTCGCCAGAATTGCTCGCCATGGCGGACCGTGCGGTCATGCTCCAGTCCCAGCGCCGCCGTCTGCGAGTGCAATTGCTGGAAGGCTCCCCCGAGCATATCCCGTCTGCCATCACGGATGGCAGCGTCGACACGGTGGTCGTCACCTGGGCACTGTGCAGCATTCCCGATGTCCGGGCGGCTCTTCTCGAGGCGCACCGTGTGCTCCGCCCCGATGGCTCGCTTCGCTTCGTCGAACACGGGCGATCTCCCGATACCTCGGTGGCTTGGTGGCAGGACCGTCTCACTCCGCTGTGGAGGCGCTGTTCGGGTGGTTGTCATCTGAATCGGAAGACGGATGATCTTCTACAATCGGCGGGGTTCAGGCTCACCCATCTGACCACCGGCTATGCGCCGGGGCCGCGTCCGATGACGTACATGTATGAGGGACAGGCAGAACCCTAATGCCTGAGGCGGACCCGGCTCGACTTCGAGGTCCGTTGGGCGATTGATCCCAGCACCACTTATGGTAGCCCACCCACCGACATCAGCGCGAAATGCCGCATATACCTGCCAGAGGCGGGCGACCCATGTGAGTAAAACCAGCCCAAAGCCAATCGTAACGATGCCCATGATGAGTGATTGGGGCTGCTTTTACGCCTTTCTATCGAAGCCGCGCAGCCATCATTGTCGCCGCGCCCTTGGTATTAGGAGGGATGTGACGGAGGGGTGTGTGGGCAATGATGCAGACTTGGTACGCGACTGGCGGGACAACCGATAAAGCACGTGTCTGCGCAGTGGGTGACCTTCAGGGCAAGCAGGGTGATCAAAATCTTCCTTCGGGTCGCGCCGCATTCCAAGCCGCTCCATCAAACCCCAGGAACGCCGGTTTGCAGGCACGGTATAGGCGACCATCTCGTCGAGGCCGATTCGTCCGAAAGCATCATCGATTACGGCGAGGGCAGCTTCAAGCGCGTAACCCTGGCCCCAATACGGATGAGCAAGTCTCCAGCCCATCTCGACCGCAGGGGTGAAGGGTGTCTTGTGAGGAACCCAATTCAGACCGACTGCACCGATCAGACTAACTTGACCTGGAAGCTCGACGGCCCACTGGCAGAAGCCATGTTTGTGGTGATGCGCCTGCATCTGCATGATCCAGGCGTCACTTGCGGCCCGGTCCATGGGCAGAAGCATCTCCATCACAGCCGGATCATTGGACATCCGGGCAAACGGCTCACGATCATCATCACGCCATTCGCGGAGCAGGAGGCGAGGTGTTCGCAATGAAATGGCCATTTACCAACCCTCCTTGTTACACCTTGGACTCACGCACTCCTACAGATTTCCATCATCGTCGAAGACAGGAGCACTCCGGGAGTTTCGAGAGCTAGTGCCCCAAATCGGTTGATACCCTGGTTGTGCTTGTCAGCGATGTTCCAAGATGTTGACCAAGCGCCCAAATGGATCGCGACGAAAAAGCGCGTCACGTCCCATGGTTCAGTCACCGGACCATATTCGATTTTGAACCCTGCGGCCCGCATCCTCCGGTGAACGTCCGACAGGTCGTCGACCTCTATGGAAAGGTCGGGCACGGTCGTTCCCGATCCGCCCTCGATGGCCACGCTGATCTGCGCTGTCATCATGCCATCCGCCGCAAAAGTCATGATCCCCCCGAGGTTCATGACGATGTTCATCCCGAGCAAGTCTCCATAAAAGGCCCTCGCGGGGTCGAGCCGGTCGGTCGCAATGTTCGCAACGATGCGTCTAACGGCCATGTGTTGTCTCCATATAGATTTCGCGGGTGAATACTAAACGTCGGACTTTGACACTAGGAATTTACCCCCACCTTTTCAGGCGAGTTTCCTGAAACCGAATCAGCCGCCGTACAGTCGTTCCAGTGGCCCCGCACCTTCACTGGTGTTGATCGGGTCTTCCTAGCCATGCGCGTATTGAACGGCGGTAGCCTTCCGGCATCGGCAAGGTTTCGAGAGGCAATCTGATACTCGGCTTCGATCACCCCCGCAGCGCCAGTAGCACCGCGGTAAGCAGCAATAGGCCACAGAATGCCAATCGCAACCGTCTTTCAGGCAGGCGGCTGGCGAACTTGACGCCAGCGGAGATCGCCAGGATGCCACCAAGCGCAAGCGGTAATCCGACAAGCCAATCCACCTGACCGGCCCCGGCATAAGCCAGCAATGCAAGAAGCGCGCTCGGGGAAACGAGCGCCAGCGCCAGACCTTGTGCCTCTAACTGCCGCAATCCGAAGAACGTTGTCAGCAGCGGGGGTGCAACAAACGCCCCGCCGACTCCGAAAAACCCCGAAAACGCGCCACCGATAAGTCCGACGACCGTGATCCAGCCCCAGGCTCGCTTCGGCCCTGCGTAAACCTTCGCAGCACCATGTCGTGCGTGATAGGCGACGGTGGCAGCGATAGTGGCGAGAAAGACTGCGAAGGCAAGCCGCAGGACATGCGGGTCGAGGCCGGTCGCCAAACGGGCTGTCGGATAGGTCGCAATCAAAGCCGATCCAGCGATAGCCGCTGCCATGCGCACATCGACGCCGAAGCGTCGCCGATAGCGCAAAAATGCCCACACGACATTGGGCACCACCATTACTAGGACGGTGCCCTGCGCGGTCTGCTGATCCATGCCATAGAAGAACCCCAACACGGGGATCACAAGAAAGCCACCGCCGACCCCAAACAGTCCGCCAAGTAGACCGGCAACGCCACCGAGGCCCGCTGCGGCGGCGACGCGAATTGCCGTCGCTATCATGCGGACGGATGGTGCCGAGGAAGACAGAGGGATCGAGAGCGCAGGATCGAGATCCTCCCGGCGAGGACGGCATCAGCACTAGCTACTATCCCTCGCTCGACAGACCTGACCTCGTGGCGAGCAATAGTGGCCGAGCCTTAAATCAGGCGAACTCTCGCTGCTTCTGGACCCTTCCGGCCCTCGACGACATCGACAACCACTGGCTGCCCTTCACTGAGCCCCTCGATGCCAGATCGCTCAAGAGCCGAGACGTGGACAAACACATCCCTCCCGCCCCCGTTCGGAGCAATGAAACCGTAGCCCTTATCGGCATTAAACCACTTCACCGTGCCGGTCTCCTCGACCGATGGCCCGTTCAATGTCGTCGCCTGGGCATTCGACCGCCGTGATGCCATTGGAACGGCGGTGCTGCTATCGACGTTGATGATCTCGGTGATGTGTGGCCCTTTGTGTCCCGGACCGACACGGACTTCGAGGGTTTCTCCGGGCTGCACAGCGTTGATGCCGCTCTGAGCCAGCACGCTCCCGTGGAGGAAGGCGTCGCCGGACCCATCGGAAAGTTCAACGAAGCCAAATCCCTTTTCGGGGTTGAACCATTTGACGACCCCGCTGACCGGTGGTCCGGACGGGGCCTCGAACCGGGGCTGGCTGAACCGGGGTCGGGTGCGGAATGTCCGAGGTTGGGGGTAGAAGGTCTCAGCGTCGAACCCGCGACGCTGCGGGTTACGGAAATCTTGATGTCTCAACTTTGGTTCCTGGTGGGTTGGTGCCCGATCAGTCGGATAGAGCGATTAGCGGTCGCGCTGTTGCAGATCTGATGGGGTCTTGGTTTCGATATGATCCGAAGCTGGTCGGAAAACACCGCTGCTCGCAGCGGTTGTCGATTAGGTGGCCTTGCCGAACGCTGCGATCAAGAGTGCGTAGGACACCGAGGTGGGATCTAGGCTGCCACACTCCGACGCGGTGATAGAAGGAAAGGCTCCGCCGCGACAGGAGCGAGTTCCTGGGATCAAGCTCTTGGCGGGTCGCCCTGCGAGATCTGGGAAATTCGGCTATGGTTTGCGCACGACTGCGGCCCCATTTGGCCCGACGTATCCCGCTCGGTAGACCCCGTTGGCGCAAGCGGCGGCGTGGCTCTGTTGGGCGAAAGCGAGCGTACCAAGTGCAACCATAAACGCCAGAACAACGCGTTTCATTTCGAACGACTCCAGGATTCGGTCACCCAACAGATGCCGGATAGGACCGTTGTGCAACATATTTTCAGCTTCGTCTATTTCGTCAAAGATTTCACATGCTGATGCCTGCCTACACCGCCGTTGGTCTACCAGCGTCGATCGGGGATTCTGGTTTTTTCCTCGGATTCAAATTATGTGTTAATGTTGAATTTGCTCAGGTGAAATCAGGAACTTCCAATCGGGATTCGTTGCACCGCTCACCGTGTCCGGTGCAGCGTGGCTTCTACCTGTGGCGTCGGAACATCCTCCCGCACTTGGAAAACACCGCCAGAGGTCTCGACACTGTATCCGGCACACCACCTGGCGACGAAGGCGCTCGCCAAGGTGGCATCCGCGAAATAGATCGAGAGGGCGTCATTCAACACGCCGCGTGTGCCGGAAGGCGTCATCGCCCATCCGTTTGCGCCGCAATTTTCGTCGAGCCATACTTTGATCCGATCGAGCAGAGGGCCGAGCCCATCAGGTGGGACGCCGATGCGGATGCGCACCGGAAAGCGTCGTTCAGCCTCGGCGATCATGAAGGCGGAGCTAGAAGCCATCGCGATGTTCCAATTTTGTTCTCCGAAAGCTTTCGCACATCGCCCTCGGGAAATCCAGCTTCGTTGGAGCCTGATGCTTCCCTGGGGTATGCTCCCAAGCGTGTTGCCGTGATCACCCGAGACCGATGCATCCTCGCAAACTTTTCGGCGGCACGTCGCCCTCGATCACAACGATTCGGAAGAAAGGGCTTGGCCGTTCAGTAGGGTAGGGGACCGACGAACATGAGCGCAAAATATGTGATAGCTTTGTTTATTTTCTCTGGTCTGGCTGCGATCACTGCGAAGAACGCCAGAGCGACTGAGGAGATGCGGTCAAATCCGCCCCGCAGTCTATACGCTGTCAATGAATCCTCAGATGATCGGGGATCTATTTCGGTCTACGACATTGATGCCGGGCACCGGCTGGTCAAAACTATTCAGACGGTTACAGGCGTCGGCGATGTCAGAGGAGTGGCTATTAGCGCTGTCACCGGGAAGCTTTACGTTGCCTACCGCGACGTTGCAGGCACGGGCATGGTCTATTGCTTCGACGTTTACAACGACTCGGTGCTCTGGAATAGAGCAATTGCTCCCGGCGTCGATCGGCTGGCGATCAATCCAGATGGAAAGCTGCTCTACGTTCCAACGTGGGAAGGTGGGTCGGCCGACTACATCAATATCGTCGATGCCAACACGGGCGAGATTGTTCGAGGGGTGCATTTCTCAAATCGATCACACGACACTCAATACCCGTTATCGGGGCCGATATTCCAAGAGACGAAGGCTGAGGACGGTAGCGGCAATTACCTCTATTTGATCGATCCGGGCAGCTTTGCTGTATCACGCATTGGACCTTATCCGGGCATCCTCGGGCCTTATGCGGTCGACAGCACGAGCAGCTACGTCGTAAACAATGTAACAAACCTCTGGGGTATGCGGGTCGCCAATCTCAAGACCGGTGAGATCATCACGGCGACTATTCCCAACCATCCGCCTGGCGAAGCTGGCCTGTTGCATGGAATTGGCTGGACTCCTGACCAGACTGAGGTTTGGGCAAATAGTAGCGGGACTGACCCGCACGTCTATGTCTGGGATATGCTTAATCCAATGGTTCCCGTTTTAAAGGAAACTATGACATTGAGAAGCGGGCGGGGATCGCACTGGCTGACTTTCGATATAAAGGGCGATTATGGTTATGTCGCACCCGTCAAGAATAGCGCAGATGGTACCGAGATCTTTGATGCCCGCACACATAGCTCTGTCGGCGTGATCGGGTCATCAGAAGACATGCTTGAGATCGACTTCGCGAACGGGAAAATCGGCCAGGTGGGTGATCAGTATGGAATTGGACGACGATAAGGCCCTGTTGCGAAGCTCAGTGCTCATTGGGCGGGCGTAACCTGGGCGACCTCCTCGACCTGCTCACGAGATTCGGGGGGTACCGAAGCATTTTGGGAGGCTTTTCGCCGTTTTCTATCGAGAGATCTTGCAAAGCTAGTGCCGCGCCGGGCTCGATCACAACAACAAAGCGATCGGCTCGATCCCAAACGGACATCTGGCTATACGCGACCACAGTAGGGGTGTTGGTGATATTGTGAGAGTGGTAAAAAATGAAAATGGGGCCGAAGTGCCGACAGTTGATTTGGAAACCTGCGTTTTCTGTGAACTGGTCGCTGGCAAACGGCCGATTAGCGTCATCGATGAAACG
>Ga0306921_10002510_pt1 | contig 18415 bp, 12 predicted proteins | sample sta12Cox44000080_FD_203760 | JGI IMG/M metagenome (GOLD analysis project Ga0306921, IMG submission 203760) | Lab enrichment of tropical soil microbial communities from Luquillo Experimental Forest, Puerto Rico - statoxic.12C.oxic.44.000.080 (v2)... | ecosystem: Environmental > Terrestrial >... | reverse complement strand
GGGGAGCTGGCAAACGACGCGGCAGTATTGACAATCCTGGTTCCAGCAGAAGCGGCCGTAGGGGATGGTTTCCGGGCTGATGAATTGGAAGCAGCGAAGCAACGAGTTGCGCTCCGGGACTTGAAACTTTTTGCCCATGATGGCGATTTCGACGAGTTTTTCGTAGGGACGAAACGGTTCCGACATGATAAGGCCTGTCCTTTACAGATTGAGGAGGTTCCCCTCTGGGCGGCTGAGCCGTGGGCTGCAGTAACAGCCTAGTGCGGACGCCTGGTGCGAACAACGAAAGGATGCGCGGTCGGTAGCTAATCTGCTACGGGGGAGGGATGAAGACGCCGGTACGGAGCGAAGTGCGCTATGCGGCAGGATCGGCCGAGACACCCACACCGGTCAGGAAGCGAGGTCGAAAAACTGACACATGCGGCGGAATTTTTCGTAGCGGCGGTTGATCAGCTCGCGGGGCGATTGATTGGTGAGGACGAGCAATTGGCGCTCGAGGACATCCCCCAGCAATTTCGCTGCGCCGTCGTAGTCGGCATGCGCTCCACCGTCCGGTTCGGGGATAATTTCGTCGACGATGCCAAGTTCCTTGAGGTCGTTGGCCATGATCTTCATAGCGATGGCAGCGGTTTCCGCCTTGGTGGAGTCGCGCCAGATGATCGACGCGCAGCCTTCGGGCGAAATCACGGAATAAAAGCCGTTCTCGAGAATGTTGACGCGATCGCCGACGGCGATCGCCAATGCGCCGCCGGAACCACCCTCGCCGGTCACGGTGACGATTACCGGCACGGGCAGGCGCGCCATCTCGCGAAGATTGCGGGCGATGGCCTCGCCCTGACCGCGCTCCTCCGCGTCGATGCCCGGGTAAGCACCAGGCGTATCCACGAAGGTGAGAATGGGTCGGCCGAACTTAGCGGCGAGTTGCATGACGCGAAGCGCTTTGCGATAACCCTCGGGCTTCGGCTGGCCGAAATTGCGAACCACACGCTGCTTGGTGTCCTTCCCCTTTTGCGGACCGATGACCGCAACGGGACGGCCGCGGAATTTTCCGAGACCGGCGATCAGGGCTTTGTCGTCGCCGAAACCACGGTCCCCGTGGAGCTCGATGAAATCGCTGATCATCAAATTGATCCAGTCGAGAGTATAGGGCCTTTGCGGATGCCGCGCGATTTGGGCCCGCTGCCACGGACCCAGGTGCGTGTAAAACTCCCGGCGAAGCTCGAGGATCTCACTTTTCAATCGCTCGAATTCCGCGTCGCTTTCCTCACCGTTTCCACTGAGACGGCGCAATTCCTCGACGTCTTTCTCGAGGCGCTCGATCTCTTTCTGACGATCGATAGTGTGCGTGGCCTTGCGGTCTTTCTGTGCAGCGCACATTATGAAATCCTTTGAATGCCCTCGTCACCACAAATTCGCTCGAGGGCGGTTATAAAGTCGGGCGTGACTCGTATCTTACGCTGAGACTGCACTACCGCTGTAGTGCCATCTTTGGCTTCGAGCTCAAAGATAACCGTGCTCGGACCGGAGGCTTTCGAGAAGAGTTCCTCGAGCTGCTCGAGGGCGTCCTCGTTGACGCGGCGGAGATCGACGCGGAGGCGAAGTTCGGACGGACCGTTGCGGTCGGCGAGATCTTCGAGCCGACGGGCTTCCTGCAGCGAAAGCCGAGTACCCGCCTCTTCGATTTGCACACGCGCCTTCAGCAACAGTGGGGTGCCCGGTTTCAGGACATTTTCGAGGCGCGCGAAACTCTCCGGGAATGCGAGAAGTTCCTGAACCCCGGTCATATCCTGCAGGGTGAAAATGGCCCACCGAGCTCCTTTCTTCGAACGCATCGGGCGTGAACCGACAATCAGTCCCGCGACGTTGATCTCCTTGCCGTTACGCTGGCCCTCCACTTCTGCCAGCGCCAGAGCGCCGAGGCTCTGTAGACGCGACGCATACTTTGCAAGCGGGTGACCCGAAACGTAGAAGCCCAGCATGGCGTACTCGCTGGAAAGCCGTTCCTCCTCGCTCCAGGGCGCGGCGTCGCGCAGTTCAAAGTGCACCTTGCGCTCCGCGTCACCCCCACCGAAAAACAGCCCGTGCTGGCCGGATTCGCGCGCGCGGGCAGCCCGCTGAATGGCGTTGATGGCATCATCGACCGAGGCCAACATGGCTTCGCGGGGGCCCAGGGAATCCATGGCGCCAGACTTGATCAGGCTTTCGAATACGCGCTTGTTGACGTAGCGGGACTCGATGCGCGCGCAAAAATCGAACAGGGACCTGAACTCGCCGTGCGCCACGCGCGACTCGCGGATGGCCTTGGCGGTATTCTCGCCGACGTTCTTGATGGCAGCCATGCCGAAACGGATGGATTCGCCGACGGGGGTGAAGAAGAGGTCGCTCTCGTTCACGTCGGGCGGGAGAATGGCAATGCTCATGCCTCGGGCTTCGTTGATGTATTTGACGACCTTGTCGGTGTTGCCCGTTTCGGAAGTGAGGAGCGCGGCCATGAATTCAACGGGAAAATGCGTTTTGAGATAGGCAGTCTGATAGGCGAGCAAGGCGTATGCACAGGAATGCGACTTGTTGAAACCGTAGCCGGCGAATTCTTCCATCAGGTCGAAGATGCGAACGGCCTTTTTCTCGGGAATCTTGTTTTTCTCACAACCGGCCAGGAACTTGGCGCGCTGGGCGGCCATTTCTTCTTTCTTCTTCTTGCCCATGGCGCGGCGAAGAATATCCGCCTCGCCGAGAGAGAAGCTGGCCAGGCGGTTGGCGATTTGCATCACCTGTTCCTGATAGAGGATGACGCCGTAGGTTTCTTCGAGAATGTCCTGGAGTTGTGGAAGCTCGTAGCTGACGCGTGTCTTGCCATGCTTGCGGTTGATGAAGTCGTCGATCATGCCGCCCTGAATCGGGCCGGGACGGTAAAGTGCGTTGAGCGCGGTCAGGTCCTCGATGCGCGTAGGCTGATAACGACGGAGAATGTCGCGCATGCCATGCGATTCGAACTGGAAGATCGCCGTGGTATCACCACGCGAGAAGAGCTTATAGGTGACCTCATCGGTAAGCGGCAAAGCATCGAGATCGATTTTGACCTCGCGGTTCTTCTCGACCATGTTCACCGCATCGTGAAGAACGGTGAGGGTCGTCAGCCCGAGAAAGTCCATCTTCAACAGGCCGATGCGCTCGAGCGCGGTCATGTCGTACTGGGTCGTGATTTCGTCGCGATTTGTTTTGTAAACGGGAACGAGTTCGGTAAGCGGCTGCGGCGAAATGACCACTCCTGCGGCGTGCGTCGAAGCGTGGCGCGACAAACCCTCAAGACGCATAGCCACTTTCATCAGGTCTTTGAGTTTCTCGTCCGCATCAATGGAGGATTTCAGTTGCGGCGATTCCTGCAGCGCGTTCTCCAGCGTAATGCCCAAGGTCGCAGGCACAAGCTTCGCCAGACGGTCTACTTCCCCGTACGGAATATCCATGGCGCGCCCAACATCTTTGATCGCGGCCTTGGCGGCCATGGTCCCGAAGGTGATGATCTGCGAAACGTTTTCGCGCCCGTATTTGTGGGTGACGTAGTCGATCAGCTCGCCACGCCGGCGCATGCAGAAATCGATATCGATATCGGGCATGGACACGCGCTCGGGGTTGAGGAAGCGTTCGAACAGCAGGTTGTACTGGAGAGGGTCGACGTCGGTGATGCGCAGGGCATAGCTGACCAGACTGCCGGCGGCGGAACCGCGCCCCGGCCCAACGGGCACTTCCTGAGCACGCGCGTAACAAATGAAATCCCAGACGATCAAGAAATATCCTTCATAGCGCATCTTCTTGATCATTTCGATCTCGGAGGTCAGGCGACGTTCGTATTCGGCGAGAGGATAGGTCAGAGCGCCCTGCTTGGCCAGCCGCTCGAGGTGCGGAACACGACCGGCAAAACCTTCGCGCACGACTCTTTCGAAGTAGCTGTCCGGGGTGTGGCCTTCGGGAACCTTGAATTCGGGTAGCGCGTTGGGAATGCGGTCGACTTTCACATTGCAACGCGCGGCAATATCGACGGTTCGCGAGAGGGCGTCGGGCAATTCCCGAAAGACCTGGGCCATTTCTTGCGCGGTCTTGAAATAGAACTGGTCGGTAGCAAATTTCATGCGATGCGCGTCGCTCAGGGTCTTGCCGGTCTGAATGCACAGCAAGACTTCCTGGGCATGCGCGTCGTCGTGATGCAGATAATGGCAATCGTTGGTGGCCACCAGGGGAATCCCCGTCTCTTTCGAAAGGCGCACAAGTTCCCGGTTTACGGGCTTTTCGACGGGCAGTCCCTGGTCCTGCACCTCGATGAAGAAACTGCCCTTGCCGAAAATATCGCGGAGGCGGTAGGCGTTCTCGCGGGCCCGTTCGAATTTTTCATCCACAATGCATTCGGTGACGGGGCCGCGCAGACACGCGGAGAGTGCGATCAGGCCTCGACTGTGCTTGCTGAGGAGGTCGTAGTCGATGCGAGGCTTATAGTAAAAACCCTCGAGGAAGCCCGCGGAAACCAGTTTGATAAGATTATGATAACCCTCGAGCGATTCGCACAACAGCACGAGATGGTTCGAGCCACGCGTCCCGGGCTCGAAATCGTCGCGATCTTCGGCCGCGGAGGGACCCGCTCTCTCGCCGCGATCGAGCCGGCTGCCCTTGGCGACATAGACCTCGCAGCCGATGATGGGCTTGACGTCGCGTTTGCTGGCCTCATAGAAGAAATTGGCGGCGGCGAAGAGGTTGCCGTGGTCCGTGATGGCCACGGCGGGCATCTTCTGCCGCGAAGCTTCGTCCAGAAGTTCGGAAGTCTCGCACGCTCCGTCGAGAAGACTGTAGTCGGTATGAACGTGCAGGTGAACGAACTGCGGGTTGCCCATGGAATTTAATTGTAAATCGCGGAGACACGAAATGCGACCGTTCCGCTCGGGCGATTGTGGATAAAGCTCGACTACTTGGCGGCCTTCTTGGCGGCTGCCTTTGCAACCGGCTTGGCTTTGACCGCGGCTTTCCCGGAGATCGCCGACTTGTGTTTAGCGTGAGTGGCATCCGCCGTGGCGTGCTTCTCGGGACCCTTCACCCGCTTTTCCTTTTCCTTCTTCTTGGGCGGTTCTTTGATTCCAGAAAGCTTGCGGAGCATTTTTTCGCGCTCTTCCGGAGTCTTGCCACGTCCGTTCAGTTGCGCTGCGAATACCTGTTCGACCACCGCTTCGAATTTGGGACTGCGGGGCAGGCCCATGGCTTCGAGCTCGTTGGCAACCACGGGCAGCGCCTGGCGAACGGGCCGCCATTTGTGGAGATAGGCTTTGAGTTTCGACACCGCCGCGGAATTATTGGATTCCGCCATCAGATAGGCCACCACCTCGAGAGGAAGTTTCTCGATGAATTGGTAGGCTTCGATTGCCGTCTTGGTTTTCTTGCCGGTAAGTTCCTTTTGAATTTCCAGCGCCTCCTCTGGAAACTCCTCGATTTCCGTAATTTCCGCGGAGCGAAAACCCAATTTCGAAAGAAGGTGGCCCAGTTCGCGGTCCTTCATGCGCCCGAGAATGGCCAGCATCATGGGAATAGCGAGCCGCGGGCGGAATCCGGCCATGAACAATTCGTCGCGCACCTTGATGAGACCGGAAATCGCGTCGTAGTCCGGATGTTTCTTGGCGAGCAAGGGATGCACCAGCTCGAGAAGGTCATGCTCGTCCCACTCCTTCAGAATCAGGTGCGGCCGCTCCTCGCGCGCCAGTGCCCTGAGTTCCTCACCAGCGTCCTCGGGAGTGATGGTTTTCTGCAACTCGCGCTCAATGGCCAGATTGAACCATTCCTGGGTGCGCGACTCCAGCTTGAAGCCCATGCGCGCTGCGAACCGCAAGGCGCGCAGCAGCCGCACCGGTTGATTGGTGAAACTATGAATGATGAGCGCGCGCACTTCGCCATGCTCGATATCGGAAAGCCCGTTCGTGGGATCGAGCAACAACCCGCGCGAGGCGGGATTCAGCGAGATAGCGATGGCATTCAGCGAAAAATCACGCCGCCGCAAATCCTCCATGATGGTTGACCAACGGATCTCGGGGCGGGTGCCCGGACGGACGTAGTACTCGTCGCGCGCCGCCGCAATACTGCCTTCGACGTCGCCGGCAAACAAAATCTCGACGTGACGAAGCTTTTCGTCCTCGGAGATCACCCGGGCCCCGCCTTTTTCGAGTTCGCGAGCGATCTTCGAGGGATTGCCTTCCACCGTAAAGTCGAGATCCCGCAAGTTGGCGCCGGTGATCAGGTCGCGGACCGTGCCTCCGGTGAGATAGACGTTGTAGCCCAGGGCGGCGGCCAATTCCTGGATTCGCAACATGGCGGCGCGCTGCTCGGGGGAGAGCCGGCTTTCCAGTAAGAACATGTAATCTGGCATGCACTTCCTCCGCATTAGGGTGGGAATCGGAACCCGATCCGCACCCGCATCAATTCCCTGCCCGGCGCTAGGCGCGCGGGTGATGAGCCTTGTAAATCTGTTTCAACCGCTCCTCCACAACGTGGGTATAAATCTGCGTGGTGGAAATATCGCTGTGCCCCAGCATCAACTGCACGGAACGCAGGTCCGCGCCCCGTTCGAGGAGATGCGTGGCAAAACTGTGCCGCAGCATGTGCGGCGTAAGCGCGACTCGCAAACCGGCCTGTCGCCCGTACGCGGAAAGGATCTTCCAAACGCCCACACGGCTGAACGATCCTCCGCGGCGATTCAGGAAAAGCGCGGGCGAATTTGCCGTTACACGTTTGCCCATAAGCTTCGGCCGGGCGTCGCGCAAATACCGCTCCACCAGGGCGGTGGCCCTCTTGCCGATGGGCACGATGCGCTCCTTGTCTCCCTTGCCAATGCAGCGCACACAGCCGGCGGAGCGGTCGAGATCCATAACCCGCAGTCCAATGAGCTCGGACACGCGCAGGCCGCTGGAGTAAAGAACCTCGAGCATGGCGCGGTCGCGCAGACCCATGGGCGTCCGCTCGTCGGGCTGCGCCAGCAGTTTTTCGACCTCCTCGAGGCGCAGATAGCCCGGAAGCGAACGGCGGATTTTCGGCGATTCGAGGTTGCGGGAGGGGTCTTCAGGGACCATCTCTTTCATCTGCGCGAAGCGAAAGAAGTTCCGCAGCGTAACCAGGTGACGCGCAACGGTACGGCTTTCGAGCTTCTGATGGTAGAGCGAGGAAAGAAAATCGACCAAGTCGTCGCGCCGAATCGAAGGGAGGGACAGTTTGCGTTTTTTGGCGAAGACTTCGAATTTGAGGAGGTCGCGGCGGTACGCCGCCACGGTGTTCGTGGAGAGGCCCTTCTCCACGCGAACATGGGTAAGGAAGGCGGTAATGGCGGGTCCCATGTCCATTACGAACCTGCCAATTCTTCGGCTGTCTCACGGCGCATGGCGATTCCGTAAACCTCCTCGATTTCCGGGCAGCGAAAAATCCACGTCAAGCCGATATAGAGGAGCGTCGCGCCACCGATCAGGCCGATAAATACCATCAATTGGGTGAAAAAGGCAGATTGTACCGTGTATCTCGCATAGTAATTGGCAATCATGCATCCTACGCCCATCAACGCGGAGCAAAGCGAAATCTTGCTGATGGAATGAAAGATTTCGACGGAGCCCAGCGCGCCGTAGCGCAGGCGGAAAATGAAGAACAGAGTGAAGAAATCGAACATCGTAGCGAGAACGGTAGCGAGCGCGGGGCCGCCGTTCTGAAAGCGCTTGAACAAAAAATAGAGGAAAATGAAGTTAAAGACAATGTTCAGGCAAAACGAAATCAGCGCCACGATCACCGGAGTTTTGGTGTCACCCGCGGAATAAAACGCCGGAACGATGAGTTTGACGCACGCGAGCGCCGGCAGGCCGATCGCGTAATAGAGGAGCGGGCGCGCCGTAAGACGAGTAGACTCGGCCACGAATTGGCCGTGCTGAAAGAGCATGCGGATGATGGGCTCGCGTAGAATCATCAATCCGACGGCGGCGGGGATGGTGATGTACGCGACGATGCGCACCGCAAAGGTCAAGGTACGTTTGAGACCCTCGTAGTCATTGGCCGCAGCCTGGTGCGACATCATCGGAAGAATGGCGGTAGCCACGGCTATGGCATAGCCGCCAAGCACCAACTCCATCACGCGGTCGGAGACGTACAAGGCTGCCAGGCTGCCCCGAGGCATGCGACGGGCAGTGGTGAAAAAGGTGTCCACGAAGAAATTAATCTGCGCGATACCCATGCCGAAAAAGCGCGGGAAAAGCACGCGGGCGATATTCCGTATACCCGAATGCGAAAAGGAAATACCAAAGTCGAAACGCATTCCCCGGCGCACCAACTGGGGCATGAGCACGAGAAACTGAAGAGCCCCACCCACCAGGACACCCACGGCCAGCGAGATGGCCGGGCTATTGAAGTAATGCCAGACGATGGAAATCGAGAAAACAATGATCGAAAAATTGAGCAGCGCGGTGGTCGAAGCGGGCAGCGCGAAATTATGATAGGAGTTGAGGATGCCCATTCCCAAGGCAACCAGTCCGACGAAGAAAATATACGGGAAGATGATACGGTTTAGGGCGATGGCTTCCGGGAAGCTGGATTCGCGGTGGTCCTGTGGCGAGGAAAAGGTCTGGATGACGAAGGGGGAAAATACAACGCCCAAGACGGTGATGACCGCAAGAATCAAGGCCAGGGTCCAGAAAAGCTTATTGGCGAAACCCCAGAGTTCCTCGGTCGTCTTATCGCGCATGTACCCCGTGAAGACCGGGATGAAGGCGGCGGTAACGGTACCCTCACCGACCAGGCGGCGTATCAAATTCGGAATGCGATAGGCGAGAACGAAGGCGTCGGCGGAGAGGGTGGTACCGAGAAGGAAGGAGATACGTTGGTCGCGAACGTAGCCGAAGACACGGCTGACGATAGTGACCAGGGATATAATCGAGGCGGATTTGAGGATCTGCTTTTTCTCGGTCAAAGACGGCCCCTCAGGGACCTAAACCCATTAAAAACAATGAGTTGACAGGAAAATCGTGCTTAACATAACATATCCGGATATAGAGTGCAATGAATTCGTAGTCTGGATGGACTTTTCGGTTTGAAAACGCGCCAAGCAGCCTCCACGCACAAGAAAGTGATCGTCGAACTGCAGGATCGGAAGCTCCGGAAGGGGTATCTGAATCCGGCCGGGTTGGCGTCGGCGGAGACAATCGACCTGCTGACTCCTGACGGCGAGCATCAGCAGATTTTACTGGAGACGGTTCGCGCTATTTACTTCGTGCGTGACCTAGCCGAGGACATCGATCTCGACCGAAAAACCTTCCTTAGCCGGCCGAAACTGGATGGCTTGTGGGTTCGCTTGCGTTTTCGTGATGGCGACCGTCTCGAAGGTGTCATTCCGAATGACTTGCTCGGGCTGCACGACAATGGGTTACAGATCACCCCGCCGGATTTTAATTCCAATACCGACCGCATCTTTGTGCCCCGTTCGGCGCTGACGGAACTGACCGTGCTCGGTGTGGTCGGGATCGCACGGAAGAAACCGGTTACTGCCGCTTCCGCTGCGCAACCGCGACTGTTTAACGAATAGCGCATTCGCGCTACGTGTCACCACGTGCCGATGCGGACGACCGCTTGGGTGGTAATCTTCAGGCCTTCCTGCGGGTGGACCATGGCAACGTCGTTCATCCAGGAATGCGTGTACTCGAGGTCGACGACACGCCATGCGAACGGCCGCGTGATCACCACGTCGAAACCGCCACCCACGGCGATGGCCGGCCCGTTCTGCGCGGTTTCGAAGGAGTAATCGCTGCGCTTTGGATAGTGCGGAAGCGTGCCGTTGCCGTCATTCCACTGCTGCAGCAATTCCTTGCGCAGGGCGTTATCCATGACCTCGAAGGTGACCTTACGCCCGCCAAACAGGAATTGGGCGAAGGGCGAAAACTTTTTGTCGGCCATGGGTGTCCAGCGGAACCCGCCACCGTAAAAGAGGGAGTCGGCGCTGTAATTGTAGTAGGGCATGTGCATAATGAGGCAGCCGTTGATTTCGGTGACGACTTGCCATTTGGGATTGACGCGCGCCGCGCCGCTGCCGCCTCCGCCGATACAGGAGCCGCCGCCCAGAAACGTTTCGTAATACGGGAATGCCGCGAGTTCGATGTCCGCTTCCTTCGGGTGCGGATGGGTGAACTCGACACCGGGAGTCATCCAGGCGTTCTTGACGAAGATAAAGGGCTTGTCGCCGGTCCCGTTTTTGTAGTCTGCGACAAGCTCCTTTCGGAGCTCGTAATTTGCGCCAAATACTCCCATACGGGTATCACGATTCCAAGGCACATGAAAGGCCATCATGGTCGCGAAAGTGCGGCCGGGATTCAAGAAACTGCGCGCCATGACGATCACCGCGCGGTTCGCGGTGCGGTTTTCCAGGCCCATAATGAGATAACGGTCGGCCGCATCTTCGGCCAGCATGGTGCAAAAGCCGAGCGTCGGCGTATCGACCAAAGTGATGAAGCCCGGAGACGCGTGTAGCATGACGTTGCCGATGGATGCTTCGCTGATGGGACCTATTTTCCATTGCGTGTGCCAGACCGCGGAATAGGCCATGGAACGCAGGAGGCTGACCCAGTACTCGCGACCATCACCCAATTGCACAAGGTGATAGGCGGGATCGTTCTGGCGCTCGATAAAGCCGAAGACCGAGCCTTCGATGGGGTGACCCACGTACGGGGCCATGAAATGATCGCTGTCACTCCATCCGCGCAACTCGGAAACCGAATCGATGTAGTCCTGAAACCAGTGACCGTTCAAAGTATCGCGTGTGCCGGCCTCGGTAGTGATATTGAACGCGTGTTGAATACCGGTAAACAGAAGGGCTTCCGCAATCGCCGGCTTCCAATGGAAGCGATTTTGATTGCGATCCTGGGAATTCTGGGGATTGACGGAGCTCTCGGAACTGGTGGGCGAGTGGGGCGGCGGATCGTTGGGTACCGTGGCTGCGGCCAGATTTAGGTGCGAGGCGTCGTCATAAACTTCGCTCGTGGTGTGAAAAGACGGAAAGGGAGCAAACCAGGTTTCATCGACATTATGCAAGAATTCGGACTGCGAATATAGGACATCGCGACGGCTCGATGCCAGATCAAGCGCTGTTTGCGCACGCAGAACCGCGGGTTTGTCAAACACCACCAAGGCTAGGGAAAAAAGCAGTATTGCAGTTGGTCTCACTCGAACAAACACTCCCAGTGAAAAGTAAAGGCCGGCTGCTTTGTTTACTGCGGGGCGACGCAGATGTGGCGGCGTTGATGAAAAGCGACTGCCTGATTATAACGAGTCCGATGCAAAGTAGAAAGCGGAAGATGTCTGGCGGTGGAAAAGTCGCGCTTTCTGTACTTCGCGGTGGAGCCTGTGCGAGACTCACAAGTTAAACGAACGGTCTTGAACCATTAGGAGCGGACTTCATGAAATTGCAGGAACTTGCGAACAGGTTGGGCTGCCGGCTGGAAGGAGATCCGGAGTTGGAGATCAGCGGAGTGGCGGGAATCGACCATGCACAGCCAGGACAAGTAACATTTCTTGCCAATCGCCGCTATGCGCCGCAATTGAAGACGACGAAGGCGTCGGCGGTGCTGCTTGAAGAAGGTGTTCCTCTCGAACGGGACGCAGGTTTCACACCCCCGGCGGCTTTGCGGACTGTGAATCCGTACCTGGCGTTTGCGAGCGCCATTGAAATTTTCTACTCCGCTCCTGCCTATCGCCCCGGGGTACACAGAACGGCGATCATCTCGCCATCCGCAAAGATTGGCGCAGAAGCCCATATCGGACCTTACTGTTTCATCGATGAAGAGGTTGAAGTGGGCGAGCGCGCGGTATTGCACAGCTTCGTCGCGATTTATCGGGGTGCCAAGATTGGCGCGGACTTTTTCGCGCACGCACACGCCGTGGTGCGGGAGGAGTGTCGAATCGGAGACCACGTAATTCTCCAGAACGGCGCGATCATTGGTGGGGACGGGCTGGGTTTTGCCAAACGACACGACGGCACGTGGCACAAGATGCTGCAGTCCGGAACGGCGGTGCTCGAGGATGACGTCGAAGTACAAGCAAACGCCTGCGTGGACCGGGCTACCGTGGGCGAAACGCGAGTCGGGAGAGGAACGAAGATCGACGATCTGGTGCTGATCGGGCACGCTTCCCAGGTTGGGACCGATGCCATGCTGTGCGGGCAGGTCGGCCTGGCCGGATCCACCAAGATCGGAAAGGGTTGCACCCTCGCAGGGCAGGTCGGTACCGCGGGGCATTTGACCGTCGGTGACGGCACGGTGATCACGGCGCAGAGCGGGGTGCCAAACGATGTGCCCGCCAAGGCGTTGTATTCCGGCTATCCGGCCGTCGAGAACCGGGAGTGGCTGAAAATGATGGCGGCGTTACACCGCCTGCCAGAATTGCAGCGACGCGTACAACAACTGGAAACGGAATTGAAGTCGTTGCGGAAGTGAATCAAGCCGCTCCCGGAAAGCCCATAGGACGCTGATCGGGCGGCAGGCCCGCGGCAACGCGGTCGTGGATTTCCTGTGTCAACGCTTCCCTTTCCTCGAACGAATATCGGGTGGGATCGACGGGCTCGAGGAACTCTACCAGGATGTGGCCGGGTTTGATGATAAGTTTCCGTTTTTCCATGACGCGATGCGCACCGGAACAGGCCACGGGAACAATCGGAACGCCTGACTTGATGGCCATGACCGCCGTTCCCTTCTTGAACTGCTGCAGCCGTCCATCCGGACTCCGCGTGCCCTCGGGATAAATCAAAAACGATTGACCGTTACGCAGGGCGTCGGTCGCCTTCTGGAGGCTGTCGATGGCGGAATCGCGGTTGAAGCGGTCCACCGGGATAAACTGAGCGAGGTGGAAGGCCTGGCCAACGATAGGCCATTCGAAGAGCGATCGCTTCAGAAGAATCGCAATGCGGCGAGGAATTGCACCAACAACAGCGGGGGCATCAGCGGAGCTCGTGTGATTCGCGGCAAAAATGCAGGTGCCCGCGGGAATGCGTTCGGTGCCCTTCAGGCGAACGCGAACGCCGACACAATTCACGAAAAACATGACTCCTTTGACGCCGGCCCAATACAGTGGATCGACGTGTTTGGTGAGGAAGGTGTAAATGAGCAGGGGCGGCCCCACAACGAGGATGTAGAGCGACAGGAAAACACACATGAACGCCGCACGGAGCATGAATTAAGAAAACTCTCTCGAATTCCGCGGCGATGGTCAAGCCGCGTTCAGTGAGCTTGCGCGGTCACCGGGTCGGTCGTGCCGTGGAGAATGCCATCGCGGATGCGACGAGCGCGGTCGTTTGTACCGGGAGTTTCGACCACCTGGTAAGAGGTCTCCCGGCTTTCGCCGAGGCGAACTTCGATACTTATTTCCTTTCCGTCGCGGCGCACCCGCAGCCGCAGGTCCTCGCCGGGTTTTTGTTGCGAGGCCCAGCGCTCGGGGCGGCGAGGGACCTCGACGGAATTCCAGCGAAGGATTTCATCGCCCACCTGCAGCCCGCCGCGTTCGGCGGTACTCCCGGGTTCGACGGTGGCGACCGCCCAAGGCGCATTGGGCTCGCGCTCGATCGAAAAGCCAAGCGTGGCACGAGAACTTTCCTTTTCCTGGACCGCCAGACCCGCTCTGGAAAGGAGCTCAGCATACGGCAAGGCCTGCGCACCGCCGACATAATTGTTGAAGAAATCGTCCAGGGAGCCGCCGGCGAGCTTTTCCGCGGTGAGGCGGACGTCCAGGCTGTCACGATAGAATTTGCCGGATCTGGCGAAGTCTTGATTCATGTTGCGGAGCACGTCGTCCAGGCTGTGCTGATTGTCGGTGCGGTCGCGGATAAGGATATCGAGAAGGACGCCGAGGACCTGGCCCTTGGTGTAATAGGAGACACTGCGTTGCGGCTGGTTGTAAAGGGCATATTTCTCGAGCCAGGTGTCGAGACTGGACTGCTCGGCGCTCTGCCAACGCTCGGCTGGGCGCGTCTCGAGTTCCGTGATTTGCGCACTCAGGTCCTGATAAAACTGCTGATGATTCCAGATGCCGGAGCGAACCAAAGCGTAAGAACCGTACGTGTTCGTGACGCCCTCGGCAAACCAAAGTGCGCGTGTGTACATCTCGTGGGTGTAATCCACCGGCTCCAAAGAGGCGGGACGAATGCGCTTGACGTTCCAGAGATGGAAAAATTCGTGGGCCGAGACGTTGCTGAGATATTCGCCGGAAGGTACGTAGATGGCCGTGGAATTGGCGTGCTCCATACCGCCTCCGCCGCCTCCAGCGGGCTTGCCGATATGAAAGATGAAGGTGTAGTTGGGGTAGGGAGCCCCTTCCATCATTTTGGTTTCGTAGAGGACGATTTTGCGAAGCGCAGCTTCGACTTCGTGGCGTTTGTAATTCTCGCCGTGAATCACGACGCGAACCGGGGGACTCACATCGTGGATCAGGAACTCTTCGAAATGCGATGCTTCAATGGGACCATCGGCAAGCGCGTCGAAGGTTGGGGCTTCGAACAAAGCGACACGGTTCGCTCCAGACTGAAGTATGGACATCGTCGTCGCCGAAGCGACGCTCCAGTCGGCGGGAAGATCCTGGAGAACAATAGCGCTCTTCTCCGAGCGGCGGTCAGCAACGTACAGCAAAATCATGGCCGGGTTGATGAAGGCATGTTCGGAATTCAGTTGTGTGTTGAAGGGGCCGATGTCGTCCCAGAAGGTGTCGTAGCGAACAGAAATGGTGCCGGTGCCTTGGATGAGCCAGGTGAGTTTATCCAGCTTGGCAATCCTGGCGGGCTGACCATTCACGAGGGCCTGCACTTGCTGAACGTGGCTGCTGAAATCGCGGATTTCGTAGAGGGCGTTCCAGGCGGCCATCTGAAGCTTGACTTCCCCCTGGACATCGGGGACTTCCATTTTCACGTGGAAAAGATGTTGCTCGGGATGAGCGAGGGAGACCTCGTAGCGAATCGCGGCTCGCGCGCTGCCGGCGGCCAGAAGGCCCGCGACCAGGGCAATCAGGGCCAGGGGGAACCGATAGATGGGCATCTTCACCGCGCGTGTGCCTCAGAGTGGGATTTTCGCGCGGCCAGACGCTTCAAGAGCTTTTCGCATAACCCGTCGAAGCTACCATTAGACATGACGAGGAGCAAATCGCCCGGGCGGGCCTCGCCGGCGAGAAACTCTGCGATGGCCTGCGCGCTTGGGAAAACGTGCGCGTCCTTACCGAGCGCACGCACCGCGTCGCCAACGGTGTCGGGGTCGAGACGCTGGTCATCGCCGAGCAGGGCGGCGCGATGAACGCTGCCGAGAATGACGCTATCGCCGAGCGCGAGCGATTGCGGGAGGGAGTTCTGGAAAACGCGGCGGCGCATGGAATTGGAGCGCGGCTCAAGAATGGCCCAGAGCTTGCGACCGGGCCAGCGGAGGCGAGCCGCTTCGAGGGTGGCGCGAATGGCCGTGGGATGATGAGCGAAATCATCCACCACCAGAATGTCGTCGACTTCGCCCTTTACCTCCATGCGCCGCTTCACACTGTGAAACGCCGCGAAGGCTCTCTGGATTTCTTCACGGCGGATTCCGCGACCTTGCGCCACGATCAGTGCCGCCAGAGCGTTGAGAACGTTATGGCGACCGGTAGCATTCAGAAGAAATTCCCCGAACAGCTCGTTGCGGTAGCGAACGCGGAAATACATTTGCTCGTGCTGCAGGGTAACGTCGCTGGCAACCCAGTCATTCGTCGGTTCGAAGCCATAGGTAATGACGGGGCAAAACGCTTTCTCGGTTACAGCGCGTAACGCCGGGCCCGCTTCCGCATCGCCCCATACGACTACGCGGCCACGCCGCGGCACGAGATTCACAAGCCGTTGGAACGCGAGTTGATATACCTCAAAATCGGCGTAAATATCCGCGTGGTCGAATTCGACGGAGGTGATAACCAAATCGTCGGGCGCGTAATGGAAGAATTTTGCGGCTTTGTCCCAGTAGGCGCTGTCGTATTCGTCGCCTTCGAGAATGAATTCCTGCCCGCCTTCGAGGCCGTAGCTCTTGCCGAAGTTTTCGGCGACTCCACCGACGAGGAAATTGGGGTGCTTGGCAGCTAGGTGAAAAGTCCAGGCCAGTAAAGCAGTTGTCGTCGTTTTGCCGTGAGTTCCCGTAACCACGATGGAATGCTTGCCGGGAAGGAATTCCTCTTCCAGGATTTCGGGGAGCGAACGATGCGGAAGCCTGCGGTCGAGCATCTCCTCGACCTCAACATTGCCACGCGAGATGGCGTTTCCCACCACGATCAAGTCCGGGGCGGGAGTCAAGTTCTCCACGTTGAAGGAGGTTGCGTAGGGGATGTGAAGGGACTCCAGCAGTGTTGAAGCTGGAGGATAGACGCCCGCATCGGACCCGGTCACGTGGAAGCCGCGTTCGCGCAGCATTCCAGCCAGAGGGGCCATCGCCGAACCACCAATACCAATCATGTGGATGTGCTTTTGCGCAAGCAAAATTCGCCTTCCTTACGATTATCCGACGACCGCCGATTCCAAAAACTCAAGGCGACCTTCGCCCTTTGCCACCAGTCGCGCACGGATTCCCAAGGGCATGGTGAGCATAGCGCGCTTGGTGTGACCGACAGGAGCGCCGAAAACGATCGGTACCCCCAGCGGTGCAAGGATACGCTCGCAAACTTGCCGCACCGTCGGACTATTGGCGACTTGCGGTTCGGAGCCCGGGAATTCACCGAGGATCAGGCCATGCAGGTTGTCGAGTTTCCCCGCTTGCTTTAGATGCATCAGCACCCGATCCACCTGGTAGGGCTTGATGTGCGTGTCCTCAAGAAGCAGGATGGAGTCACTGGTGTCGATTTCCCATGGCGTGCCAAGAGACGTTTGCAACATGCTGAGGCAGCCACCGAGGATTTTTCCTTCAGCCTCGCCGGCAACGATCACTTCGCCCGAAAGCGGAACAGACCACGCAGCCGTGGACATCGTGGCGTTCAGAAAGGAACCGGTCTCATAACCCCGGAGATCATCTGCGCCGTGATCGAAACCCGCGGCGAGCATCGGTCCGTGGAAAGTAACCCAGCCGGCTTTCTGCCAAAGGAAAATCTGGAGCGAGGTGACGTCACTGTAGCCAATAAGACATTTGGGCTGATCGATATCCTGCGGCGTGAGGTGGTCAAGCAGATAGGTCGAGCCGTATCCGCCGCGCAAGGCGATCAGGCCCGAGATTTGCTTGCTCTGAAGGGCGCTTCGGAAACCCTCGAGGCGCTCCTCCGTCGAACCTGCGAAATATCCGGAAGGCAGGAATTCCTGTACGGAGACGATTTCGAAACCAAGGCGCCTCAGTTCGATGGTGCCCATCTGCACATCGCCAAAATCAGCGGGTGGTGAAGCCGGCGCAAAGAAGGCCAAGGTCGATCCCTTCCGGAGGGCGCGCGGTTTGCGGACGGAGGAAGGCGCGGCTTTCATTTCCGAGGACCAGTGCGAAGCCGCGGCGTTTTGCCCGGCCAATGGAATTGCTCGATCATCTTTATTCGCTGAATGCGCAGGCGAACGAGAACTGTCCAACGGAGATTCCCTATGTAGCCCACCCATTATTGCGATTGTAGCGAAGCTACAGCTTGAACTGGGTAAGTTTCGAAAAGTGGCGTGCCCTGGCGTGTATCTCGGAACGCTTCAGGGTCAAGAGACGCTCTAAACCAAAGCGTTCAACGGCAAAACTGCCCAGGACCGAGCCGTAAACCATGGCTCGGCGCAGCGCGGCATCGGAGGTGCTTCCCACGCTTGCCAAGCAGCCCATGAAACCGCCGGCGAAACTGTCCCCGGCACCCGTGGGGTCGTGAGGTTCCTCCAGCGGGAAGGCCGGAACGCAGAACACGCCGTCGCGGTCGACCAGCATGGCGCCATATTCGCCGCGTTTCACTACGAGCGTGGAGGGGCCCATCTTGAAAATGTGCCGAGCGGCGCGTAGAAGATTGTGCTCACTGGACAGTTGGCGCGTTTCCGCGTCGTTGATCATCAGCACATCAACATGCTTGAGGGTTTCACGCAATTCCGCGTTGGTACGCTCGATCCAGTAGTTCATGGTGTCCATGGCGACCAGTTTGGGCTTGCATTTCACCTGATGGAGAACGTCGCGCTGGAGGTCGGGAGCGATGTTGGCCAGAAATACGTATTTCGAATCGCAGTATTTCTGGGGAAGGCGAGGCTTAAATTCCGCAAAGACATTGAGATCGGTAGCGAGAGTAACGCGTTCGTTGAGATTTTCGGAATAGCGGCCGGCCCAGAAGAAGCATTTGCCGCTGGCGCGCTCGAGGCCTTCGATATCGATAGAGCGCTTGCGCAGCATGGCCTCGTCTTTGGAGTCGAAGTCGTCGCCGACAATGGCGACGAGTTTCACCTGGGTAAAAA
>Ga0306921_10002509_pt1 | contig 18415 bp, 17 predicted proteins | sample sta12Cox44000080_FD_203760 | JGI IMG/M metagenome (GOLD analysis project Ga0306921, IMG submission 203760) | Lab enrichment of tropical soil microbial communities from Luquillo Experimental Forest, Puerto Rico - statoxic.12C.oxic.44.000.080 (v2)... | ecosystem: Environmental > Terrestrial >... | reverse complement strand
TCCAAGGCGGCGGCGGAGTGATGACACGATAGGTTACCCCGCGACGCTACTCCAATTCTTCGCCAGTTGTTCCGCACCGCGCAGCGACAGCGCCAGAATCGTGTAAGTCGGATTGGGCGCGCCGCTGGTCGGAAAAATTCCGAGCCCGGCGATCCAGAGATTGCCGATCTCGTGGGTCTGGCCAAAACTGTCAGTGACCGAGTCGCCTGGTGTTTTGCCCATGATGGTGCCATCCATGAGATGGATGGTCGGCATCGGTCCTTTGTTCGGCCACGCCTCCTTGGCGCCGGTTGCCTTGGCGATTTCGACGCCTTTATCGAAATTGGCATTGAACAGCGCCACGGCCTCATCGTTGAAACCGTGGGTAATCTTGCCGAGCGGCATGCCGAATTCATCCTTGTCGCTGGCAAGCTCGATGCGATTCTCGATCACCGGCATTTCTTCAGCGAAAGCATTGAGCCGGGTATAGCCGCGCGCCGCGCGTTTCATAAATGCCGCAAGCTCTGCGCCGAATAGGTCGAGTCGGGCATTGGCGACGCCGCCCAGCGCGCTATAGCGCGCCGCCGCTCCCGCGACCATGAAGGTCGAGCCGAATGCGCCTTTGTCCTTGTGCGCATTCTTGTCGTAGAGATCGTAAGAGAAATATTGCGCGGCGATGGTGCCCATATAGGGCTGCAAATCTTCGTCGAACAACGCCGACGTCCCCGAGGCGAAATGCGCGGTGAGGTATTTGCCGACGAGCCCACTTGAATTGGCAAGTCCGTTCGGGTGCTTGTCGGTCGCCGAACTGAGCATGATGCGCGGGTTCTGCGCCGACCACGCCGCCAGAACGACGACGCTCGCCTCCTGGACCTGCCTCTGTTTGTTGGCGGCGTAATATTCGACGGCTGTCGCCTTAGCTCCGTCGGCGTTGGTAAGAACGCGGGTCACGGTCGCATAGGGGCGGACTTCGGCGCCCGCTTGTCGTGCTTCGGCCAGATAGGTGACCAGCGGATTAGACAGCGCGCCGATCGGACAGCCGACGTGGCACCAGCCGTCATAGATGCAGGCTGGCCGTCCCTTAAAGGTCGTCGAGTTGATGCCGACGGCGGCGGGAGTAAGCCGCATGCCGAGCGCGGCGAAGCCTTTCTTCCACGCGTCACCGCCCGGAAAGGTCCGCATCGGCGGCATCGGATATGGCTTGCCAGCCGGCCGCCAGATTTCTTCCGCCTTGGCGTCGCCGGAGACGCCGACATCGTCGGCGACCTTGTCCCAAAAGGGCGCGATGTCGACATAGTCGATCGGCCAATCCAAGCCTTTGCCGTAGGTGCTTTTGACCTTGAAATCGTTGGGCAAGAGCCGTGGGAAATTGGCGAAATAATGCAGCGCCGCGCCACCAGTACCCCAACCTGCCTGATAAACGTAGCCGTACGGATTTTTGCCTTCGAGCAAAAACGGCGGGCCGGCCGGCTTGATGCGGCGTCCCCAAATGTCCGAACTGATCAGGTCACCGAGCTGCCAATCGGGACCTGCCTCTAGCAGCACGACCTTTTTGCCGGCTTTTGCCAAGACTGCGGCAAATACCGAGCCCGAGGCGCCGGCGCCGACAATGACAACATCGACTTTATCGTTGTTTGCCATGTCACCAGCTCCTCGTCGGCGCGATGTGCGGCTGATAGGGAACGCCGAGATGCGCATATCCATCCATGGTGCCGTAGACGACGTCGACCGCATCGCTGCGCAGCAGGAAATAGACAAAACCGGCCGCTGGGCCCTTCCAACCATCGAGCTTGTTTTGCCGCATCAGATCGACGAATTCGTGCTGCTCGTTGCCGGCGAGCTGGGCAAAATTGCGCCCGCCATATCGCGCGGTGCTGGCGCCATCGATCGCGCCGAACGCGGCGCGATAAAAATTTGCAAATGGCGGCTTCACATTCATGATCCGCGCTTCAAGCAGTGCCTCTTGCGGCGGGATCGAGATTTGCTGATCGACAAAATGGGTGATGCCGGCATCCTTTGCGCCGGGCACGAGCGTTTCTCCCATCGCGTCGAGAGTGGCGGCTTGATCCGCCGTCAGGGTGCGCAGCGCAACACCTTGTGCGCGCGCTTGGCGCGGCGTCAGCATGACTTCAGCCCCGCCAACGGTAAAGGCAAGCGCGCCGATGGCCGCACCTTTCATGAAGGCGCGCCGTTCAATCTCGTCCATGGACTTTTCCTCCCGAATTCCGCCGGCGTTGCGATCGCCGAGGGTTACGGGGAAAATTCAGCGCCGAAGCAGCGATTGAATCAAGCAGGAGAACTGGTGGTGGCCTTACTCACTCAGCCGCGGCGTGCTGCGCAGCGTCACTTGACGTTGCCACTGGAGCCCCCGGTGCGGCTGGCGCCGGCGGCGCGCGGCCCAACGAGGTGAGAAACGCGCGGAATTTGGCATTGGTATTGAGCGCGTCGCGGCCGGCGGTGACCAGCATATCGATCTGGTCGGGCGGCAGCTGAAACCGCGTCTCGACTCGGTTGAGCGCGGCGGCCCGATCCGGACCCAGTGCATCAAACGATATCTTGCTAATGTAGAATTCAACGTCACGGCAATTCCAGCCCGGCGGCGCTCCAAAACGTTGCCGGTCCGCTTCGGAGAGGCCACAGCGCCAGCTCACGAGCGTCTTGCGCCAATCGGACATGGTGGCGTCAAACGCCGAATAGCTGCCGATCGCCCCCGATTCAGTCGCGGTATCGGACGTCGCCATGATGAGATCGACCCCCGAAGGGCCCGGCACCGTCTGCGCCCACTGCCCCGACGGCGCGCGGCCGGAATCGACGACGAGAAACAAAAATCTGCGCAGCTTGACGGCCTGTTGCGGAGCTAGCGGACCGAACGGCGTATTGGCCGCAAGCCGCGCGACGGTAAAACCGGCGAGGCCGTAATTGTCGACCAGGCCGCCATCAAGGAGCTTGACGTAATTGATCGCGCCGGAGCGATACCGCTCGAGCGCATCGGCATAGGATTTGATCAGCGGCGACGCATTCGGATCATTGCGCACACGCGCGACCCAGGCCGGCAGCGGCGTCGAGCAGCTACCGTGGTAATTCTGGATGACGATCGGCGCGAAAACGACCGGAACCGCGGCCGAGGCGCCAACCGCAAGCGAAACCGGATAGCTGGCGAGATCGCTGCACAAAGCGCTGAACGTCACCGGGGCAAAGATGAAGGTCGTGCGGTCATAGATGTCGGCGGCGTTGATCCAGATCCGCGGCCGCGGCCGGCGCAGCAAATCCTTAAACGTGGCTTGGCCGTAGAGGTGCGCATCGAGCCAGACCGGGAATTTGGTCGCGTCGTTGACGCCGCCGCTGAGCCCACGCGCGACATTGCCGAGGCTTAGATCCGTTTGCAGCGCCTCCTCGGCATTGACCAACAGAAAGCGCTGCCGGAAATCGGCCATCGCCGCGTGCCCCTTCAAGCCGTAATAGGCCGCGAGAATCGATCCGCCGGAAACGCCGGAGAGAAAATCGAGCCGGTCGAGAAGCGACGCTGCGCCGGTGCGCGTCGGCACCCGCGTCTGCTCGAAGCCTTCCAGCACACCATACGAGAAGGCAGCCGCGCGCGTGCCGCCGCCGGAAAAGGACAGCGCCACGACCATGTCGTCGTAATTGGGCTCAACACCGGCGAGTTCGGCTTCGGCCTCGCGGGCGCTGACGTTGAGCTGCTGATTGACCGGATCGTTTTGGATCGTCGAGGCGCACGCCGTCAGCAGGGCCGCACTTGCAACGACGCGCCCCGCGCGGATCACGCGCTGCAACCACCCCCAAAACATCTATGAAAGGTTTATTCGGAGCCCCTCCTGCCCGGCAAGCACTGCCAAGCCGGCCCCAAAAGTAAGACTTCTTTAAGGTTAATGTGAATGGGCCTCACACTCTCGGGGATGCAATGATCAGCGAGCGTTGCCGAAACGCCACGCTTTGTTGTCGCGTGGCCGCACGACCCGGCAGATCAATGATTCGCCTCTTAGATTCAAAGGCTTACGGGGAGACGCGGCGCTAGCTTGTGCGGAAATAGCGGGAATTGCGGGATATTTCACTCAGAATCGCGGGAAAGTCCCCGTCGTTACGTGACGAAAGCGTGACGACCGCCGCCGCCAATGACGCGACCCATAGCCACGCTGCTTCTGGCACTGCCGCGCCAGGAGGGTCCAAGCGCCACGCAAAATAGCGGACGGCGGGCCTGAGAAAGCCACCGAACGCGAGAGCCCCTTTCGGATTCTCCGCGAATCTTCGATACTTCTTGCATCCCCAGGCGATTCGTCCCCGCAATCCCCACATTTAGTGGTTCGTTCAGAATTTCGTACTAAGTCTTGACGCACGCGACCGGCTTGTCCTAGTTTTCACAAGTTCGGCGCGCGGGTATCTGAGTCCGCCGGGCTCTCCAACAAGGAGTTTTCGGGACTGCTCCGCGCCGCGTGCGGCGCGTGCGTGGATGCGTGTTGCCGATTTTGCGTGAGGGGGTGTCCGGCGGCGTCACGTCTGTGAGTGGCCCGCCGGACAGCGGGCTGGGACCAAGGTCGAGCGGCCAGACCAGCCAGGGGAAAATCCCGGCACCAAGCCGGGACGATGTGGCGTCGGGTGGAAACAGGAAACCGGGTTGGGCGCGGCGGAAAAACCTTCGTCGCGTCGCGGGAAAACAGTCGGCGACCTATATTGATCGTGTAGGCCACCGACACAGAAAAGCACCAAGATCAAGGGGCAAAAAAATGCGGATCGAGCGGCGCTACACCAAAGAGGGACAATCACCATACGCGGACATCGCGTTTCGTCTCACCACGAGCGAGATCCGCAATCCGGACGGTTCGGTCGTGTTCCACGCCGAGAACGTCGAAGTTCCGGAACAGTGGTCGCAAGTCGCCTCCGATGTGCTGGCGCAGAAATATTTCCGCAAAGCCGGCGTGCCCTCCCGCCTGAAGAAGGTCGAGGAGGAGAGCGTTCCGTCTTGGCTGTGGCGCAGCATCGCCGATAACGAGGCTTTGAAGGACATGCCGGAAGCCGAGCGCTTCACCGGCGAGCAATCCTGCAAGCAGGTATTCGACCGGCTCGCCGGCACCTGGACCTATTGGGGCTGGAAGGGCGGCTATTTCTCTTCCGAGGCGGACGCGCACGCCTTCTTCGACGAGCACCGCTACATGCTGGCGATGCAGATGGTGGCGCCGAATTCGCCGCAATGGTTCAACACCGGCCTGCACTGGGCCTATGGCATCGACGGCCCGAGCCAGGGGCACTTCTACGTCGATCACAACACCGGCCAGCTCGTGCAATCGGCCACGGCCTATGAGCATCCGCAGCCGCATGCCTGCTTCATCCAGTCGATCAATGATGACCTGGTGAACGAAGGCGGCATCATGGATTTGTGGGTACGCGAGGCGCGCCTGTTCAAATACGGCTCCGGCACCGGCTCGAATTTCTCCAAGCTGCGCGGCGAAGGCGAGAAGCTCTCCGGCGGTGGCAAATCGTCCGGCCTGATGAGCTTTCTCAAGATCGGCGATCGCGCCGCTGGCGCGATCAAGTCGGGCGGCACCACGCGCCGCGCCGCTAAGATGGTGATTCTCGACGTCGACCATCCTGACGTCGAGCAGTTCATCGGCTGGAAGGTGATCGAGGAGCAGAAAGTCGCCAATCTCGTCACCGGCTCCAAGATCAATCAGAAGCACCTGCGCGCGATCTTAAAAGCCTGCGTGAACTGCGAAGGCTCCGGCGACGATTGCTTCGATCCGGAGAAGAACCCGGTGCTCCGCCGCGAGATCAAGGCGGCGCGCAAAAATCACGTGCCGGACAATTACATCCGCCGCGTCATCCAGTTTGCCAAACAGGGCTATACCGATCTGCACTTCCCGATTTACGACACCGATTGGGACTCGGAAGCCTACCTCACGGTCTCCGGCCAGAACTCGAACAATTCGGTGCGGGTCACCGACGAGTTTCTCAAGGCGGTCGACGCCGATCGCGACTGGGATTTGTTCTGGCGAACGAAGCCCGGCAAGATTTCCAAGACGGTCAAAGCGCGCGAATTGTGGGAAAAGATCGGCTACGCCGCCTGGGCCAGCGCCGATCCCGGCCTGCAATTCCACACCACGATCAACGACTGGCACACCTGCGCCACGTCGGGGCCGATCATCGCGTCCAATCCGTGCTCGGAATACATGTTCCTCGATGACACCGCGTGCAATCTCGCCTCGCTCAATTTGCTCGCGTTCCATGACGAGAAGACACACGCCTACGACATCGAGGGTTACGAGCACGCGGTGCGGCTGTGGACCGTCGTGCTCGAAATCTCGGTGCTGATGGCGCAATTCCCCTCGCGCGAGATCGCGCAACGCTCTTACGATTTCCGCACGCTCGGGCTCGGCTACGCCAATGTCGGCGGACTGTTGATGTCGTCCGGCATTCCCTATGACTCGGAAGCCGGCCGCGGCATCTGCGCCGCCTTGTCGGCGATCATGACCGGCGTCTCCTACGCAACGTCGGCGGAAATGGCGGCCGAGCTCGGCGCCTTCCCGCGCTTTGCCGAAAATCGCGAGTCGATGCTGCGCGTCATCCGCAATCATCGCCGCGCGGCTTATGGCGAGCGCACCGGCTATGAGCAGATGACGACGCCGCCGGTGCCACTCGACCACAAAGCCTGTCCGGACCAGGAGCTTGCCGAACACGCCAGGCGCGCCTGGGACCGCGCGCTCACGCTCGGCGAGGCGCACGGCTATCGCAACGCGCAGGCGACGGTAGTGGCGCCGACCGGCACGATCGGGCTGGTGATGGACTGCGACACCACCGGCATCGAGCCAGATTTCGCGCTCGTGAAATTCAAGAAGCTCGCCGGCGGCGGTTATTTCAAGATCATCAATCGCGCGGTGCCGGAAGCTCTGCGCGTGCTTGGCTACGGCGAGCGCGAGATCGCCGAGATCGTCGCCTATGCGGTCGGCCACGGCTCGCTCGCTGACGCGCCGGCGATCAATCACGACACGCTCAAGGCCAAGGGCTTCACCGGCGAAGCGATCGAGAAAGTGGAAAAGGCGCTGCCCACCGCTTTCGACATCAAATTCGTTTTCAACAAGTGGACGCTCGGCGCTGATTTCCTTCGCGAACTCGGCGTCGCGCCGGCCGACCTCGCCGCGCCGAATTTCGACCTCCTCGCCCATCTCGGCTTCACCAAGCGCGAGATCGAGGCGGCGAACATCTATGTCTGCGGCGCCATGACGGTTGAGAGCGCGCCGCATCTCAAACCCGAGCATTACGCCGTGTTCGACTGCGCCAATCCGTGCGGCCGCACCGGCAAGCGTTTCCTGTCGGTCGACAGTCACATCCGCATGCTGGCGGCGGCGCAGCCGTTCATCTCCGGCGCCATTTCCAAGACTATCAATATGCCGAACGAGGCGACGGTCGAGGATTGCAAGGCGGCTTACATTCTGTCGTGGAAGCTGGGGCTCAAAGCCAATGCGCTCTATCGCGACGGCTCGAAACTCTCGCAGCCGCTGCAGAGCCAGTTGATCGCCGACGAGAGCGAGGACGACGATGTAATCGAAGCGTTCCTCGACAAGCCGGCGGCGGCGCGCGCCTCGGGCCTCGCCGAGAAGATCGTCGAGAAAGTGGTCGAGCGCATCGTAGTGATGCGCGAGCGCGAGCGCATGCCCGATCGGCGCAAGGGCTACACGCAAAAAGCCGTGGTCGGCGGCCACAAAGTCTATCTGCGCACCGGCGAATATGACGACGGTCGGCTCGGCGAAATCTTCATCGACATGCACAAGGAAGGCGCGGCGCTGCGCTCGCTCCTCAACAACTTCGCCATCGCGGTGTCGCTCGGCCTGCAATACGGCGTGCCGCTCGACGAATATGTCGATGCCTTTACCTTCACGCGCTTCGAGCCGTCCGGCCCGGTGCAGGGCAACGACTCGATCAAATACGCGACCTCGATCCTCGACTACGTGTTCCGCGAGCTCGCGGTGAGTTACCTCTCGCGCTTCGATCTCGCCCATGTCGAGCCGGCCGAAGGCGGCTTCGACGCGCTCGGCAAGGGCGTCGAGGAAGGCAGGCCCACGCCGGATACACGCTACGTGTCGAAGGGGCTCACCCGCTCGCGCACCGACCGGCTCAAAGTCATGCCGGGCAGCATCGAGACGTCTTCACCCTCTTCTGGAGGGGGAGGCTCCGGCGGCGGCCGGGGTGGGGTGACAAACATCACCGCGCTGACCTCTTCCGCTCCACGCGCCGAAGTCGCCGGCACCGCCGCGCTCAAGACCGAGCCTGAGGCGAAACTCTCGCCGGCGCAGGAGCTCGAGCATCGCTCCGAAGTGCGCGCGCATGCCAAGGCCGCGGCAGCTGAGAAACGCGCCGAAGCCAAAGCCCGCGGCTACGAAGGCGAAGCCTGCAGCGAATGCGGCAACTTCACTCTCGTGCGCAACGGCACGTGCTTGAAGTGCGACACGTGCGGAAGCACCACGGGGTGTTCGTGAATTTCTAATGCTTCGTGGCCGGGCTTGCCCCGGCCACGGAAACCAATGCATTCGACCTACGACATTCTGAAGGATTTCGCCGGTCCAGTTGCCGCGATCATAGGCGCTTTTGCCGCCTCCATAGTGGCATTGTCTCTCGGGCGGTCGCAGTGGCGTATAGCGGCATCACAGCGCGATATCGCACTTGATAAACTTAAATTCGATCTGTTTCAGCACCGCTATGAGGTTTACCAAGGAGCCAAAGAAATTCTTGAATATGTGCCCTTTATTGATGAGAATCAAAAATCCGATAGTGCGAGAGTCCGAGCATTTTATGTTAAACTTGATGAGGCACGGTTCTATTTTCCCCCTGCAATCTGCTCGGTTCTGAGCGATATCCAAAACCGCTGTGAATTATTTTTTCTTCACTTATCCATGCGCGCGAATACAAATATCGATAATACTGAGTACTGGACAAAGCTTGCGGAAATGCTTGCGAGGGATCAATCAATGATACAAGCGACCTACGCCTCTTTACCCTCTACATTTGAATCGGCACTAGCTTTCAAGCAACTTACGACTGCCTCTTGACTCGTAAGCAAGCCGTAGCCCACCCGACTCACCTTAGATTTCTTTGACGTGGGCACGCTTCGCTTTGCCCACCCTACGCAACTAGGCTACTGTGTCCAGCGTTCATTCATCGGAGTGAATAAGAATGCGAGTTTTATCGCGCCGCGTCGCGCTCGCCACCACACTTTCCCTAGTAGCAACTGGAGTCACAGCGATGTCTGAAGCGGCGAACGCCCAACCTGTCACGACCACACCTTCGGGCCTGAAAATCATCGACCTTAAAGTCGGAACCGGTCCCTCGCCGAAGCCGGGCCAGACCTGCGTGATGAATTACACCGGCTGGCTCTACGAGAACGGAAACAAGGGCAAAAAGTTTGACAGTTCACTCGATCGTAATCAGCCGTTCTCATTTCCGATCGGCCAGCATCAGGTCATTGCCGGCTGGGACGAAGGTGTCGCACCCATGAAAGTCGGCGGCAAGCGCACGCTGATCATTCCGCCCGAACTCGGCTATGGCGCACGCGGTGCCGGCGGCGTTATTCCACCGAATGCCACGCTGATCTTCGACGTCGAACTGCTTAGCGTGAAGTGACCGAAGCGACCCTTCGAGGCTCCCCCCGATCAAATCGGGGGTCGCACCTCAGGGTGACCTCTGTGCTGCAAAATGCGCTAATTAACTAATTTCCCTGCAACACCCGATCGCTCTGCCGCTGCGCGGCGACGAAGCGCTCGCCGGCGTCTTGATAAGCCCTCATTAGCGGCTGGAGTTCGTCCAAAGTGCGCTGGTCCTTGGCTTGGATTTGCATGCCGGAAACACTCATCTTGGTGCGGTGCGCGTTGATGTAAGTGACCAGCGCGATCGCTGCGTCGATTCCGGTGCTGAGTGCTTTGGCGGAATTTTCGAACGCCACGGTCGGCGCGGTGACAAGCTTGTCGAAGGTCTTGTCGTAAACCGCTTTCAAATCGTCGGGCTGTTTGAGCGCGGCGCGGTCGGCGTTCGCCTTCGCCAGCCGCGTTTCGAGGCCTTGCTCCATTTTGCTGACGGCGTCCTTGGCCGCCGCGAGGTCTGCCGGCGCGGCCGCGATCTGCTCGATTGTGCGCGGGCTCGGATTCGGTCCGTAACCAATCTTGACGATTTGCGTGATGAAATCGCTCATCGGCGCTTTCATGTCCTTGTCGAAATCGAGAATGACCGCGTACTGCTGCAAATACGGTCCGAACGCTTTCTCGTCATCCGCGTTCGGGACCAGGAAGTGAATGCCCGGCCGATTATTGACGTCTTGCAGGAAAGCGATGAAGGCCTTGCGCTGATCGGCTTCGCTATTGCCCCAGGAAAATCCCGCCAGCGTCGCAGCCAACACAATGCACACAGCGCTGCGTGCAGCGCGGGCGAGAATCGACATGAACGTGCTCCGGTGAAGCCCCAGCGTTGTGCGACCCTGCTCGCCCGCATGGATTGCCGGGTCAAGCCCGGCAATGGCGATTTGAAGTTCTCGTCGTCCCCAGGTGCGCGCTGAAAGCGCGCCTCAAAGGATGACACGCCTATCTGTCACCCTTCGAGGCTCCCCCTATCAAGCCGGGGGTCGCACCTCAGGGTGACGCAGAGAGTTACTCGCCCTCGGGTGGCGCCGGGATGCGCATCTCGTGGAAACGTTGCGCGTGCATCACATAGACCTCGCGCACCAGGATGTGGGTCGCGACCTCGTTCTCGGTGCGGCCGAGCTTGCCGAGCGTGGCCAGTAAAGCGAGATAGTTGAAGGTCTCGATAGGGAGCGTCAGGCTCAAAGCCCTTGCTTCCGAGCGGTTTTCCGGTCGCGCCATAGGTCGAACGCCTCTTCGAACACCAGATTATAATTCCATTATAATGGCATTTTAACCCTTGGCAGGCGAGTCGAATCGTGCGACCGTTCGATTCGGCGAAGGTTTTCGCTCAACGAAAATAGAAGCGGCCCCGGTTTGTAGCGCGTACGGGCGCCACTCCAACAGCGGGTTTGCCATCCTTGAGGCGGGATGCGGCTCGGTGAATGCGGCTTAGAGTTTGGTGGGATTTTCGGCAGGCAAGTGTCCCACCGTCTGGGGTCACGTCTGGGGCAGGCTTTTCCGGATCGGGCTCCACGCGCGCACCGATTTTCGCTTCGAGGTTTGGTCTCGCGGTTGCCCGTTGCGCGCCGCCATCGCCCTGTCGGCGGCCCAGTCCGGCCGCGGCAATAAGCGAGGCCGTCCCATGAGTGTCCCATCCATCGCTATTCCGTCGACCTCTCCTCCACCCACTCTGATTCCGCCGACCGTTTCTGCACCGCTCGACACCGCTCCCATTGCTCCTGCGCCGAAGCGCATCGCAACACGAAGCGCCATTCCAAACGTCACTTGGACGCCGGAGCGGATCGCGCAGCTGCGCAGTTGCGTCGAGGCCGGCATGACCTGCAGCGAGATCGGCATCGCCATCGGCGTCACCCGTAACGCGGTGATCGGCAAAATTCATCGGCTCGGCCTTTCGTCGGGGCGGCCCGCGGGTGTCTCGGCGCGCACAAATTGCCCTCCGCGCGCGCGGCACTCGCGGGGACCGACGCAGCGCCGGCTCTTACGGCTGGCTTATGCCCAAGCCGCGATCGACGAAACGCTGCCGGATATTTCGGTCATCAGTGCGCATCCGTGCTCGCTCGTGGACATCGCTGCGCGGCAATGTCGCTGGCCGATCGGCGACCCGGCGTCGACGAACTTTCTGTTCTGCGGCAATGACGCGATCAACGGTTTTACTTATTGCGTCGGCCACGCGCGGATGGCCTATCGCCTGCCGGCCGGGCGGCGCTAGTGCTCCCTCTCCCCGGTGGGGAGAGGGTTGGGTGAGGGGGAACTGACCTCGAACACGTGCCGATCCCCCTCACCCGCGTTTCACGCGCGAGGTAGAGGTGAAAGAATCCTGCTCGCCAAAACACGAATCCGCGCTGCTGCTACGCCACGACGCATATTGCGAATGCGATTGGCGTCCAAGGGACCCGCGGTGACCCGCATCAACGTGCTTTATCTTGTCATCGGCGCGCTTGCGGTCGCCGTCGCCGTGCTGAGTTACCAGTTCTATCAGGACCGCCACTTCTATCAGGACCGCCACGAGCCAAAGGGCGTGCACATCGTTGTCGGGCCGGGCGGCCTCTCGATCCAAGGCAAATAATCAAATAACGCAAACGATTTCGCGTATTCGCGCCGCTGTTCCCGCGGTTTCTCCGTGCTGCTTTGGTGAGGCACTCGTCCTTTTGCGACGCAAAATTTTTTCGGCGCTGCGGCGCGCTCACTTTTACCAATCATCATCTCGACATCACGCATAGCTGAACGGCGGAACGCGCGTGGCAGTCATGAGTTATCTGTACGACTCAACGACGCCGTTATGGGAGGTCGAACAGAGATTAGTCGTGAAGGAAGAACAAATGACCCGACACGATCAGGAACTTTTGGACAAGCAATAAGTCGCATCGATAGCCGTCCGCCAGAAGGCGTTTTGATGCTCGCTATGGCGACAGTATTCTTTACTGGCATGGCCGTCGGCGGCTTCCTATTCGCCTATACCGACCAACCGCCACTGCGGATGGCCGCAAATGACATCGTGACAGCGCCAGGATCGCAGCCGGCGCCTTCGATCGCACGCTGACATCGTCGACGGCGCAACATCGCATTATTGTTCCGGCCATTATTGTTCCGGCCATTATTGTTCCGGCTCGGTGGTGAAGAACAGCGGATAGCCTTTGCTTTTGCCGAGCTCGGTGCCTTCCTTGGCTTTGGTCTCGGCGACATCGCGCGTAAAAACCGCAATGACGCAAGCGCCGCGCTGATGCGCAGTCATCATGACGCGATAGGCTTGGTCGCCGCTCATGCGAAAAACCGCTTTGAGAACCAGCACGACGAATTCGCGCGGCGTGTAATCGTCGTTGAGGAGAATGACTTTGTAGAGCGGCGGGCGCTGGGTCTTTGTTTGCGTTTTGGTCTTGGTACGCGGCGCAACGATGGTTTTGGTCATTGTAGAACCTTTGGTAGGACCATTGGCAGAATCTTTGGCAGAGACCTCGAACATCGGCACAAAGGTAATTTCAGAATGATCGACGCCGCTTCCGAGCCACCACCGATCAAATAATCTCTGCATCCCTCAGGTTTGCGCTCGTTTGCACGCCCGCTTTTCGCGGCGTGGCATCGCATTTTGCAAGACTCAAAATATAATCCTTCGCGGCACGTCCTCCAATGCGCGGCTTATCGGGCTGGAACCCGCCGTGGCATGAAGCGTTGATCACTGTTTTTGTGCCAGCATCGCTCTGCGCAAGTCTTCTGGCGAGAATTCCGCGAGGTTCGCTATGCACATTCTCTGGGTGATCATCATCGGTTTTGTCGCCGGCATCATCGCGCGCCTCTTGGCGCCCGGACCAAACAATCCCGCCGGTTTCATTTTCACCACGATCCTCGGCATCGTCGGCGCCTTTGTCGCGACTTTCATCGGACAAATGGTCGGCTGGTACCGGCCTGATCAGGGCGCCGGGCTTATCGGTGCCGTCGTCGGCGCGCTGGTCGTGTTGTTTATTTGGCACCGACTGGTGTCAGCGCGCGCTATCCCCGGCCCAAACGGCCGGCGCTGGCTTTAGAGCATGATCCCGAAAAGTGGACACCGGTTTTCGGAAAAGATCATGCTCAAACAAAAAGCCCTAAAAATTAGTTCGCTTTAGCCTCGCGTCGCCGCGCGACGCGGCTGTTTGCGTTCGACGACAACCGCGCGCGACCTGCCACCGCGGCTGGGGATGGTCAGCCGGCTGTCATCCCTCACCCGCCGCATTTTCAAGACCGCGCCGCGCGCTTCGTCGGCGGCAACAGACATCAACGCCACGACGATCTCGATCTGGCTCTCAAGGTCTTCGGTGAGCCCCTGCGCCGCCAGCACTGCGTCGTCTAGCGTCGGCGGATCGCGCCGGACGCGGCGCAAGCCGTCCTTGGTTTCCCATATCTCGCTCATGCCCACCTTGCCGCGCCAGATTGTCCTTTGGTCGATTATTATCAGTGATTTGCCGCAATGCAGCAAGTCCATTGTGCAGCGCACTCACGGGATTGTTAACTCCGTCGGCGGCATTTGGTTCGCCGAACGCGGCGCGCGCAGCTGACCTAAAACATGATCCCGAAAAAGCTTACCCTCGGACTTTGATCCGAGGGTGGATGACAGTTTCCCGCCTGCGCGAAGGCGTGCTCGCCGCCCGTGCCCTCGTGTCACGGTTGGGCGGGCGAAGTCAGCTCGGAGAAGATCATACAAACAGGAAGCTAAAGCGAAATACGCGAACCCACCTAAAATCACTTCGCTTTAGCGACCTGCCATTTCGCTGAACAGCACACCGCCTTTGGCCTTCGACGTCTTCGGGGTCTCAACGAGGGAGACGGTGACCTGATCGGCGGTGGTGCCCGCATTCTTCACCACAGCTTGAGTGATGTCTTTGACCAGACCGCGCTTCTGCTCGAGCGAGCGACCTTCCAAAAGATAAACGACCACTTCCGGCATGCGTGCCTCCATTGTTGCTGGTCTGCCGCACCCGGTGATGAGTCACTCGCCGGGCACGACATCGGCTTGCCTGAAACTGTTTTCAGACCGCGATCAGATGAATTCGCTTAATTCGGCCGGCCGGAATGGTCGGCGAACATGCGCCGCAGAAATAATCCTATCCCAGGCAACCGCGCATTTTTTGAATTGGCGTGGCGCTTTGTTTTTTTGGTTGGCGCGGCCGGATCCGGCGCGGCTGTCGTCGTGCTGTCGGGGACATCCGCCGGTGCGGCCTCGGCGACATTAGCCGCCTCCGCGGAGGCGGGCGGCGTTGCAGAGGCCGTGCTCGCGCTCGCTGCAGGCGCGGTTGGCGCGGGTGTGGCCGGTGGCGTGTTGGCCGACTTCGCCGATGCCGGCGCGGGCGCTGCCGCACTGCCGGAATGCGACGATGGCGGTGCCGACACACCCGGCTGCGGGGGTCCAATTGCCGGTACGGCTGTTGCAACGGGCGCAGCAGGCGTCGCCGACGGCACCGCGGCGGTGCGTATGCTGGTCACGATTGCACGCGCGGCAACAGGGGTCTTTTCCGGCTCGGTGGGATGGTCAATCAGCGACAAGACAACGCCGGCCCCCGCCGTCGCACCAATCGCGGTTGCGACCAGCACGACGCGAGCAGTGCGCGCAAAACTCGGCGCTGGCGCCAAGTAACCCCATTCCGAACTGAAATTCCCGGCAGAACGCATTAGAACTCCTCGCCTCGCAATGCTGGCTGCTTCGCAAACTTTCTGCCTTGGCTAGGGTCCGTGACCCACCCCAAATACTACCAACCCAAGTACTGCAACTCCAAATACTGCAACCCCAAATACTGCCACACTAAGCACTGCCACCCCAAATACTACCAAACCAAACACTGCCAACCCGGGACTGCCAAAACTCGTGCTGCTGTGCACAAATCCCTGGCGTAAGGGGTTGGTTCCGCCCCCGATTCCTCTTGGTTAGCCAGAGCGATCGCGATCGGCAAGCCACGCGGCACCAGAAGATGTGAAAACCAGCATAAAAGCTGGGGAATTGTCGCCAAACAGCACCAATTCTGCGGCCTAATCCAGGGGGCAGGGCCGTTCGCGCCCTTAATTCCTCACGCGTCAGGAATCGGAACTAAACTGCCGCGTGCTCGGCGTGGCGCCACTGATCCGCTCGCCCACCGACGTAAACACGTCGCCGATCGCGGCTGCGGCGCGCCGGGTTGCAGCCACAACATGGTCTTTGAGGTCGAGCGTCTTGGCGAGCAGCGAATCGGGATCGCTGGCAAGCCGATTCGTGGACGCGGAAACATCGTTCTGCGGCGCATTCGGCTCAGCTTGGGCAATCACAAGCGGCGCTGGCGCAGCGGTAGCCGGTGCGCTGACTGGTTTGGCGCGCGAAACGGCAACCCTCGCCTGCATCGATGGCGCGACGCGGCGCGCAGATGGCGCCGACGTCAGCTTGATTTCCGCCGTATTCGATTCCGCCCCCGCTTTCTCGCGAGCATCACTGTCTAGTGTTGCCTTCTCCTGCGCGACCTTTTCTTGCGCGGCCTTCTCCTGCGCGAACTTTTCTTGCGCGGCCTTCTCCTGCGCGGCCTTCTCCTGCGCGGCCTCCTGCGCAGCTTTGGCATCGGCCACCGCTTGTGCCGTTTCCGCGTCCTGCGCGGCGAGGCGGCTCTTTTCCGCAGCCATTTGCGACTTGAGATAACCGAGAATCGCCTCGTGCTCGTCGCGAACGAGCGCCAAAACTTCGGTCGAGGCTGGGCTTGCTTGTTCGACACGCGGCGGCGCAGTCCGTCCGACCTGATATTGGGTGAACAGGAAGCCGCCAATCACGCTTGCCAAGGCCGCCGGCAAAATATCGACTACGAACTTGCCGACAAACCGCCCGAGCAGCGGAATTTGCCAATGCACCACATAATTCCGTGGCGCCAAACTTGCGGTGTCGTTGTTTGCGATGTCGTTATTCTCGGCCCGCATCGCCAGCCCCTTTGTGCGTGTGAAAACTGACACATTTTTCAAACGACTGGTTGAATTTCAAACATTCGTTCTGGGCAGCGCCAGGCCAGGAAAAAGGAATTTTTGGGGCATTCACAGTTTGGCGTCGGGATCAATTTGGCTGTGGCGGCCCCAATCCCGACACCACCCAGCAACTGATCATCTCGCAGAGCCAGTCCACCGCGTGCTCGTCAAGCGCGAGCCCTACCGGCGGCTCCGCCAATTGCTCGCGATTGCGCAGGAAGACGCTGCACTGCCCGAGCAGCCAGACCGCGGCAACCGTGATCGTGCGTTCGTCGGCATCGGGCAGAAAACGGCGCACCAGATCAGCGGCAAGTCCGAGAAACGGTGCGGCCTCCTCGGCCACGAGGTTGCGGAATACCGCTGTCGGCTGCACGGTTTCCCAATTGAAAATGCGCATGTGGCGGCTGTACTCGTCGCGCCCCAGCAACGGCTGCAGCTGACGGCGAACGAACTGCGATAGCGCCTCTGCCGGCGACATCGACTTGAGCTCTTCTGCGTGAGAGAGCTGGTTTTCGGTCAAGCCGCGAAACGCATTACGCAACACTTCTCGATAAAGCCCGTTCTTGCCGTCGAAATGGTAATTGATCGCCGCCTGGTTCACCTTGGCCTTGGCGACGATGGCGCGGATACTGGTGCCGTCATAGCCGGATTCGGCGAACAGCCGCTCTGCCGCTTTCATGATCCGCTCGCGGGTGACTTCCGATGGTCGGGTCATTCGCCTTGCCATTGCCATTTTTCAAACCGGCGTTTGAATTCCTGATATGCGTTTATCGCGTGTAATGCAATCGGTTCTTTGACAGCCGTGCAGAGCTCGGCGGGGTGCGGGCTAGGCGCTCCCGGCCGGACACATTAGGCTTCGGCCTCTTGATCCCCGCCTACGTATCAGGCGCCCGTTTCCGAAGGAGCGAGCAGTGAACCAGCATCAATTGCCGTCGGACATTTTGGCCTTGCCAAAGTCATGCCGCCCTTGTCGCGGCGCGGATTCATGTCGAGTTCGGCAGCGGCCGCCGCAGGCTACACGCTTGCCGCCGGGCCGGTCCGCGCGGATGTCATCCACACCGATGCCAAGGGGACTGGAGGTCGGTGACGCCAAGGTCAAAGTCATCGGAGGCGACATGCCGGTCTATTACGCGCGACCGCCTTCGCGGTTGCGCCGGATTATTACTTCCGGCTGGGCGACATGACCAAAGTCACCGATACCCAGGAATTGATGCCGAAGGTCAATAGCAAGACCGACGCCGAATTGTTTTCGGACCTTGACGCTACCGTGGGCTGGGCGAAATCGCAGGGTGGTGACGGCAACCGGCTCGGTATCATGGGTTTCTGCCGCGGCGGCCGCAACGTTTGGCACTACTCGACGCACAATGCGGATCTCAAAGCCGGTGTCGCATTCTACGGCCCGCTTGCCGACAAAGGCGATGCTGCGCCGAAAAGCTCGATCGAGCTCGCGCCGGAGGTCAAGGAGCCGGTGCTCGGCCTCTATGGCGAGGCGGACACCGGAATCTCGGTGGATCAGGTGCATCAGATGGAAGCGGCGCTGAAAGCCAGCGGCAAAACTGCCGAATTCCATATCTATCCCGGCGCGCCGCACGGCTTCGTCGCGGATTACCGCGCCAGCTATCGCAAAGACGCCGCCGAGGATGGGTGGAATCGCATGGTCGGCTGGTTCAAGCAGTATAAAGTCCTAGGCTAATCGCTGATGATCCCTTTGGTGTGGCGCCTTCGGGCGCCGCGCTTTTATCTCACCTGTCCGAACGGAGAGCGATGCCATGGCTCGCATCGAACAAATTGAAAGAGAAAAGCTCGGCCCGCGCCAGCAAGCGCTCTATGACGAGATCATGCGCACGCGACCGCGCGGC
>Ga0306921_10002508_pt1 | contig 18421 bp, 11 predicted proteins | sample sta12Cox44000080_FD_203760 | JGI IMG/M metagenome (GOLD analysis project Ga0306921, IMG submission 203760) | Lab enrichment of tropical soil microbial communities from Luquillo Experimental Forest, Puerto Rico - statoxic.12C.oxic.44.000.080 (v2)... | ecosystem: Environmental > Terrestrial >... | reverse complement strand
ACCGTTGCGCTCAAGGTCCTTCCTGCCCTCCTCTCTTCCGACCCAGCGCGCAAACAGCGCTTCGAGCGCGAAGCGCGCGCCATTGCGGCATTGCAACATCCGAACATCTGCACATTGCACGACGTAGGGCAGCAGCAGGGCGTCGATTACCTGGTGATGGAATATCTCGAAGGGGAAACGCTAGCGGAACGATTGACGAAAGGACTCCTGCAGCTCGAGCAGATTCTGCGCTTCGGAGTTGAAATCACAGATGCGCTGGATGCAGCACACCGTCGCGGGATCGTGCACCGCGATCTCAAGCCCGGGAATATCTTCCTGACAACACACGGGGAGTGCAAGGTGTTGGATTTTGGACTGGCAAAGCTGGAGGAATCGCAGGCTGAGCCGGAGAAGCTAGCAACTGTCACAGCCAACCAGAAGATTTTGACCACTCCCGGGCTGGTTATCGGCACGGTGGCCTACATGTCGCCGGAACAGGCCCGAGGGGAGGAATTAGACGCACGCTCGGATATTTTTTCTCTCGGAGCAGTGTTGTTCGAGATGGCGACCGGGCAGTTGGCGTTTACGGGGAATACGTCGGCGATGACCTTCAAGGCGATCCTGGACGAGACGCCAGTTCCTCCTACGCAATTAAATAAAGCACTTCCCCAAAAACTTGACGAGATAGTTGGCAAAGCGCTGGAAAAGGATCGCGACCTGCGTTACCAGTCGGCTGCTGATCTTCGCACGGATTTGAAGCGCCTGAAGCGAGATACGGATTCCGGGAAAGCACAGGCGTTTGAGGAAGGAGCCGAACGACCGGCGAGCTGGAAGAGGACTTTTGCCGTTTTGGCAGCTGTGGCCGTAGTTCTTCTGTTTACTGCAATGGTCTTCTACCGTTCACAGACGAACAAGAGGCCGTCCGCGGGGTCGGAATGGGTGCAATTGACAAACTTCGTGGATTCCGCAACGTCCCCTGCGCTATCGCCAGATGGGCGGATGTTGGTGTTCTTGCGAGGGGCAAGCACGTTTGCGGGGAAGAGCGAGATTTATTTGAGGATGTTGTCAGGAGGGGAACCTATCGCGTTGACTCATGACGCGACATCCAAGATGAGTCCGGTGTTCTCGCCGGATGGCTCCCAGATCGCTTACACAATTTCTGCGCGCTGGGATACATGGATCCTTCCCACGTTCGGAGGTGAACCGCAGCTATTACTGCCCAATGCATCCGGGCTCACGTGGACCGGCCCGCGTCAATTCCTTTTCTCCGAACTGAGAGAAGGGCGCCACATGGTGCTAGCTGCGAGTGAGGAGAACCGCAACGGAGAAAGAGTGGTCTTTGGACCTCCGGGTAAAGGAAGTATGGCGCACCGGTCTTACCGTTCCCCGGACGGAAAATGGGTCCTGGTTGTTTGGATGAGCACAGGACGCGGATGGGAGCCCTGTCGATTAGTCCCATTCGACGGAAGTTCGGCGGGGAAGGCGGTGGGTCCACCAAATTCTGGGTGTACGTACGCGGGATGGTCGCCGGATGGTAAGTGGATGTACTTCAGTTCGGAAACTGCAGGGAGATTTCACACCTGGAAGCAAGGATTCCCGGACGGGACGCCAGAGCAAATCACGTCTGGAGTTGACGAAGAAGAAGGGATCGCAGTCGCACTAGACGGCCGATCTTTGATCACGTCTGTGGGGACGAAAGAACTAACCGTCTGGACACATGACAGTCGAGGAGACCACCAAATCACTTCGGAGGGCCGGGCGTACCTCCCGGACGCAGATGGAGCGAGCGGCCGGCAAGTGTTCTCGCCGGATGGAAGCCGAGTGTATTACATGGTGGACCGACGCCCGCAGGGCTCAGCAAGCGAGCTCTGGACGACAGAGATCGACACCGGAAAGAGCGAACAAGTCGTCTCCGAAGCTGGGCTGTTCGGTTTCGACATATCACCCGATGGACGCAATGTGGTGTATTCGATCGGTTCCAAAGGAGGCGATCGTTCGATCTGGGTGGCACGCATGGACCATCTGGTTTCGCCACGGCAACTCACCTCGAAAAATAAAGAATTGTGCCCCGTGTTTACCCCGCAAGGAGACCTGGTGTTCATGTCGCAGGAAGGAGATCAAAGTTTTCTCTACAGGATGCAGCTTGACGGCAGCGAACGGCGGAAATTCTATGCGGGGCCAGTGATTCAACTAGAGACGATATCGCCCGATGGGCGATGGGTGATTGCCCAAGCTCCCATTGAGAATGAGGATGTGCCGCGAGGAATTTTGGCCATACCGCTGGAGGGAGGTGCGCCGGTTCGAATTTGCAGCGGGCTGTGCGTGGTGCGGTGGTCGCTGGACGGGAAATCGATGTTCTTCTCGGTGATTGGAGGAAGCCAGGGCCAAGTGTTGGGGTGGGGAACGTACACTGTGCCACTCGCGCCGGGTCAGATGTTTCCAAAGCTGCCGCCGACGGGATTGGCATCTAAGGCCGAAGCCGCAGCACTGCCAGGCGCAAAACCCTTGGACGCCTTCGTATTACCGGGGCAACATGAAACGATTTACGCGTTCAGCCGGTCCACGGTGCACCGAAATTTGTTTCGGATACCGCTGCCATGAGGACGAAACTGACGTGGTAAACGCCTGTCGTCCTTCCTCAAATCGTCGCTGATTTTTCGTTCCGCGTCGCTCGCGCTATGGTTCGCCCGCCGCGCTTGTTTTTCCTTTGATGGATTATTCGCACAACGGACTTTTTCTGCCGTCGGTTCACTTTCTGCAAAACAAAGCGAAGATTAACGAGGGCATATACAAATGCGGCGGCTCGCAAAAGTAAATGCAGCGTAAGTCATGGAGAAGGAAAGAGTAGTTTTGGTGGACGTGGGGGAATTCGAACCCTGACCCCCTGCTTGAATAGCAGGTGGTATTCGGGACAGACTCCCGCGCTATTTTCTTGAAAGGAAAAAGGTTGGTGGACGTGGCGGGACTCGAACCCGCGGCCCCCTGCTTGCAAAGCAGGTTGGGAAAAACACTAAATGCTTTGGCTGGTGTCGCTTACGCGGAAAATCAACGAAATTCCCGCTCTTCAATTGTCCCGAAGTTGTACCGAGAATTTCGGCGACCAGAACTTCCTACCCAAAATCGTTTCGGAGTCGCTCGAAAAGAATCAGTAGACACTCTGCGACTACTCGTTACCCATCTTCGTGTGGTTGCCCGCGCCCGCCTAGGAAGAGCCGATCACTACCGGTTGGCCGACAATCCGCTCCGAGCTGCCAACAACGGTTTCGCACACCGCCTTTTCTTGCCAACTTCCTGTCTGCCGTACAACAATTCCGCGCGAATTGCTAAACGCGGGGGGCGGGAAATCCTCTGAGGGATCCCGCCTCCCCTTGCTCCCAAGCCAATACCACGTACTCATCCGGCAGGATTCCTTTCATCCGGTATCGCCCGAAGATGATATGCCGGACAAGCCCGACGATCCTCCGATATTCGGCAGCGTGAAATCGGTCAGGAGATGGGCATGCTTCTCCCAGAACCAGGACCTCAAATCCGGGGCGGGCGGGAAATGGGCCGCCCCCGCGATACAGCATGCTCCCCGGCCTCTGGGTATCTGGGCCGCCAGGGGCCAGGGCCCCAAGCCATTATTCTTTCTAGTCGTCCCTTGGATCTTGCTCTTCTTGTCGACGTACACCTGGAAATTGCCTCCGTACGACGCCGGTGACGACGGTGCCCGGGTCTGTTTCGATGAGTTGAAATTCATTCCCGCCGTCATCGATCACGAAGAATCCGTGAGCCGTCAGACCGAGAGGAGGAATCTGGACTGTGTAGGTACCGGTGCAATCAGGATTGACTGTATATGTGCCGGTTCCGGTCACTGTTTGAACAAGAGCGGGGTCGGTTTGCGGGGGGACGATGTTGCCGTTTAGGCTTAGGATTCCAGTCTCGGTAAAAGCGCCATTTCCGTCGTAGGTTATCGTGCTGACGGCGGCGAACGGGGTGGCCATGGAGCCCGGGGAGATAAAGAATCCGGTGGCAATGTGGGTATAGTTACCCTGTAGGGTGGCCTTAGAACATGCCTTGTCGTGGGCCTTCGCTGTGGGCGCTACGCCCAGAGCAAGTACGGCGAATGCGGTGATTGCGAAAGCGTTTGCGATGTTGCTACGTTTCATGGTCATCTCCTTTCAACTTGGTCGATCAGGCTGCCGGTTCCAATCCGGCTCACCTGCCACGAATAAGGAATCGCGAGTCTGGAGGTTACAGCGCTTGGTGCGAAAAAGCGTAAAATGGCCTCTGCGATTCGGTCCACATGCCAACCTGCCCTGAGTGCGGAGGAGAATTGGGTTCTGGAGATCCCGCGGGCCTGTGCCCGAACTGTCTGATACAGGGTGCTTTCGATAATTCGGTGGGCACGGAATTATCCGGAATGCAGACCATCCTTACAGCGGCGACGGCCGCTGATGACGACTTCGGCCGATATCAGATCGTTCGATCGCTCGGCGAAGGGGGTATGGGCACCGTATACCTCGCCGAGCAGCGCGAACCCATTCGCCGCTCCGTAGCCCTCAAAGTCATCAAACTGGGGATGGACACGAGCCAGGTGCTTGCGCGCTTTGCCAACGAGCGCCAGGCCTTGGCGATCATGGACCACCCGAATATCGCAAGGATCTTCGATGCTGGGGCCACCCGCAAGGGCCGACCTTACTTCGTCATGGAGTACATCGAGGGCATGCCCATCACGCAGTACTGCGATAGCAAACAGATGACGGTCAGCGAACGATTGCAACTTTTTCTCCTTGTGTGCCACGCCGTTCAGCACGCGCACCACAAAGGCGTGATTCACCGCGACCTCAAGCCCTCGAACGTGCTGGTAAAGGAACAGGAGGGCAGACCTCTTCCCAAGGTGATCGATTTTGGCATTGCCAAGGCTACGGACCAATGGGCCGTGGAAAACACTCTGCTCACACAGTTCGGCCAGATGTTGGGAACACCGGAGTACGCCAGTCCCGAGCAGGCCGACGTGACGACCGGAGCTGCCTATGAGGCCTCCGACGTTTACTCCCTTGGAGTGCTCCTGTACGAGTTGCTGATCGGAACTGTACCCGTGGACGCGGCCAGAATGCGGCAGGCAGGTTTATACGAGATGCTCCGGATTATCCGAGAGGAAGAAGCTGCGCCTCTATCGAGCAAGCTGGACGCGATGGGCACCGCTGCCGCTGAAATCGCCGCCCGCCGCCAGGCCGACCCCGCCTTGCTGCGCCGTCTCGTGGATGGCGAACTGAACTGGATCACATGCAAGGCATTGGAGAAGGGTCGGGAACGGCGATACCCTTCGGTCGCCGAGCTGGCGGCCGATATCGAGAGATATCTGGAGCACCGGCCGGTGCTCGCATCACCGATCGGTGTTCTGGGCACTGGGGCGCATCCGCGCCGCGATACTCCCCCGAAACCTGGGCCGCGAAACAAGGTCAGGATCGTTCTTGGAGATTTCGCGAATTCCTCGGGAGATCGAGCATTCGATGGAATGCTCCGCCAGATGATAGCTGCCGAACTGGGGAAGTCTCCCAACCTCAGTGTGCTTGCGGATGCGCGCATGAGCGAGGCACTGCGTCTGATGCTCCGGCCGCCGGATACGAAGCTCACTCCGGACATTGCGTCCGAAATCTGCGAGCGAACGGGCAGCGCAGCGATCGTAGACGGATGGATTGCACGCCTTGGCAGGCAGTACGTGTTGGGCTTGCGGGCAACGGATTGCCGGACGGGAGATACTCTCGACGAAGAGCAGGAGCCGGCGGCCAAGAAAGCGGACGTCTTCAAGGTTCTAGGCCATTTGGCAACCCGGTTCGGGGGCCGAATCGGAGAATTTCTTCCGAGCGTGGAAAACCAGACTGCAATGATGGAGGCCGAAATAACCACGCCCTCCTTGGACGCATGGAAATCCTACAACGCTGGCATGAAGTCTGTTATGCGCCGGGGTCTACCAGCAGAAGCCATCTCGCTTTTCAAACGGGCCATCGAGGCCGACCCCAAATTTGCGATGGCTTACGCGGCGCTCGGCCGAACATATGATTCCCTCGGGCAGTCCGAGCTTGGAGCGCATAGTATCGCCAGGGCTTATGAGCTACGGGATCGTGTCAGCGATCGCGAGAACTTTTTCATCACGTTCAACTACTACCGGCAGGTACCGAGAAATCTGGAACTGGCGCGACAGACCTTGGATTCGTGGGTACAAAAATATCCCAGTGATCTCATGCCCCACGGATTCTTGTCCGGCTTCGCTTCGCCGGGAACGGGTCGTCATGAGAGGGCCGCGGAAGAAGGGCAAAAGGCGATCGAATTCGATCCTGATTTCTCCATCGGGTACTACAATGCAGCGTTTGCCCTGATCTACCTGAACCGCCTGCCGGAAGCCGAGGCGCTGCTTCGTAAAGCATCGGAACGTAAAGTCGAAGTCGTTTTGCTCTCCCTGTGTCGGTACTTTCTCGCTTTTCTGAGGAACGACCGGGCGGCAATGGAAAGGGAAATGACCCAACGTAAGGCAAAACTCGAAGCCCAGGGTTGGTTCGAGCACCAGGAAGCGATGACGTTGGCGTATCAGGGCCGCTTAAAAGGAGCAGGCCGTCTATCAGACCACGCGGTAGCTTCAGCGCGTCAAGAAGGTTTGCCAGAGCGCGCCGCTGTGCTGGAAGGTGCTCGTGCGGTTTGGAATGCTTTGTTCGGGGTTCGGGCTGAGGCGCAAAGCAGCGCGGCGGCCGCATTGTCGCTTTTCCGAGGCAGGGATGCGGATTATGGACCTGCATTTGCCCTGGCACTCGTCCAGGACTCCGCGCAAGCTCATAAAATCGCGGCGGACCTCGAACAACACTACCCGGAGGACACGTCTGTTCAGTTCAGCTACCTGCCTGTGCTGCGGGCGCTTGACGCTCTCAATCGGGAAGATCCAGCGAAAGCGCTCGAAATGACGCAAGCCGCCGCGCTTTACGAACTTGCTGTTCCTGGCACCGCATACATCAGTGGTGGTTCGTTCTTCGGAGCTCTTTACCCGGTCTACGTCCGTGGCCTCGCTTATTCCCGGATGGCCTGCCACCGCGAGGCCGCCGCTGAGTTTCAAAAAATTCTTGCTCACCCGGGACTCGTGCTGAACGATCCGATCGGCCCCATGGCCCGCCTCCAACTGGCCAGAGCGTTGTCTGCTTCCGGAGACCAAGCCGGATCAGCCGCCGTCTACAAGGACCTCCTCCACCTCTGGAAGGATGCCGATCCCGATCTTCCCCTCGTGCAGCAAGCCAAGGCTGAGTCCGCCCAACGACAAGGATTGCTGTAACTTTGCGCTCCCGATTCCCTTATTGTTTAGCGGAACGGCATTGAGGATAAAACAGCTGGGAATAAAAACGATGACGAGCGGACAAACCTTGCACACGCTGCCGGGGCCATCCCGGTTTCCGACCACCCGTTGGACCCTGGTGGTCGCTGCCGGCCATCCACAGCGAAAAGAAGCTCGGTCCGCTCTCGTTTTTCTGTCCGAGAACTACTGGTACCCGCTGTATGCTTATCTCCGCCGGCGCGGTTATCCGCCAGATCAAGCGCAGGATCTCACTCAGGAGTTCTTCATGCGCCTGCTGGAAGGCCGATACCTCGACCGCGCTGTCCCGGAAAAAGGCCGGTTCCGCTCCTTCATTTTGACCTCCTTGAAATTCTTTGTGGCCGACGAACAGGATCGCCAGCGCGCGCGCAAGCGCGGCGGTGGGAGGCTTGTGCCTCTGGAATTCTCGTCCGGCGAAGAGCGATACCAGCGCGAGCCTGCTCATAATGAGACTCCGGAGCGGATCTTCGAAAGGCGTTGGGCGATTTCGGTGCTCGATCGAGTCGTCGCAACGTTGCGCGACGAATTCGTCCAGCACGGCCGCCCGGACCATTTCGAGCGATTGAAGGTGTTCCTTCTCAGCAATGCTGGCGCGCCGTATGCTGCTCTGGCCCGCGAAATGAACACCTCGGAGGGAGCGCTCAAAGTGGCTATTCACAGGCTTCGCAAGCGCTACCGCGAACTCTTCCGCCAGGAGATAGCGGATACTGTGGCCGATCCCGCCGAAGTGGAATCGGAACTCCGCTTTCTGGCGGCGGTGCTCATCAGGAAGTAAGCGGCCAGCAATAGGCTTGAGCCCGGCCACATCCGGCTCACCCGCTGGCACTCTTGTGAGCGGATGACGAGCAATCGGGAAGTTGAGGCCAGTTTTGCAACCTCAGGGAGGATTACTCCTCCCTGACGCCGTAGTGTTTACCTACAGCGACGGTATCGCCGACGCTCCGCCGGCGAGGCGAGCGTTGCTTTCATTCGCAGAATGCACTACAAACTTCAACGGCCAACCCCGATTTAGAAACGTGGTGCAACCATGACAATTCTCCGCTTCGTTGTTTCGTTGGCAGTCCTATCCGGCGCCATCACTCTCGCGCAAACTTCTCCTGCTCCCAAGACGGTCAAAGCCGTGAAATTCGGGAAGCTGTGGGACAAGCACATGACGCAGTACACCGATGAAACGCCCGGCAAGCCGATGCTGAAGCAATTGGTCGACAATCCGCCAGCGATGGAGGTTTTTCTTGTGCGCAAAGGCGCGATGCGCACGCTCGAAGCTGGGGTGACCACGGTCCGCGATCTTGGCTCCGACCAGTACGAAGACATCGCCATGCGCGACTTGATCAATCGCGGCGAGATTGTTGGGCCGCGCATGTTTGTCTGCGGCTACGGACTATTCATCACCAACACGCCCTACAAGCCGCGCCTGAATCTCCCTGCCGGCGGCGTTGCCGATGGAGTCCCCGAAGTTCTACGCGCCGTGCGGCAGCAGATTGCCGCGGGCGCTGACGTGATCAAGATGTTCGCTTCCACCGGCACTGACGACGATGTGACACAGTTTGAAACGTATTCTTACGACGAAATTAAAGCCGGCGTGGATGCCGCTCACCAGTTCCGCAAAAAGATCGCCATTCACTCCTACGGTCCCGATGGGGCGAGCGACGCTGTGCGCGCGGGAACGGATTCGCTCGAACACGCAACGGACATAGACGATGCGACGATTCAGGAAATGGTAAAGCGCGGAACGTTCTACGTCCCAACGATTGATCACAACCGCTACTACCTGGAGAACTGGCAGAAGATTGGTTATAATTATTTGCCGACGCTACGTGCTGAAATCGCTCTGGCCATAACAATCCATCTAAGGCGATCGACAGTCTTCAGGCTGCTATTCCGTACGAATTGGGCTCACCGTGGTGGTTCCCGCTCTATCCCGTGTATGTGCGAGGAAGGCGTATTTGGCCGCGCATCATGGTAGTGAAGCCGCAACTGAATTCGCGAAAATACTCAACCATCGTCAAATGTCGCGCATTCGGTTCTGCTGACCGACGTGGGCTAGTCGAGCCTAACCAAGCTGGTGTTGATGCCAAGCACTTTCGGGTTGCACTCCAGGGAAAGTCTGCCACGGTTGTCGCTTCGTTCAAGACGGATTACGCGGACAGCGATACCGTATCCAGCAGAGTCATTTCTTTGGCATTCCCACGGCCCGGAAGTGAAATCGCCGCGCGAGCTCATCCCGCCAGGCGGCGCCCGTCACGGGGCGCATAGGCGAGGGGCCAGGTTTGCCGACAAATGGACTGCTTCCTGGCGCCGGGATAGCAGCGTCTTGCGCACTCCCGCCGCATCCCGCGTCATCTATGGACTGGCAGGGCATCAATAGAACAAGGTGACCTAGGTCTGCGTCATCGTTTGGCGTAAAGCCAAGCGGCGCGGCCTTGGCGAGGATCTCGCCCCGATCGTTGATGTTGAAAGCGTTCGTCAGTTGGAAGGCCGATCCAGGAGCAATCAAGGTATTCAGATCTTGCATAGGCCCGCCGTTTTCCCACAAAAATGCGTGGAGAAAATTGTGACAGTCGGAAGAGCCGCCTACCACCTGGCCTCGGGCATTGATGCCACGACCGCGGCTGCACGGATCGCCGGGGACGGTGCCCAGATCATGGATCACTCCGTCCTTCCATAAGACGGCGTCGTGGGCTTGATTACCCGAGGGCCCAGGAAGATCGGCCGAACCGGCGATTTCTCCAGCGTCATTGATCCAGATGGCTTCAGAGTTGTCTCCACCGAGTGTGCCGAGGTCAGTCATCACTCCGTCGGCCCAGAGAAAGCCATGGTTCTGCGCATCGCCAGCGAGGGTCGAGAGACCAATGACTTGTCCCGCGCCATTAATGCACTGTGCGGCACTCATGGTGCCCCCAAGATTGCCGAGGTCGGTCATGACACCGTTCTTCCACAGGAACGGATCGAGGGTCGGCATTCCAGTCGAGGCGTTCGGAGTCGCATTTATGTACGATAACCCAACGATCACGTTGTGTGGCTGGCCGCTACAGCTTGCTCCGGGCAGTGCGTCGGGTCCCCCAAGCGTGCCGATGTCGCGGCTCACGCCATTCTCCCAAACGAATGTGCGCATCTGCACGCCGAGACCAAAAAGAGAGAAAGGATCGGGTGTTGAGTTGTCGAACAGTCCGACGACCTGCCCGGAATTGTTGACATAGATTCCCAGCGCGGCGATACCACCGCTTGGTGTTCCGACATCAATAATCTGCCCTTGTTTCCACAGCACCGCCCGAAACTGAGGGATACCTTGTATAGGGTCTATCACGGCGCTTTGCGACTGACCGGCAATCCATCCCCGTGAATTGATAGAGCCCCCGGCGCTGTTATTGTTCACGGGGAGCGCGCCCAGGTCGGTCATCACGCCATCTTTCCAACGAAACGCATGCACTTGCAAGCATTCTGGGTTGGCGCAACCGAATGCCGCGTTGGGGTCGGGCGTCGACAGCTCCGCGGAGGAGGTCACAACGCCGGAGTTGTTGAGAAGTTGAAATCCGTCGCCATTTACGGAGCCGTAACTATGCGGCCCGCCCAGCGTCCCCAGGTCAACGAGTCTGTATCGTGGGTGCTTCGTCGAGTTTTCCTGTGCAAAAGCTCGGGAAGCGAGCAGGATCGAAATCACCAATAACATCACGCCAAAAATCTTGCTGAATACGACTTTCATGACCTTCTCCCTTCTTTCCTCTGACTTACCTAAAGCACGTGAAACGGGAATCGAATTGTTGGGGTTGAACCGCTGCTCGGAGGCGCTACTGGGGCGGCAGCACGAATCTGCGATTGCGATTCATCAAAAGCGCGCGGATTCGATCTTTCATATCGCCGTGAGACAACTGGTGCGGAATCGCCACGGACTGCGCGACGTGCGTTTGGGCCAACGAGCTCGCGTCAACCGGGGTGTAGTCGCAGCCCGCGACGTTTGGATGATTTTCGTCGCACGGAACCAAAAGGACAGCGCGTTGATCGCCGCTGGTGATCACACCTTCTGCGGCAATCTCACCGCGATTGTTAATAAAGGTCGCTACGGTCAGCACCAAGCCGGATCCGGAAGGAAGGAAAGCATTCAAGTCCGTCATCTGACCGTCTTCCCATAGAAACGCGTGCAAGAAGTTGGAGCAATCGGTAGAACTACCTACGACCTGACCCTTCGCGTTTATACTAATCGCGTCGCTGCACGGATCGCCATCCTGGCTCCCGAGGTCCATCATTTTCCCATCCCTGGCTAGAAAAGCATGGTGGCTCAACGAGCCTGGTAAGTCCGCCTTGCCTACAATCTCTCCTGCGTCATTGAATCCGATGACCTCGACGAAAAACCCTCCCAGACTGCCGAAGTCCATAAGCTGCCCCTTGTCCCAAAGGAAGGCATGAAACTCCTGGTCTTCCGCTAGAGTCGAAGCGCCGGCGACCTGAGCGTGATTGTTTAGGCCGCTTGCAAACGCAAGCGTGCCGCCGAGGGTCTGGAGATCAATCATTTTTTCATCGTCCCAGAGAAACGGGTGGATGGTGGGGAACCCGGTGGAAGCGTTAACGATGGAGTCTGTGAAGGAGTGCCCAGCCGCCTGGCCGCGATCATTTATGAACAGCGCACAGCTATCTGTGCCGCCCAACGTCCCCAAGTCCTGCTTAACTCCATTCCGCCAAATGAATGCCCGCATTTCGTTAGGCATGGGGAAGTTCTGACAGGAGCTGCCGAGGTCAAAAGAGGCCGGTGTCGAATTGAGCGCGAAACCCACCACCTCATCTCGATCGTTGATGGCTGCGGCGTAGCTCAATGGCCCTCCGAAGGTTCCAAGATCAGCGATCTGGCCGTCCTTCCAAACGACAGCGTCGTATTGGGGCAAGCCTATTACGGTATCAACCCCACCATTAAATGCGATCCCCGCAATTACACCTTTCGCGTTGATGTAGTTGGGGCCGCTCCCGGAGATGGCCACTCCTGGAAGGCCGCCCAAGTCCGTTAGCGCGCCGTCTTTCCAAAGGAAAGTGTGTTCGAGAAAGCAGTCATTGAAGCAATACGGCGGACTGACGGAAACGGACGTATCGGAGAAACCCGTGGCTACACCGGCGTTGTTCAGCGACCTGTTGCTAAACGTGAAGTAGCTATTCGGGCCACCGAATGTATTCAGTTGCACGACCTTGTAATGATGGAGTCCCTGACCGCGCGTCTGAGCAGGCACTGTTAATGCCCCGAACGCTACCACGGCGGTGAGTAGCGTGTAGGTTCGCGATTTCATTCTTCCCTCCTACTCAACCACTCGCGTGGGCGCAGGGTAGGTCAGAGCCGGAAGATGAGACAATGGCCGCTGAGCTAGCGGCGTATTATTTCCTTGTTAGCGTGCAATTCGTTGTAGGTAAAGCAGTTGGAGGCTCTACCGAGTATAATTGCTTCATTTTACGTTTCTAATACATCCAATAGTGGTAGAATGCGCTAACTTTCCATCCGCGGCGGAGTCTTCCATGGCTTCCTGGGCCCCGCTCTCCTCCAGGATTCGTTTCGGTGCGTTCGATTTGAACGCCGCCAGCGGCGAATTGCGCAAGTCGGGAATTCCCATCAAGCTTCGATTTCAGGCCATAGAAGTCTTGCTTATGCTGACGGAGCGCGCAGGACACGTGGTCACTCGCGAGGAAATCCGCCAACGGCTTTGGACGGATGATACCTTTGTCGATTTTGAGCGGAGCATCAACTTTTGCATCAATCAGATTCGTGCAGCGCTTGGGGACGATGCCGAAAAGCCGCGTTATGTCGAAACCCTGCCTCGGCGGGGATATCGGTTTATTGCGCCCGTAACAGTGGAAGTTTCGCGACACACCGCACCGATTGTTACGATCGCTCCACCCGCAAGCGCGCATGTGATGGCGACTGACGACCCGGACATACTCAGTCCCGCGAGTTCGGGAATGGAGGTGGTGCCGCCGTGGCCGCCTTCGCCCCGAACTACGCTGTGGACCAGAACACACGTAGCAGTCTTGGGAATCACGATCAGCTTGGCGAGTGTGGCCGTGGGTTTCGCAACTCACAAATGGTTAACACGAAATAAAGCACCGAGCCTTCAAGACTTAAGAATCACCAAGCTGACAAACAACGGTGGCATTACCGGTGTAGCGATTTCTCCGGATGGCCGCTACGCCGCTTACGCCAAACTCGAAGGTGAAAGACAGGATTTGTGGCTACGGCAAATCGCCGCTCAGAACGACGTACAAATCCTTTCCCCCGGCACCGGTTTTCATGGCCTCACCTTTTCGCTGGACGGCAACTATGTCTATTTTGTCCGTTCCGATGAGCGCAATCCTTATTTTAAATATCTTTATTCCATGCCGACGCTTGGCGGGCCAGTAAGAAAGTTGCTGACGGATGTGGACTCACCGGTCAGTTTTGCACCGGATGGCCGCCGTTTCGTATATGAACATTGTGTTGAGGGCCGGGATGACATCGAACTGAGAATCGCCAACGCCGACGGAGGGGACGATCACTTGGTTGCGATGCTCCATAACGCGACAAGTCTTCTCTTTCAGCCCGGGCCGAGCTGGTCGCCGGATGGACACACGATTGCCGTTCCCGCGCGGCTCGTAGGAGCTCGGAGTGAATGGGTTTTGGAAGTAGTGGTGATGCCTGCTGGGAATGTGCGAGAGCTTTTCTCGAGACCGGATGCCATCGGTCGCCCAGTATGGTTACAAGGAGATAGCTTGCTCGTGCCACTGTATGACGCTGTTGGGCGCCGAGGGCAGCTTTGGACCATCACGTTTCCCGAAGGGAAGGCACGACGCTTTACAAATGATCTCACCAGCTATGGTACCGACCTGAATGACTACGGTTTTCCGCTAGACGCGACGACCGACAGGAAGTCACTAGTCGCATTGGCGACGACCAGGGTCATCGATGTCTGGGTGGCCCCTTTCGCGGATCCAGCAAAAGCAGAGAAAGTTACGAAGAACGCAGAGGCGATGTCCGGCATCGTGGAGGCAAAGGACGGACGACTCTGGGCCGTAACGGAAGAAGGCCAGCTGTGGATCATGAATCCCGACGGAGGCCAAGGTGCAGCCTATGGGGAATACCATGACATTCATTCCCTCGCGGCGTGTGGGCGGTTTATGATTCTCGCGCACGGCGAAGCAGGCCCGGTCATCATCACGCGCCTCGATGAGGACGGTAGGCATCCTACGGACCTGGTTACCGGAAGCTTTTTTGCGCCCTTCTGTTCGCCCAATGGCAACTTTGTTTACTATGGGAGCGCCGAACAGCCGCAGAAGATTTGGCGCGTTCCAGTTCAGGGGGGCGTCCCGGCCGAGATCGCCAAGGTCCTGGGTGACCAGATTTCTGGTGCACCAAGGATTTCACCCGATGGAAGTCTCATCTCCTATGCCTATACGAAATTTGGGCCTTCTCTTGAATGGAATGTGGCGGTAATCCCGGCCGAGGGAGGACTGCCCAGACAAACCATGCCAATACCACCGATAGATGGAGCTGGACCCTACTGGTCGCCGGATGGGAAAGCCCTTCAATATCTCTGGACCCGTAATGGTGTGACCAACATCTGGGAGCAATCACTCTCGGGAGGCAAACCAAAACAGCTCACCAAATTCAGTTATGGGCGGATCTTCGGCTTCAGCCGGTCTTTTGATCACAAGCGCCTACTGTTGATGCGGGGTGAAATCCGAAGCGACGCCGTCTTGTTGAGCAACCTTCACTGACGCTTGAGACCTGGCTGGAAGACGTCAGCAACTTGGGGGCGTCCGCAAACGATGTCCGAACTGTATTCGCACCTTCATGAGGAGTGGGAGTTGCGCCTCGATGAAGGGAAAAATTCGTTCTTCCCTCTTCGAACGTAGGCTCAGTTGTACCGATTGTCTCGAAATTGCACCAAAATTGTGCAGTAGAAAAAGTAGCGCAGTTGATTGAGAGAGCGGGAATTAAGCTGATGGGTTATAAGGCGATTCGAAATCCTGAGTCCCTGCTTGGGTAGCAGGTGGTAAGCCGAGAAAACATCGACGCTATTTCGTTGAAAAAAATATAGTTGGTGGACGTGGCGGGACTCGAACCCGCGGCCCCCTGCTTGCAAAGCAGGTTGGGAAAAACACTAAATGCTTTTGCTGGTGTCGCTTACACGAAAAATCAGCGAGATTCCCGCTTCTCAAATGTACCGAAGTTGTACCGAAGTATTTGAATGCTCTTCACAGGCCTCTTTCTCACAGCTGCCCCATTTACAACTTTTTACAATCCTTTGCGGCCACTTGACACACTCCCCCTTGGAGGTCTCTATAGTTCGCTAGACTGAAGGAGAGGTTCTAGCATGTCAAAGAAGTGGCGATTGACACCCCGCACGCGGACGCTCCTTACGCTGGAGCTGGCCATGGTCCTCCCCGCGGCCGCCTTGATGGGCTTCAGCATTTACAGCCTGAAACACATCAAACACACCGAGGCCATTGAAGCCGTCTGTCAGCGCGACCTCAACAATGTCTTGAGGTACGCGCAAAAGAAAAGCTGGGAGAAGGGCTACAACATGGTGCTTCCCATCCGCCAAGAATTTCCTGTCCCCGGCGATGGCTCCGAAATCAAGGCCAAGCTCGAGCGCGTTTTGTCGGACCATCCCGAGTTTTCCTATGCGGCTCTGTACGACAAGAAGACCAATATGCTCGTGACCAGCATGCAACCCGCCCACGACGACGCCATCATCTGCGGGTACACGCAGGATGAAATGGATCTGCTCGCGAAGTGGCTACCCTTGGACTCACCCCACATGGTGAGCGAGCTTCGAAAGATGGAGGACACCGAGCACGAGCTGGTAATGTTCTATGGCGATTGGAATCAAAAACAGCACGCCTATTGGAGCATTGCCTATTTCATCCCTCCGGGTGTCCCGAAGGACGGTGAGGTCCTCGGGCTGATTGCTTTCGACCCCGACTACCTGCGCAAGACCTTCTTGCCTGCGATGATGAAGGACGTGTTGACCAGCAAGAGCGGGATGAAAGCCAACGATGCCAATCCTCCGGTCATGATGATCCATCACGGGATGGATGACACTCCTTGGATCGCATCGGGAAACTGGGATGGTAGCAAGCCCGAGGTGGAGCGCCCGTTTCAGTGGATTTTGCAAGGCTTGACGATAGCCATCAAGTACCAGGGCATTACGGTAGCGCAAATCGGCAACCGAATCCTACGTTACAACTACCTTATTCTTGGGGCCCTCTCGGGGCTGATGATCGGCGGGATCTGGCTGACCTATCGCAACATTTCTCGCGAGATGAAATTGGCTCGGCTGAAGTCCGACTTCGTCGCCAATGTTTCCCACGAATTGCGCACGCCCCTCGCTCTGATCCGCCTCTACGCGGAGACACTCGAACTCGGCCGTCTCACGGCCAAGGAAAAATATCAGGAGTACTTCCGCATCATTCGCGAAGAGAGCGAACGCTTGAGCGCTCTCATCAATAACATCCTGGACTTTTCGCGAATCGAGGCCGGCCGCAAGGAATACGAGTTCAAGGAAACCGATCTGCCTGAGCTGGTTCGCTCGACCCTCGACTCCTATCGCTTCCAGATCGAACAAAACGGCTTCGCTTTCGAGGAGAATATCGCAGGAGACATTCCGCCGGTGAACGTCGACCGCGAAGCGATTGCGCGCTCGCTTCTGAATCTCGTGAACAACGCGCTGAAGTATTCGAAAGACCAGAAGTTCATTGGGGTCAGCCTGTACCGCGCCAACGGTTCCGTGAAGCTGGAGGTGCGCGACAAGGGCATCGGCATTCCGCCTGCCGAACAGGAAAAAATCTTCGAGAAGTTCTATCGCTGTGGCGATCCCCTGGTTCACAACATCAAAGGCTCAGGGCTCGGCTTGTCGCTTGTTCGACACATCGCGCGAGCGCACGGAGGAGACGTGCTGGTCGAGAGCGCTCCCGAAAAGGGCAGCAAATTCACGATTGAGTTACCGCTCGATGCGTCTTTACGGACCGGGGCCGCGATCGCGTGAGGCAATCGGTGCAGTGCTGCTGTGGATCGCAGAGGGCAAAAGGGAGTGGTCATGGGAACTAGCAAGATTCTAATTGTTGAGGATGAACCAAACATGGTCGCCGGTCTTCGCGACAATTTCGAATACGAAGGCTTCCAGGTGATCACCGCGCTCGATGGCGTTGAAGGGCTCGAGCGGGCCCTCAAGGATTCTCCGGATCTGGTTGTGCTCGACGTGATGATGCCGCGCATGAGCGGTCTGGACGTTTGCAAGCAGCTCAAGGCCAAACGCCCTTCGATTCCCATCATCATGCTTACGGCCCGCGGACAGGAAGTGGATAAGGTCGTCGGTCTCGAGCTCGGGGCCGATGACTATGTCACCAAGCCCTTCTCGATCCGGGAACTCCTTGCTCGCGTCAAGGCGGTTCTGCGGAGAACGCACACGCTTCCGAAAGATCAGGACAGCTATACCTTTGGCGATGTGGAGGTCAATCTCCGCAGTTATCAGGTTACACGCGCCGGCGAGCGCATCGAGTTTTCCGGAAAGGAGTTCGAGCTCCTCAAGCACTTTCTCTGGCATTCCGGAGAGACCTTGAGCCGCGACCGCCTTCTCGACGAAGTGTGGGGCTACGAGAATTTTCCGACCACCCGCACCGTCGACGCGCATATTGTCCGCATTCGCCAGAAACTCGAACCCGTTCCCGACGAGCCTCGTTATTTTCTGACCGTGCACGGAGTCGGCTACAAATTCGTGGGGTGACAGGAACATGATGGTGTGGACCGAAAGAATGCTCGAAATCAGGCAAGCCGCAATTGCCAACCAATTGGCCGAGACCGCCGCCGCGGCCTCAGCCGAGGTGTTCGCCAAGCACAGCTCGCCGGCTGTGCAGTGCGATCTCACCGACAGCCTCCAGTCGCTGACGGACGAAGTGCTGGCCCTGCGCCGGGAGCAGGCACGGCTGCAGCAGGCCATCTTCGAAGCAGCCCAGGTGCAGCGCAGGCTCTGCGCTCCCCGCGAGCTAACCTGGGGCGAGTTCGAAATCGCCGGTGAAATCTTCCCGGTCCGTCACCTTTCGGGCGACTTTTTCAAGGTGGTGGAACTCGGCTCCACTCTCGGATTGGCCCTC
>Ga0306921_10002504_pt1 | contig 18433 bp, 16 predicted proteins | sample sta12Cox44000080_FD_203760 | JGI IMG/M metagenome (GOLD analysis project Ga0306921, IMG submission 203760) | Lab enrichment of tropical soil microbial communities from Luquillo Experimental Forest, Puerto Rico - statoxic.12C.oxic.44.000.080 (v2)... | ecosystem: Environmental > Terrestrial >... | reverse complement strand
ATCACGATGTCTTTCCTCCAGGCGATCATAACCTTCTTGATGTCGACGCTCGCCGGTGGCAATTTGCGCGGTGCTTCCTTCTGGTTGATGGGCAGCCTCTCGACGCTTCCTCCCAAGAGCCTTTTGTATCTCGTCGGCATTGGTTTTCTGGTCGCGGCCGGCGCTATCTATACGACCGCCTCCGATCTCAATTTGCTCCTGGCGGGCGAGCGAGAAGCCACCCATCTCGGTGTGGACGTTCCCCGGGTGCGCGTCGTCGTCTACGTGGCGGCTTCCATTCTTACAGCCTTTGCGGTGTCCGTGAGCGGCTCCATCGGCTATGTCGGCCTCCTGGTTCCTCATGCCATGCGCCTCCTGTACGGCTCTGACCACCGCATGCTGCTCCCCACTTCCGCCTTCGGCGGCGCCATCGCGGTTGTAATTGCCGATACCATCGCCCGCACTGTCATTGCCCCCTCGGAAATTTCCGTGGGCGCTGTAACCGCCCTCGTCGGAGCACCCTTCTTTATCTATTTGCTTCGCAGGAGGCTATCATGAGCACGCCCCTACGAACGCCGATGCCATCTGCCGACCAGCCGCGCTTGAATCCCGACGCCCGCCTTAACGTCGAGCAGGCCAGTTACGTCTATGCTCCCAACCCCTCACAGGCCCCTCTTTTCACTCTTGAGGCTCTCAGTTTTCAAGCGAAGCCGGGTGAGATCGTGGCGATTCTCGGGCCCAACGCCAGCGGCAAATCCACCCTTCTGAAACTTATCGCCGGCGCACTTGAACCGCTCTCCGGCCGCGTTTTCCTGAACGGGTTCGCCACGCACGCGCTTCCCCCCAAAATCCGGGCGCAACGCATCGCGCTCGTGCAGCAGGAAAGTCGCCTGCTCTTCCCGTCGCGAGCGTGGGAATTCGTCTTGCAAGGCCGTCATGCCTACAACCGCCGCCTGCACTTCGAATCTGAGGAAGACATCAACATCGCCAGAAACGCGCTCGCCCAGGTTGGCGCGACGCATCTTAGCGACCGCTGGATGGACCAAATCTCGGGAGGCGAGAAGCAGCGCGTGATTCTCGCTCGCGCCCTCGCCCAGCAGCCCTTACTCCTGCTGCTCGATGAACCGACTCTCCATCTTGACATTGGCGCCCAGGTTGATTTGCTCGATTCCTTGCGCCATCTGGCAGCCGTAAATCGCTACACCGTGATTGTCGTGACCCACGAACTCAACCTGGTCGGCGAATATGCCGACCAGGTCGTGCTGCTGCAAAAAGGGAAGTGCCTCCGCGTCGGTTCACCGGCGAGCGTTTACCAGAGGGAATTGCTCGAGCAGGTCTTTCAAGCGCCGCTGACCGTGGAAATGACGGTTGCAGGTCGGCCGCGCGTGACTTTGTTGGGAAAAACCTAGAACGTTTCTTGTTTACCTGAACCCGGCGGCTCTCGGTCGCCGAACCTAGCAACCCACAGCGGGCTCCGCCCCCCCACTTCACCGCAGACTTCGTGCTCGGGAAGACGGTGTGAAGCCGTCGCCGCCGCGCGACTGTAAGGCGGATATTTCGCTCGTATGCCACTGCGGCAGTGCCTGCCGTGGGAAGGCAGCAGCCCGCCGTCCACGATTCCGTTGTGGTCGGTGAATCCCGCCAAGCCAGGAGACCGGCGAAGCCTGCAGCCCGCGCAATCTCCGTTGCGCTGGACAACCTTGCACTCCCGCGCGTGAGGGAGCGGAGGAACGATGAAAACCATTCAATCCCTGTTCCGCTCAGTTTTATTTTTCGCCTTAGCCACGGCTTCGCCGGTTTCCCCGCAATCGAATTCTGAAGACGCCCATCTCACCGGCACCATCACCGACACCAGCGGCGGCGGTGTTGGCGGTGTTCGGGTAACGGCCCAGCAAGAAGGTGTCAGTGATGCAAAACTCTGGACGGCAACCTCCGCGACCGATGGCAGTTACCGCCTGTCTCTTCCCGCCGGGCGATACCGCGTTCACTTTTCCCGCGACTCGTTCTCTCCTCGCGACTTCACGCTGGACCTGGCGGCAGGCGAGTCCCGCGCCCTTCCGTTCCGTCTCGATCTCGAACCCCTTTCCGCTAACGTCATTGTGACCGCTCAGGCTCTGCCCGTGTCCCAGCAGCAAACCACCGCTCCTACCAACGTTGTAACTCGCGAAGACATCGACAATCGTGAATCCGTCGAGCTTCCCGATCTCCTCCAGTTTTCACCCGGGGTCATCTTCGGCCGCACCGGCGCAAACGGCGGCAGCGCGTCCCTCTTTCTGGACGGCGGCAACTCAAACTTCACCAAGGTGCTCGTTGACGGCTCCACCATCAATCCTCCGGGTGGTGCGGTCGATTTCTCGATCCTGACCACCGACAATCTCGATAAGGTCGAAATCGTGCATGGCGCCGAGTCGGCCATCTATGGAACCGACGCCGTGTCGGGTGTCGTCCAGCTCTTCACCCACCGCGGTACGACGCGCATCCCTTCTTTCACTGCCTTTGCCGAAGGCGGCAGCTTCTCCAGTGCGCGCGGTGGAACCGACCTCAGCGGGCTTCTCGGCCGCTTTGACTACTCCGCATCGGCGTCGTATCTGGACTTCGGCGGCCAAGTCCCCAACAATGACCTGATCAACCGCACTCAGTCGGGAAATTTCGGGTACGCCTTCAGCGATTCGAACCAGCTGCGACTGTCCTTGCGCAACAACACCAGCGATGGCGGAATCCCCGGTCAGACCCTGTTCGAACCCCCGAGCCTCTATCAAAGAATCAAACAGCAGCTCTTCAGCGCCAATCTACGCTGGGAGTTTTCGACCGGCAGGCACTGGCACTACGAGTTGATGGGCGCGGAATCCTACACGCATCAGCACAGCTTCAATCCTCAGCAGAGTTTCTATGCCAGCGATCCAAATGTGTTCTGCCCGCAAACCAACCCGAATGCGGTGGCCACGGCCGAGTTCTGCGATTTCGTCTACGATGACATCTTCAACTACAACCGCGCGAGCGTTACGGCTCAGGCCAGCTATGTTCTTCCGAAGTTTGGCGCAACGGCCGGCTATCAATATGAGGTCGAAAACGGCTCACTCTCCTTTCTTGAGCAGCCTCACGTCCGCCGCAACAACCAGGGCGGCTACCTGGACTTCCGTTTTCTTCCTCATCCGCGCGCTTCGCTCGATTTCGGCGGGCGCGCCGAAGCCAACGCGAGTTTCGGCACGCGCGTCGTCCCGCGCGTGGGAGCCTCCCTCGTCTTGCGCTACGGACGCGGGTTCTGGGGCGATACGCTTTACCGCATTTTTTACGGCCAGGGCATCAAAGAGCCTCGCTTCGATCAATCTTACGGGACCGATCCCTGCGACCCGGGAAATCCTTCCCTGAAGCCCGAATCCAGCAAGACCTGGAGCACCGGCATCGACCAAAAGCTCGCACACGACCGCATCAAGCTCGCTGCCGACTACTACTCGAACCGCTTCTACGACATCGTCAGCTTCACGTTCTGTGTCCCAGGTGGGCCCTGCCCGGTCACGCCGCCGGCCAGTTGCCCCTTCGGCTACGGCACCTACTTCAATACCGACCTGGCGCGCGCCCGTGGCACTCATATTTCCGCCGAAGCCCGCGCCACGAAGTGGCTCTTCATCAGCGGCAACTACACCTATGACGACAGCCTGGTCATAAAATCACCCAACGCGTTCGATCCGGCTCTCATCCCGGGGAATCGCCTGATTCGCCGCCCCCCGAATTCGGGCTCCATCACCTTCACGGGTACCTACCGGCAATTCACCGCCACTTTCGCCGGCTTTTTCGTTGGCCAGACCACCGACAGTGATTTCCTGGGCCTTGGTTACACGCGCAACCCTGGCTATGCCCGTTTTGATCTCTCCGCCAGCTACATCTTCTATCGCGGTTTTTCGGTCTACGCGAAAGCAACGAATCTCTTCGACAAAAGCTATCAACTGGCCCTCGGCTATCCCGCGCTCGGACGCGATGCGCGGATTGGGCTTCGCTATCAGTTTGCCGGACGCGACTGAGCCGTGCCCACGCCTCTGGTATTCGCCTGGAGCGGAGGAAAGGACAGTGCCATGGCTTTGCACGCTCTTCTCCCGGATCCTCGGTTTCGAGTGACCGCGCTTCTGACCACCGTCACGGAGGGTTTTGAGCGCATCAGCATGCATGGCGTTCGCCGGGAGCTTCTGCGTTTGCAGGCAGACTCCATCGGCTTGCCGTTGAGCGAAGTGCGCATACCGCCGCAGTGTCCCAATACCGTTTACGAATCCCGGATGGCGGAGGCTTGCCTGCGCCTCCGGGACCGCGGGATAGGGCACATCGCCTTCGGCGATATTTTCCTGCGCGATTTGCGGGCCTATCGTGAAAAGAACCTTTCGCAGCTTGAAATGCACGCAACTTTTCCTCTTTGGGGCATCGAAACGCGCCAATTGGCCGCACGCTTCATTGCCGACGGCTTTCGTGCCGTCGCCGTCTGCATCGATCCTAAAAAGCTCGACCCATCGTTTGCCGGACGCCAGCTGGATGCCTCTTTTTTCGAAGACTTGCCTGCGGATGTCGATCCCTGCGGCGAAAACGGTGAGTTCCACACCTTCGTCTTCGATGGGCCCATCTTCCGTTCCCCCGTCCGAGTCCGCGCCGGCCAGGTTGTGGTGCGCGACTCTTTCGTCTTTTGTGATTTGATTCCGATTGTGGAAGGAGAGCAACCGTGTTCACCGAAATAACTGCAAGTCGCCAATCCCAAATCCTGCGCGCGGTGATCGTTCTGTGCTTTATCGTCTTTGCGGCTGTGGTCCGCATCCTGCCGCATCCTTGGAATTTCACTCCGGTCGGCGCCATGGCCCTCTTCAGCGGCGCAAAGTTTGGCCGAACCACGAAAGCATTCGTCTTACCTCTATCCGCACTGCTGCTCGGCGATTTGTTTGTCGGTTTCTCCTGGATCATGCCGGTTGTCTACCTCAGCTTTTGCCTCAGCGTCGTGATCGGGATCTTCGTCCGCAACCGCCAATCGCTGGGACCCCTCTCGATCGCTACGCTGTTGGGCGCCACGCAGTTTTTCCTCATCACCAACTGGGCCATGTGGGCCTTTGGAACGACCTACGCGAAGTCTCTCGCGGGGCTTCTGAACTGCTACACCGCCGGAATACCGCTCTTCGGCAATACGCTTGCCGGCGACGCCTTCTATGCCTTGCTCCTGTTTGGAGGTTTCGCACTCGTTGAACGAACCGTTCCGGCTTTTCGTTCTAGCGGGCCGGTTACCTCGAGCGAAGGCCGCTGGTAATCCGGCCAACGGGCCTCTCTGCTATACTTTCTCTTCAACCAATGACCAAATTCCTCACCGAATCCGCCATCTCGCCCGAACTGCTGGCCAAGTATGAGCCGGTGATCGGCCTGGAAGTCCATGCGCAACTGCTGACCAAGAGTAAAATCTTCTGCGGCTGCTCGACGCGCTTCGGCGACCCGCCAAACTCCAATGTTTGCCCGGTCTGTCTCGGCTTGCCCGGAACGCTGCCAGTTCTGAACAAACGCGCGGTCGAGATGGGCATGCGCGCCGCCCTGGCGCTGAATTGTACCGTTCACGAGCATTCGCGTTTTGCCCGGAAAAACTACTTCTACCCCGATCTGCCCAAGGGCTACCAGATTTCTCAGTACGAACTCCCCCTTGCCACCGGCGGCTCGGTGGAGATCGAGCACGACGGAAAAACCAAGCGCATCGGAATCACACGGCTGCACCTCGAAGAGGACGCCGGCAAGTCGCTCCACGATGGCTTCCCGCATTCCGATGAAAAAACCTACGTGGATTTCAACCGCTGCGGAACACCCCTAAGCGAAATCGTTTCTGAGCCCGATATGCGTTCGCCCGATGAAGCCTACGCCTACCTCACCACGCTCCGGCAAATCCTGCTCTATGCCGGTGTCAGCGACTGCAACATGGAAGAAGGCTCGCTGCGTTGCGACGCCAACGTAAGCGTACGACTGCGCGGCGCGAAGGAGTTCGGCACCAAGGTCGAGGTGAAAAACCTTAATTCCTTCCGCTACCTCGCCAAGGCGCTCGAGTTTGAGATCGAACGGCATATCAGCATCCTCGAGTCCGGCGGACGCATCGCCCAGGAAACGCGCCTTTGGAACCAGGCCGCCGGCCACACGGACTCCATGCGTTCGAAAGAGAAGGCTCACGACTACCGCTACTTCCCGGAGCCCGACCTTTTGCCGGTGCATGTCAGCGATGCGTGGCGCGAGAGCGTGCGCTCCTCCCTGCCGGAATTGCCCGTGGCCCGGCGCGCCCGCTTTGTCGCTGCCTTCGGTGTGACTCCCTACGACGCGGAAGTCCTGACAGACACGCAGTCTCTCGCGAGCTACTTCGAGTCGGTCGTAACCGCCGGGGCCCCCGGCAAAGCTGCTGCGAATTGGATGCAGACGGAATTGCTGCGGCGCCTGAACGATTCCGGTAAGGAAATCACCGCCAGCCCGGTCGCGCCTGCCGCCCTCGCTGAACTGGTGAAACTGGTGGAAACCGGAAAAATCACCGCCGCCGTCGGCAAAAAAGTATTTGCCACGATGTTCGAAACTGGCCGCCCTGCCGCAGAAATTGTTGTGGCGGAAGGTCTCGGCGCTCAGGTCGGCGACGACGCCATCGAACAAGCGGCGCGCGAAATTATCGCCAAGAATCCGGACAATGTCGCGAAATTCAAGTCTGGCAATGAAGGTGTATTCAAGTTTTTTGTCGGCCAGGTCATGAAGGCCACGCGCGGCCAGGCGAATCCGCAGGCGGTCAACGACATCGTTCGCAAGCTTCTTTCGTGATCGGTCAGGCCGGAGGAATCCAGAGGAAGGATCGATGCTCAAAATCGGTGACAAGGCCCCTGTCTTTTCCCTCGCTTCCGACAAAGGCGACCATGTCTCTCTGAAGGACTTTGGCGGCAAGCATATTGTTCTCTTCTTCTTCCCGAAGGCGAACACCCCCGGTTGAACAACCGAGGCGTCCGAGTTTCGTGACGCAATCAAGCAATTCGAACGAGTGAACGCGGTGATCCTGGGCATGAGTGCCGACCCGGTGAAAGCCCTGGCCAGTTTCAAGCTCAAGCAGAGGCTGAATTATCCGCTCTTGAGCGATCCGGACCATAAAACCATCGAAGCCTATGGCGGCTGGCGGACGAAGAAATTCATGGGGCGCTCCTTCAAGGGGATTGCCCGCTGCACGTTTTTGATTGGTACTGATGGCAAAATCGAGGCGGTCTGGGATGCGGTGAAAGCCAAAGGCCACGCGGGGCAGGTTTTGTCGCACTTGCGCGGGAAATCGGCAACAGCCGTCAAATCGTAGCCAGCAGTTCTTCGCCCGCCGGCGCAATCAGCATGTTGTCGATCAGCCTCGTCTTGCCGATATACACGGCCAATAATGCGTAGCACCGCCGCGTGACTCGCACGACCGGCTCAAACGTTTCCGCGTCCACGATTTCTGCGTAATTGACGCTTGCCAGCGGCTCGCCGTCCAACACCTTCCTCATGGCCCGCTGTAATTCTAGGGAGTCCCTGGCACCAGCGCCGATTTCTCGCCGGGCTGCTTCGAGCGCGCGGTGTAGAACCGTCGCGGCCCGGCGCTCGTCCACTCCGAGGTAGGTGTTCCGCGAACTGAGCGCCAGCCCATCCGCCTCCCGTTCGATGGGGCAGACGACAACCTCAACATCAAGATTCAAGTCTTTCACCATTTGCTCGATGATGCGCACTTGCTGCGCATCTTTGCGCCCGAAGTAGGCAAAATGCGGCTGAACGGTCAGAAACAACTTCATAACAACTGTCGCCACACCCCGGAAGTGGCCGGGCCGCGATCTCCCTTCCAGCCGGTCGCCGAGCCCTTCCACCTGCACGTAAGTCGAAAAGCCTTTGGGATAGATTTCCGCCGCATCGGGCAGAAACAACCCATCCACCTCCGCCGCCGTCAGCTTCTCTACGTCGGCGACCAATGGTCTTGGGTATTTTGAGAGGTCCTCATTCGGCCCAAATTGCGTCGGGTTCAGAAAGATGGAGGCATAAACCGGGGCGCACTCTTTTTTCGCGCGTTCGACCAGCGCCATGTGCCCGGCGTGCAGCGCCCCCATCGTCGGCACGAAGCCGATCACGCGCTGTTCCTGCCGCGCTTCCCGTGCTTTTTCCTTCATCCACGCAATCGTCCGGATCGTCTCCATCGTGACAGAGTTCATGCGGTCGCGGCGGTTGCGCGTTCCCGATAAAAGTGCATCAAGTCCGTCAGAATTGGCCGGGCTCCCAGCTGCCGAAGCATCGTTGTGACCTGGCCGCGGTGGTAGGTTCCGTGATTGACCAAATGCAGCATCGATTGCCACAAGGGATTGGTATACACGCCAAACTTCATTGTCTTGTACTCCATCACGCGATCCAGATCGCTCTCGCTCAGTCCTCTTACGAACTTCAACAAGGTAGGCTCAAATTCCATCCAACGCGCCTTGAGGATGTTTATCTCCGTAAATTCCTCTCCATCGGGAATCGACGCCGGCGAACGTCCCTGAAACCGTTCAAGCCAAAGCCATTCCACGCCGAAAATGTGCCCGAGGGTATCCCGGATCGAGGAAAAACTCGAGCCCATCGGTTTCAGAAATTCTTCTTTGCTCAAGGCGCTTGCGGCCTCCAGGACTCTCCGGTCCGCCCAGGCATTGTAATCGTATAGCGCTAGCATCTCTTCGGGCTTCATATGCTTGTCCCCTCCCTCAGAAATCAGAGGGGCGCCCGATATCGATTCGTGGCGCCCCTTGGTACATTCTTTTTCCGTTTAGCGGGCGATCGCGATGGTCTTCCGTCCCTTTACATTGGCCGGCGCATGATACGACTCTGCGTCGGTAGGAAAGCTGCCGCTCTGCACATCCGCACAGTACTCACGCACCGCCTTGGAAATGATCTCTCCGATGTTTGCATAACGTCGCGCAAACTTTGGGGCGTTCTGAAAGGTCAGTCCCAGCATGTCGTGCAGAACCAGAACCTGACCGTCACAGTCAGGCCCCGCCCCGATTCCGATGGTCGGGATTTCGACCGCCTTGGTGATTTCCGCCGCGAGCTCGCGCGGTATCGCTTCGAGTACGATCGCAAACGCGCCTGCCGCTTCGACCCCTTTTGCGTCACGCAGAAGTTGCTCGGCCGCATTGGGCGTTTTCCCCTGCACCCGGTAGCCCCCGAGCGCGTTCAGCGATTGAGGCGTCAACCCGATGTGCCCCATAACCGGGATTTCCGCCTCCGTCAGGCGCGCAATCAATTCCAGGCGGCGTTCACCGCCCTCGATCTTAACGGCCTCGGCGCCCGCTTCTTTCACAAAGCGCATCGCGTTTCGCAGCGACTCGTTGATATCCCCGTGGTAGGAGCCATAGGGCATATCGGCCACCACCAGCCCTCGCGCAACGCCGCGGCGCACGGCCTTCGTGTGATGCAGCGCCTCCTCGAGTGTCAGCGGCAACGTGCTGTCGTGGCCCAGCATCACCATCGCCAGCGAGTCGCCCACCAGCACCACGTCTACTCCGGCTTCGTCCACAAGACGCCCCGTCGGGTAGTCGTAGGCCGTCAGGCAGGTTATTTTCTTGTTTTGGGATCCTGCAGCTAAGGTCTTTCGCTGCATTAATTCGGGGACGGTCACCTTGGCGTTATCCAAAGAAGACCTGTTTCCCCCGGTCGGGAAGATGCTCATGTCGGCCTCCGGTGCCGTTCCCTGACCTCGGGATACAGCCCTTATCCAGACATCGCTACTATAGCAAAAAGTGATGCGCGTCACCACTGTTTGTGATTGTTGGCTTCCGCGTTCGCGCCCCCGCCGTCCGCTTTACCGCCCCGTGCCTTTCGCGGCTTGCAAGGAAGCCGCAAATTGCTGCGTTGCCGCCCACCACCCGGTCCGGTCGTCCCAAACATATTTGTCGGGACCCCACAGCACCACACCGTTCGCGTAGTGACGCGACGTCTCGAGCTGGAACCTCCAATAGTCACCGATGACGTAGCGAAGCGCTCTCGCCGAACCCACGTAGTACTGCGGCCAAAGGAAAAAGTAGATGGGCTTCTTCGCGTCGAGCGCACGCGCTTCTGCCTGGGCGGCCTGGGCCCGCTTCTCCCCGTTTGCCCGAATATCGTCGAAGTTGTAGATCGGCGTGAAGAAAGCGTCCACATGGCTGGCCAGTTCAAGCGCAAGGGTGGGTGTGTTCGGCGGGCGGGATGCTCGAGAGGGTATTCGTTCCGTTAGCCGATTACCTTTCCCGGCACCGCCTCGTGCGCCCAATCGGCCAACTGCGCGAGCATCTGTACATTATTGTGCGGAGACCTCGGGGAGCCGCCGATCGTAATGTGCTCAATGTCAATCACGAGCGGGCCCGGATTCGTGCAGTTTGCCCGCACCAGCGCCTCAAACACCTCGCGGTTCGGCAGAGTACCCCAACCCTGCCTTTCGGGCCATATCTGAGCTTCGTAAAGAATGTTCGATTTAATCAGGTCGTCTTTGGCCGTATCCGGTTTCCGCTTGTACGCCATGCTGTTCATACATCGGAAAATTTGTTTGCCCTTGTTCGGCCGGGCAAAAAACGGCGCTCGCACCGATGAGCGCGCTTGACAGCAACAACACCATCGCGAGAATCAATTTCATCAGGACGCTCCATCGCGCCGATCCGCGGACTCCATTCATTCTATCAGCGTGTTTCCCGCTCTTCCCGACTTTGCCGCAGCCTGTGCTCGACCTTTCCACTGTCCACCGCGTCCCAGCCAATACCGCCACGCGGAAAGCCAGGTCGCGTAGGAATAAAAGACCGCCGCCAGCGGCAGGGTCGGAGCCCACAGTGGCGAAAGCCCGTAGAAACGCACCGTCGGCAGGTAAGTGATGGTCATCAGCGCCCAAGCCGCCAGGCTGATTCGCCATACCGCCGGATCGCGGCTGAATGAAAAAATCACTGGCAACCAGTATGTCCACAACATCCCGCACAACGTCCCGAGCAATAGTGGCGCCGAATATCCCAATTGTGTAAACGCCGTGCGCGCAATCAAATCGCGAATCTCGCTGACCGCTCGGTAAGAGCGCAGGCTGACGCTCTTCCGTGTCAGGCCCATCCAGATCCTTCCGCCGCCCCGCTTCACCGCTCGAGCCAGGGCACAATCGTCGATCACCTCGCCTCGGATCGCCGCGAGTCCTCCGACGCGTTCGAGCGTCACTCGCCGCAAAAGGATGCAACCGCCAGCCGCTCCTGCCGTCCGCGACTTGGGATCGGCGATCCAGCGTGGCGGGTACAGTTTGAGAAAGAAATAGAGGTACGGCGGAATCAAGAAGCGTTCGGCCAGCGAGCGCGCTTCGAGCAGCACCATCAGCGAAACCAAATCGAGTCTACGGCTCTCTGCGCGGGTAACGAGACGCTCGAGGGTATCCGGGCCATGCACTACGTCTGCATCGGTGAACCAGAAATAGTCCGGTGTCAGGGTTCCCGCTTTCTGGACTCCCTGCTCGAGCGCCCACAGCTTCCCGGTCCAACCGCTTTCGAGCGTCTCGGCGGTTACGAGCGCAGTGCGGCTCGAACCGCCGCTTGCCTGAGCCGCCTGCTCGGCAAGCGCGCCAGTGCCGTCTTCGCTGTGGTCATCCACCACGATGATTTGGAATGGCCCGCCGTACTCCTGACCAACCAAGGACGATAAGACGCGTTCAATCGACCGAGCTTCGTTGCGCGCCGGGACTACGGCGACCACACTTGGCCATTTCTCGGGGGCGCTCGGCGGAACCTGTTCATCTTCAAATGCGTGCACTTGCCAGAAGGCGCTACGGAAAAACGTGAGCACCACCCAGACAACGAGCGAAACCAGGGCGAGGATCAGCGGAAGAACGGACACGCCCCATTTTGCCGTGAACCGACGCGCTGTGGCTAGGCCAGGTCCTCTGGCCGGATCGGCAAACGCCGGACTCTCTTTCCTGTCAACGCATACAACGCATTACAAACTGCGGCCCCCACCACCGGCAAGCCCGGTTCGCCAATCCCTGAGGGCTCTTCGGTGCTTCTCACCACGTACACTTCGGTTTTCGGGGTCTCGGCAAGGCGCGGCATATCGTAGTCGTTGAAATTCGCTTGCTCCACGCGCCCGCCCTGAATCGTGATCGCGTCATGCAGAATTGCCGAGAGTCCGTAAATCGCGGCGCTTTCTACCTGCGCACGCACTCCGTTTGGATTCACCGGCCGTCCGCAATCCACCGCATACACAAGTCGGTCCACTTTCACCGCCTTGCCCTTGATGCTCACTTCCGCCACGCAAGCCGTGTAAGTCTGAAACGAATAGTAGCCGGCAATCCCTCGCGCCACTCCCTTCGGCAGAGGTGAACCCCATCCGCCTTTTTCCGCTGCCAGCTTTAGCACGCCTTTTTGACGCACGGTGCTCAGCGGCTTGCCCTCTTTCGGGTTCACGAAATCGGGAATTTCGCGGTCGTTGCCGATCAGACGCAACCGGTACTCGTAGGGGTCCAGGCCAGCCGCAGTCGCCAACTCATCAACGAAGCACTCAACCACGAATCCGCTCGTGGAGTGCTCGACCGACCGCCACCACGCCCGCGGCACGCTGGATTTCGCGAGCGTGTATTCCACTCGGAAATTCGCAGTCTGGTACGGAATAAAAACCGCGGTTCCAAATTCGGAGTTTTCCGCGTTCTCCTCGCCTTTGTCCTCCCACATCGCCGCGATCGACGTCGACGTCTGGAAATGCTTCCACGCCGCAAGCTGGCCGTCGGGCTCTACCGCTCCCTGCAACTTGTGATACGAGGCGGGCCGGTAGAAATCGTGCTGCATGTCATCTTCGCGCGTCCACAACACCATAACCGGCTGGCCCGTAGCTTTCGCGACCTGCGCCGCTTCCATCACAAAGTCGGCCTGGTATCGCCTTCCAAATCCTCCTCCCATCAGCATCGTGTGAACCACGACGGATTCGCGCGGCAACCCCGATACCCCCGCAATGATATCCTGTGCCCATTGAGGCGCCTGCGTCGGAACCCACGCTTCCGCGCCATCCGGACGGATCTGGACCGTGCAATTCATCGGCTCCATGGTTGCGTGCGCCGCAAAAGGAAATTCGTAGACGGCCTCAACTTTTTTCTGCGCTTGGGCCAGCGCGGCATCGGCGTCACCGTCATTCCGCACCGTCTTCCCCGGTTTCGCCGCGTTCCCGAGAAACTGCTTGCGCAGCGTTTCGCTCGATTCGCTCGTGTTCGGCCCCTCGTCCCAAACAATCTTCAGCGCTCTTCGCCCCTCCATCGCCGCCCAGGAATTGTCCGCCAGTACGACAATGCCTCCGGCCGTAAAGGCCCCTTTCGCGACAGCGTCAATGGTAATCACGTCGCGGACGCCCGAAATGCTCTTCGCCTTCGTGGCGTCAAACGACTTCACCTTCCCGCCAAACACCGGGCATCGCGCCACCACGGCATACAGCATTCCCGGCACGCGGGCGTCGATCCCGAACTTCGCCGCGCCCGTTGCTTTTTCCCTTGTATCGATCCGAGGAACGTCTCGACCCACAATCGTAAATTCGCTGGAATTTTTCAGTGGCACGGTCTTCAAATCGGGTAGCGGTAATTTCGCCGCGTCGCCGACCAACTCCCCGTAGGTGAGAAAGCTTTTCCGCGCGCCGTGCAGAACCCCGCCATCCTTCGCCACGCAAGTGTCTCGATTTACGCTCCAACGCTCGGCAGCCGCCGTGGTCAGCATCTCCCGCGCCGCCGCCCCGGCTCGCCTCAACGGTAGCCACGAGCCTGCCACACTCCCACTCCCGCCGGTTCCGTGATCGTAGACTTTCGGATTGGTGGGCGCCTGCTCAACGTTCACCTGCTTCCAGTCGACGCACAGTTCTTCGGCAAGGATCATCGGCAACGCCGTCATGGCCCCCTGCCCCATCTCCGACTTTCCGAGGATCAGGGTCACGCGGTTATCCGGCGTGATGCGGACCCAGGCATCAAAGGGATTTACGGGCTTTTTCTCTTGCTCCTCCGCGGGATCGGTCGCGCTGCGTGCATCCAAATGAAAGCCTATCAGCAGCCCAACGCCCGCGGCGGCACCGGTCTTCAGAAAATCTCGGCGATCAAATGTCCCGCTCTGTGACATGACAGACCTCACAGTTGCCGCGTGGAGTTTTGGGAACGCGGCAGGAAGGATTCTACTTTGCAGCCGCTTGCAGCGAAGCCGCTCGATGAATGGCCTTGCGAATTCTCTGGTACGTGCCGCAGCGGCAGATGTTTCCGCTCATTGCCTCGTCGATGTCCGCGTCGGTCGGATTTGGTTTCTTTGCCAGCAGGGATACCGCGGACATGATCTGCCCCGACTGGCAGTAGCCGCACTGCGGAACGTCTTCCTCGATCCATGCTTTCTGCACTGGATGCGAACCGTCCGCCGATAGTCCCTCAATCGTGGTGATTTTCTTGCCCGCAACACTGGAGATAGCGGTGATGCACGAGCGCGTCGCTTCGCCATTGATGTGCACCGTGCAAGCTCCACATAACGCCATCCCGCACCCGAATTTCGTTCCGGTCATGTTCAACGTGTCGCGGAGTACCCACAGGAGCGGCATCTGCGGATCAACCTCGACTGTCGTTGATTTGCCGTTCAGCATAAAAGTGACTGCCATGGCTACCTCCGATAGGGCTCGAAAGCGATCCTACAACAGGTTCCGCTTAGTTGGAAATATACTGAAAAGCGGCGACCAGTCTCGATCTTTCGCGCCCGAACGGGGACTGCCGCAAATCCCTCGGAACTGTTACCATGCACCAGGAAAAACAGCCCACTTCGCGGTTTTTCCGTTGTTTTTCCGGGTGGCTACGTGGAATCGACCCGTAACTTGATTCTCTCGCTGTTCCCGGCAGAGGAGCAGCGCAATGCGTCCCTGCGCGGACTCACGGACCGTGCCGAGGCTTTTACGCGTGCGGGCACCCTGCGGACCAGGCTTGACGCCCTCGTGCAACTGTTCGACTGGCTCCGCCATCGCGACACCACCATCCCCGAACTCCGCCCTGAACTTGGTCCAGGAACCTGGCAAGGCGCCGAGTGGCGGCGGGAACGCGTTTGGCTTGCCATTCTCGAGTCTTCGCCGGAAGTACGTGACCGTTACCACGCCGGCGTCGCTGCCATCCTTGACGAAACCGATGCCCTCTCGCTCTTTGCCGAAGCGGGCCTGCCCAATGACCGAGGCCTGGTGCCCGAAACGGTCGACAGGCTCTTCCGCATCATCCTTCCAGCCCCCAGGGAAGAAACGGAACTCGCCAGACTCTTCCTCCGCCTCTTTCCCACAAAGAAGGAAGTCGAACGCGTCTTCAATCTCCCACAGGACCCTCTTCACCGCATTGCGACTCTCCTCGCTCCCGTAGAGATCCCGGAAGTGTGGGAGAAGCCGCTCGTATCGCTGCTCGACGCCTTTTGCCTCTTGGCCGCCCGGGTGCAGGGTCTCGGCCTTTCGGAGAAGCTGCGGGTTCGCAGCCAGCGCGGTCCCGTGCAACAGTCTCCTTTCTATCGATTGCCTCGTGCCTCCGACGCGCTCGTCGAAGCCGCCAAGAAACACGACGGAGTCGCCGCGGCAGCGCAACATTGGAAGGCTATCGTCGCTGATTGCCGCGCGGAACTCGAGACCATCGTCGCGCAACTCGATGCCAGCGGCGTCAATCTCGACATTGTCTATGCCATGGACGTCATCGAGCAAAGCCTCGCCCGCATGGAAATTATTTCCGGAGTGCTGGTCTCTCAGCCCGGTCAGCCCAAAATCACGACCGCGCTTCGCCTCCTTAGAGTCGTCATCCGCGGGCGCCTCAGCGACCGCAGCCTGTGGACTCTCGCCCACAACAGCTTCCGCTTGTTAGCCAAAAAGATTGTCGAGTGGGCCGGTAAGACCGGCGAACACTACATCACCACGAATCGCGAGGAATATCGCCTCATGTGGAAGGCGGCGATCGGCGGCGGATTGCTTACGGTCGTAACCGCTGCCATCAAGCTGATGGTTACCCACCGAGGGTTACCGGCGTTCGTCGAAGGTTTCCTCGCCGGCCTGAACTACGCGGTCAGCTTCGTCATCATGCAGAATTACCACCTGGCGCTCGCCACCAAGCAGCCCTCGATGACCGGTGCTGCCCTTGCCCGTATCATTCAGCGGTACCAGGTCTCTTCGAAGAGTGATGAGCTCGTTGTTTACGTCAAGCGCATCGTCCGTTCGCAACTCGCCGCCGCGCTCGGCAATATTCTCGCCGTAGGCGCCGGTGCGATCGTTTTTAGCGTTCTGTGGAGGCGGTTCGTCGGCCATCCCTTCCTTGAGTTGGAGACCGCCGAGTATGCCGTAAAATCCATGCATCCCCTGCGAAGCGGCACCGCCTTCTTTGCCGCCTTGACGGGTGTGATTCTCTGGCTCTCGAGTCTCGCCGGCGGCTGGATCGAAAACTGGGCCGTCTACCATCGGCTGCCCAAGGCCATTTCTGAGCATCGCCTCGGCGCCGCCCTGAAACCCGAAACGCTCACGCGCCTCTCCGAGTCGTTCTCGCGCAACATCGCGGGCTGGGGCGGCTCCATTGTTCTGGGCTTCATGCTCGGAATGACCCCAAGCCTCGGCCGCTTCTTCGGTCTGCCGCTCGACGTGCGCCACGTGACTCTGTCCACCGGAACGCTGGCTCTCGGTGCCAGCTCCCGTGCACTGGAGGTTCTGGGCAGCGGAGCGCTGATCTGGGCCGGCGTGGGAATCGCCGTGACCTTCGTCCTGAACCTCGGGGTCAGCTTTTATCTCGCTTTGCGTCTGGCCCTTCGCGCTCAAGACGTCTCTCACAACGACTCGGTCGTGATTCTTCGCACTCTTTGGAGGGATTTTCGGATTTCTCCGCGGGAATTTTTCTTTCCCGCGCCCCAAAAACACACACCCTCGATTGAGGCCACTCACTGACAATATTGAAGTGGTTCTTTCCGGCCGGATGCCGGCGGAGACGCTGGGTTCGAGCCCGCCTCGCAATCCGGGTTGTCATCGAAGCGAAGAAACTAAAGCGTAGCCGGCTCGGGTGTCGGCCGGGGCGGCTCGTGTTCCACGCCTCGCCACCCTACGGGGCGCCCGCTCACCGCTTCCTTCACCGACCGGAACAGCACGATGTACATCAACTGCCGGTAATAGAATCGCTGCAGCAACACGGGAATCAGTAATGTCCAGTCTTCGCGGCGTTCCAGTGCGAACGCCACGACGCAGGTCAACACGTCAATAATCAGGAATCCCAAAAAGAACACCACCGCGCGTTGCACATCCGCGGTTGTCCATAGCTGCGGAATTTGCGTGATGTGCAGCTGCGCCAGACCCCATAGCACCAGGCTGCCAAAAAACAGCAGGTCCAAGATCGGTGACACCAGCGGCAGCACAATCTGGAATATGAATATGTTCGGCAGCGCTACCCACCCGAGCGTTCCGTATTTCGGCCTGAATAGCGTGTCACTGTGCTTCCAGAACGACTGCAGCGTGCCAAACGTCCAGCGGAATCGCTGCCGGATCAGCGCCACCGGAGTCTCCGGAGCCTCCGTCCAAGCGAAGGCTTCCTCGTCGTAAGTCACTCGCCAGCCTAGCCGCCGGATGGCGATCGTTAGGTCCGCGTCTTCCGCCACCGTATCCGCCGTTATGCCGCCCGCCGCCTCAATCGCCTCTTTGCGCCAGGCACCCAGCGCCCCCGGCACGACCGTGATGCAGTTCAGCAGGTCAAACGCACGCTTCTCCATGTTCTGACTTGTGATGTACTCAAGCGCCTGCCAACGCGTGAGCCATTTCGAGCGGTTCCCCACCTTCACGTTGCCTGCCACTGCCCCGACGGACGGGATTGAAAAATGCCGCACCAATTTGCGAATCGCGTCTGGTTCGATTTCGGTGTCTGCGTCGATCGTGACCACGATATCCGTTTGTGCGTGGGAAAGCGCGTTATTGAGTGCAGCCGCTTTCCCTCGGTTCACCTGATGAATAATCCGAACACAGGCGTTGTTCCCAAAGTGGGTCTGCAAAAGCTCCAAGGTTCTGTCGCTTGAACCATCATCGACCACCACCACGTGGATGTCTTCGAGGTCCGAGAGCAGCACCGAAGTAACGGTCTGGACGATCACAGGCTCCTCATTGTGCGCCGGAATCAGGACCGTCACGCTCGGGGGCGGATCGGAGAGCCGCGCTTTGTCCGGCCGCAACTTCTCGATGATCGCGAGGATGCCCACAATCAGCGCTCGCCCGCTCACCAGGACAATGCCCAGGATGAAAATCGTGGCGATCGTGTAACGCAGCCACTGAAACAGCATGAAAATCACGCCGTCCGCATGCGCCGCCAGCCGCTCCCGGAACGACAAAGGCACCATCACCGCCGACCGCTCTTTGCCGATCAGCTCCGACACGGAGGCGAATTCATAGCCCTTTTCGCGCAGTTGGTCGATAATCAGCGGGAGCGCGGCGACAGTCTGCGCCCGCTCGCCCCCGCCGTCGT
>Ga0306921_10002503_pt1 | contig 18433 bp, 15 predicted proteins | sample sta12Cox44000080_FD_203760 | JGI IMG/M metagenome (GOLD analysis project Ga0306921, IMG submission 203760) | Lab enrichment of tropical soil microbial communities from Luquillo Experimental Forest, Puerto Rico - statoxic.12C.oxic.44.000.080 (v2)... | ecosystem: Environmental > Terrestrial >... | reverse complement strand
GTTCGCCGGGCAAGTGTTCCGCACCGTCCGCGCCAAAGCACTGTGGGACAGCATCACGCGGGCTACCTACGACTGCGCCGAACCGGGTGTGATCTTCATCGACCGGATCAATGCCCGCAACAACCTTTCCTATTGCGAGACGATCACCGCGACCAATCCATGCGGCGAGGAACCGCTGCCGCCCTATGGCGCCTGCCTGCTCGGCTCCATCAACCTGGCGCCGCTGGTTCGCCAGCCCTTTACACCCCAGGCCCGAATCAATGAGGACGAACTCGCCGGGCTCGTCGGCATCGCCGTCCGCATGATGGACAACACGATCGACGTCTCCCGCTTCCCGTTGGAAGCGCAACGGCACGAGGCGTTCGCAAAACGCCGCATCGGCCTCGGGATGACGGGCTTGGCCGATGCGCTGATCATGACCGGGCTGTGTTACGGCTCGCCGGAAGCGGCCGCCCAGGCCGAGCGATGGGCCGCGCGGATCAGTCATACCGCCTACCGCATGTCCTGCGGCCTTGCGGTCGAGAAAGGGGCGTTCCCGCTGTTCGACAGGGAGGCCTATCTTGCGGGCGAGACAATCAGCGCGTTGCCAGATGATATCCGGGAGCGGATCGCAGCTGGCGGCATTCGCAATGCGCTGCTGACCTCGATTGCCCCGACCGGCACGATCTCCCTGTTTGCCGATAACGTCTCCAGCGGCATCGAGCCGGTATTTGCGCTGAGCTACACGCGCAAGGTCCTGCTGCGGGACGGTTCTACGCTTGAGGAAGAAGTGTGCGACTACGCGCTGCGGCGCTTCCGCGACCAGTTCGGGACTGATACGCCGCTGCCGGAACCCTTCGTCACCGCGCAGGACCTCACATCCGCCGAGCACGTCCGCATGCAGGCGGCCGTGCAGCGCCGCGTCGACAGCGCCATCTCGAAGACGGTCAACCTGCCCGAAGACATGCCCTTCGAGGTATTCCAGGATGTGTATTGGGACGCCTACAGGAGCGGCTGCAAGGGCTGCACGACCTACCGGCCCAACCCGATCACGGGAGCGGTCCTCTCGGCGTTCGCTCCGCGAACGCCTGACCCGACAGGCGAAGCTTCGCTTCGCCGAGAGCTCGAGGCAAAGAGCGTCGAGGCCACGCCGGTGCTCCCAACAGGCCTCCAATCGCCGGCGGGGCTGCTTGTCCGCTCGGAGAAGCTCATCGGCGCCACCTATAAGCTGCGCTGGCCGGACAGCGAGCACGCATTCTACGTCACCATCAATGACATCGAGGCTGACGGCGTACGGCGCCCGTTCGAGATCTTCGTCAACTCGAAGAACCTCGAGCACTATTCGTGGGTCGTCGCACTCACGCGCATGATCAGCGCCGTCTTCCGACGCGGCGGGGATGTCTCCTTTGTAGCCGACGAATTGAAGCAGGTATTCGATCCGCGTGGCGGCCAATGGGCCGATCGCCGCTATGTGCCGTCGCTGGTTGCCGCGATCGGCGAGATCCTCGAGCGCCACATGATCGATACCGGGTTCCTGCCACTTGCGGACTCCGCGGTAAGACCGAAGCAAACCGGCAACGCAGCTGGCCGCCCGCAGTCCTTACTCGGGCCGCTCTGCCCGAAATGCTGCCAGCCCGGACTGGTCAAAGAAGCTGGCTGCCCCACCTGCGTCCACTGCGGGTGGTCAAAATGCGGCTAATGGGAAAACCACTGCAGAGACCTGATTGACGAAGCGAGCGGTACCGGGGGTGACAGTTAGTTAATTCGCGCACGAGGTGGCCAGCTCGCCGCGCCCAGGTCAATAAATTACCGAATAAGCCCTCGCTGTGTCCGTGGTCCCTCGAGAGAGCAACCGCCTTGCTTCCGAACACTGAGGCGAACGGACGCCGGCAACACCGCCAAGCCGGTAAAGCCCAGTACATAGCGGTACCAGGACGGGAAGTGAAATGAAGCGCTGCCGCTTGCGCTCCCGCCGCCGCAAGGGTCCGTCGCGCGACCGCTCCCGCCGCCGCCCCCGCTTAGAGCCAACCATCCGTAACAAGCGTCGTTCGGGGGCGCGGCGCCCTTGCCCCGTCGTCGCGAAGCGGCCTGCGGGCGGGGTTTTCGAACCCATGAAAGGGAGTACGATGAACGCGCTGACCAGAACTGCCAAGCACCGGCCGCGCAGTAGAAAGGTGTATGCCGGTTGCCGGGGTCCGGACGGATGTGTCGTCTGGGTTATTGGCGGAAACAGCCAACGCAAACCCCTCAACCCGCGCCGCACGCTCCGCAACCACAGCCCTACCGGTTTCGAATGGGGGTATGGCGGCAGCGGCCCGGCGCAGCTGGCGCTCGCCATTCTGGCAGAACACCTCGGCGACGATCACGCTGCGCTGAGACTGTACCAGGCTTTCAAGTGGTCATGCATTTCGCAGATACGGGACGCCAACTGGTCGCTGTCCAGCGAGGAGATCGACAATTGCCTCGCTCGATGTCGGAACAGCAACAGGGCAATCAACCCCTCGTTGATCCTTTCCCATTCTAACCCCGACACTGGTGACCCCGGGCGGCCGCGGCAGAGAAGCAATACAGCAAGCGGTGAATCGCAGTCGGCCAGCAGCCGCAAGGTCCGCCTTTTGGTGGCCACCCGCGAACGTGGTCGACCTCGGCGAGGAACTGTTCCTCGAGCCGATCACGACCCGCGGGGTCAATAGCGAGGCCTGCCGGATCGTGCTTCCGAAATCGGCCATCACCGCGCTGATCGAGGCACTCGCGGAGTTTGCCCGGGTTTCGCGCCACAGCCTGCCCGGGAAGGAGTCCGTAGAGCAGGCGCCTCGACCACCTCTCCACTCGCACTCGCGGCGCTGCGGCCGCAGCGGAATGAGAGCGGCGCGCTCAAATTCCAGGAGCAACCCAATGCCTCGCTATCTCATAGAACGGCAGTATCTGCTGCCGGTGTATCAGCATCTGGCTATTGAAGCGCCGGATCTCGACACGGCATGCCGTGAAGCGCTCGACGACGGCCAACATGACTGGGAGGACGCCCAGGAAGACTATGAAAGCTCGCGGCCGGCCACAATCGTCTCCGCAATCGAGATCGCCGCCGAAGAGGAATGGCTCATTGCGAACGAGTCGCAATATGAACGATCCGGCCTGATTTATGACGGCAGTCGTGAGCTGATCGAGATTCCTCGCGAATTCACCGAAAGGGATCCCTTGGCCGAGCTCGCGGAAGTTCTCGAACGGAGTGACTGCGGCAAAGGCCGCGTGCTGATCGACGGCGACGATCTCAAACGCCTCAAATCGATGGCGGGAATGGGGATCGACCAATGACCCTCTTTTTCGTGCACTGGCCGATGGAGGTCGAAGCCGATATCGCTGACCGGCATCTGACCTGTCCACACTGCGCAGACGATTGGGAGTCGTTCGATGGTCCCGAGAGGGCGATCATCGGACGCACCGGCCCGCGACGGCGCTGCCCGTCCTGCGGCTCTTGGCTGGATTGCCCGGAGACGACAAATGCCGTGTGAACCCGGACCCCAAAAAACTCGCGTCGCGCTGGCCGCCGACCTGTTCTGCGGCGCCGGTGGCTCCAGCACCGGGGCGCGGCGGGCGCTCGCAGACCTCGGCTTCCAGATGAATCTGGTCGCCGTGAACCACTGGAACGTCGCGATCGAGACGCACAGCCGGAACCATCCCGAAGCGCGGCACTATTGCCAGGACGTCAACGCGGTCAAGCCCGCCGAGGTCGTGCCCGAAGGAAAGCTCGACCTATTGATGGCGAGCCCTACATGTACTTATCACTCGCGCGCCCGCGGCGGCAAACCGATCAACGATCAGGGCCGCATGGATCCCTGGGCGATCGTGCACTGGTGCACCAAATTGCGGGTCAGACGGCTGCTCGTCGAGAACGTGCCCGAATTCGTCGATTGGGGCCCAGTCGATCTGCGGACCGGACGGCCGATCAAACGCCGGCGCGGCGAATATTTCCGCGCCTGGACTGCAGCACTGCAAGGTGCGGGGTTCAAGCTCGACTGGCGCGTACTCAATGCCGCCGATTTCGGCGACGCGACGACGCGCGAGCGGTTCTTTTTGATGGCGCGCTCCGACGGCAGGCGGGTCCACTGGCCAGACCCGACCCACAGCCGATCGGGCGAGGCCGACCTGCTGGGCCACGGCGGCCATAAATGGCGAGCGGCGCGCGAGATCATCGATTGGTCCATCGAAGGCAAGTCGATCTTCCATCGCAAGCGGCCCTTGAGCCGAAAGACCGTCGCCCGCATCTACGCGGGTGCCGTAAAATTCCGCTGGCCGGAACCATTCCTTGTGATCCTGCGCCAGCACATGGTCGCGCAGAGCATCGATGACCCTCTGCCGACAATATGTGCCGGGGGAACCCCCATCGGCCTCGCAGAACCATTCCTACTCAACCGGCAGGGCGACAACGGTGCCGTCCGCGCACACCACATCGATCAGCCCGTGCCAACGGTGGACTGCCGCGGTGATGGATATCTGTGCGAGCCCTTTATCGCCAACCTCGCCCACACGGGTGCGGACCAAAGCCCCCACGGGACAAGCCCGTGGGCCGAAGGCTCACGCCGTACCATCGCGGAGCCGCTGCAGACGCTGCACGCCGGCGGCCTGTCACATGCTCTTGTCGAGGCCTTCATCATGTCAGGCCAGAGCGGCGGCAGTCCGCGCCCGGTTGACGAGCCGATGCCGGGGATGACCGGGCGGCTCGGCTCGGCGCTGATAGTGCCGTTCTATGGCTCCGGCAGCGGCGAGACATGCAGTTCGATCGACAAGCCGCTGCCTACGGTCACGACCAAGGCCCGCTTTGGGCTGGTCATGCCGGTCACCCACGGCAAGCGCGGCAATCGCACCCGTGATCTTGGAGAGCCGCTCCCGAGGGTGACCGGCGCGCACCGCGGGGAACTCGCCTGCATCGTCGCCGCTTGGGGCGAGCGCCCGGGCCAGACCCCTCGCGTGCATTCGGTTGACGAGCCTACGCCGACCCTATGCGCAACCGGCCGCATCCAGCTGGCGGTTGCCGAGCCGGTTACACACGGCAGAACCTACGACATCCGGTTCCGCATGCTCGAGCCGAAAGAGCTCGCCCGAGCGATGGGTTTCTCGGATGCCGAGACGGCATACGAATTTGCCGGCAACAAGACCGAAATTACCAAGCAGATCGGCAATGCGGTTCCCGTCAACCTCGCCGCAGCACTGGTCCGCGCTTTGATGCAGAGCTGAACTCGGCCGGCGCGGCGCCCTACTCGCCGGCAACGACAGCCCCCAGGCCGCGTCCGCCCGCAAAGCCTCTAATCAAACCAACAAAGAACCCGTGGCAGGCAAAGCGTGTACCGCGCCGTGGACCGGCCGCCGCAAGGGAGATCGGCCTGCGGCCGCGCGCCTGAAGGCGCGCCCTTGCCTCGGACCGGCCAGGCGCGAGTGGGGAGGGTGATCCAAAAACCCTCGAGGGAAGGACACTCTAATGAGCAAGGCCGGCTATCGCAGCCCCAAAGGCGAGTACACGCCGCGCGACCATTACACCGAGGTCACCAGCCAGATCATTGCCGCGCTAGAAGCCGGCACGCCGCCATGGCGAAAACCCTGGGACACGGGGAAGACCGCCAACCCGGTCATGCCGTGCAATGCCGTCACCGGCATGCGCTACCGCGGCATCAACGTCGTGACATTGGCGACCTCGCCGCTGGCGCTTGCCGCCGCCGACCCGCGCTGGGCCACCTACAAACAAGCCGCCGACCGGGGCTGGCAAGTGAAGAAGGGCGCTCGCGGAACGACAGCCTACTTTTTCAAGCGGATCGAGGTGCCGGATTCGAGGCAAAACACGGAATACGACGAGGACGGAAAGACCAGGCATATACCGCTGCTGCGTGCCTTCACATTGTTTCACGCGAGCCAGATCGAGGGCATTCCGGAGTTCGCGCCGCCGAGTGCTGCCGAAGCCCCTGGCGCGCCTCCGACGCCGCCGAGACCATCGTCATGAACAGCGGCGTCACGGTCCGCATTGGCGGTGACCGCGCCTTCTATGCGCTCGGCACCGATCACGTTCAGATGCCGCCGCGTCATGTGTTCTCTTCGGCTGAGGGCTGGTACAGCACGGTCCTCCACGAGCTTGGCCACGCCACGGGCCATCCGTCGCGGCTCAATCGCGATCTGCGCAACACTTACGGGTCACCCGATTATGCCCGTGAGGAACTCCGCGCGGAAATTGCCCAGGTGATGGTCTGCGCGGAGCTGGGAATCGGCGAGTGCGAGTTCACCAATGGCGCCGCGTACATTGCGTCGTGGCTAGAGACGCTGCGCTCTGACCGCAAAGAAATCTTCCGGGCAGCCGCAGACGCACAACGCATCGCCGACTACCTCCTTGCGCTGCATCCCGATTACGCCGCCTGCCATCTCGACACAATGATTTCCGCGCAAGACGCGCCGGCGGCGAAAAGCGAGGGGCAAGCCAATAGCGCTTCAGATGAAAAATAAAACCACTAACGAAACAATCGCGCCGGGATGCCAGCCGGCACCGCACCGCGCAAGGGTCGAGCCGGGCGCCTATCGGCGCCCTTGCGCGGTGCGCCGCCGGCCGGCGGGCGAGGGGCAGTTCTTCAACAGGAGTGCCCCATGCAGCAGAACACGCCGACCGGCAGCTGGAACGAAGATAACACAGCAAGACTGCGCGAGCTCTGGGGCGAGGGACTCCCCGCCGCCGAAATCGGCCGCCGGCTCGGCATCACCAAAAACGCTGTGATCGGCAAGGCCTGGCGTCTCGACCTGCCGCCACGCCGCGTCGCAGACAGCCCGAACCCGGTGCCGAGCCTCGCCGAGATCATGCCGCGCGCAACCGATCAGTGCCACTGGCCTCTTGGAAGGCCGGGAAACGTCAGTTTCCGGTTCTGCAATCAACCGGTTCTGACCGGCAAGCCGTACTGCGCAGCCCACTGCCGCATCGCCTATGTGCGCCCCGCGCCCACAGCCCTCGAGCGCGATTTCCTGTAGGCGCCGGAGGTAATGAACCGTGCCCGGCTTACTGCCGAAACGAGCCGTACAGGGTTCACGGCGTGCGAGCCGCGGCGCCCGTACCGAGGAAGAAACTGCAGAAAAAACAGAGACAGAAACACAGGAGCACTCAATGGCCTATGTCGTCATCCAGCAGCATAAATTTGGCCGGATGTATTTGTGCGGCTGGTCGAAGCGCTGGGGCGCCACGGTCTGCGCGAACCCCTTTGTTGCGATCAAATTTTCGACCGAAGATGAAGCCAAGCTGGCACGCGATCACGCGGCGACTCGCTGCCCGCTGTTTACCGACGGCCGGCCGATCGATTGGCAGATCCTCGAGCTTCCGCCCGGGCAGCCGCGCCGCGACGAGGATGTTCAATAAGGAATGCCGGGTCCACGCCGCTGCGGGCCGCATCCGGCAATTTGCTCGCAGCTCGGGCGTGGCGTGAATTTGGTCCTGACAGACGTCTATCCAGGGGGAGTTGCAATGGATGCCGAAGCCTATGATCGCGCGTGGCGCATCGAGCAGCGCGCCGAGGAACTGTTCAAGCGCGATTACCCGTCGGGATCTTTCGCACGGCGTCTGCCTCAGTTCCGGTCGTCCTACCCCGATCCTGTCGGCGAGTACTACCGCCAACTGGCTGCGAAGGAGCTGAGCAGTCAATGACCCCCGAGATGATCTCCGCCCAACACCGCGCCGCAGCGGCTTTCAATGACGTTCTGTCGGCAGCCAGGATCGCCATCGCCATCGAGGCGCTCGCGAAGATTGCGGCGGAACCTGGCCGGGCAATCGAGATCGTCGAGAATTCATTAACTGCAATCGAAGTCATTCTCCGTCCCTCGGAACTGGCTGAGCCGGTCGGTTCGACCCCGGCGGGTGGGAACCTTCCTGAAGGACCGCCGCGACACCCAGATCTCCCAGATCGCCAATCTGCGATCATAGCGGCTCCAGCACTGGGGCAGCGGGCGTGTGCATCGTCGCGAGCTGCCGTTGACGCGGCACCCGCCACAAGGATTCCCCGCGCTGAAATGCGCGCTGGCGCGGCTCTGCCGGCATTGGCCTTGCCGCCGCCGCTCAGCGGCCCATCGCGATGTCCATCCAGACCCTCAACGATAAAGGAGAAGCCAACTATGCAGATAGGACATCCCGCTCTGGAGATTGCTGAAGAGAGGCTCGACTGGTTCACCTACGACATCGAACCCGATGGGACGCAGATCTGCGTCATCCGCCCGGCCCGGCAATGCAATGACGGCGTCGTGCTCGGCCGGCGAGCATCGCAGCTTCTGCAGGTCCTGCTGAACGAGATCGCGCAGGACAACACGATCCCGTTCCCGCAAGCGCGTCAGGCCGTGTTGAGGGCCCTGCGCAGAGCGCACGACCAGCGCCATCCCACGGACTGATCACGATCCGCTTGCGCCGCACCACTGGCAGGTGAGCCGGCCTCGGCTCGTCCCGCCCCACTGCCAGCCCTCGATCGATTCGGCCCGCCTGCCGCGCCAGACGGCGTAGCGACGCGCCTGCACGAAGGAGAACGCGACGATGCCCGACACCGCGCACGACACGCTCGGCCTCTTCGACAACACCGCTCTTGGCTGGACCGTCGAGACGCCGCGGGCGGAAGCCCAACCAGCCACACGAGCGTCTACCGAGCCCGATGCGGAGAGCGCCCGAGAGGAAACCGCTCCGCCGGTCCGGGACAAAAACTTCTACCTCGAGGGCGACCGCAGCCTCGCGCGCGGCTGGACCGCGCGGGCACGCGATAACATCGCAGCGATCCGGCTTTCCAAGGAGCTCGAGGAGAGCGGCCGCGCGCCCACAACCGAAGAGCAAGCGCGGCTGCTGCGGTTCGTCGGCTTCGGGGCCACGGAGCTGGCGCAGAACTGCTTCCCGTTGCCGGGTAGCTCCGATTTCCGGCCCGGCTGGGAAGCGATCGGCCGCGCGCTCGCCGAGGACGTCAGCCCGGCCGAATACGCGGCTCTGCAACGCGCAACCCAATATGCGCACTACACCCCGGAACTGATCATCCGCGCTCTCTGGCGTGCCGCGCGGCATCTCGGCTTTACCGGCGGCCGCGTGCTCGAGCCGGGAATGGGCACCGGGCTGTTCTTTGCCCTGATCCCTGCCGAGCTGCGCGAGACGACGCGGCTGACGGGCATCGAATACTGCCCGGTCACTGCCCAGATCGCGCGCCTCGTGCATCCCGAGGCACGGATCCGGTGCGAGGATTACACCCGCAACCGCCTCGGCGACGGCTTTGATCTCGCGATCGGCAATCCGCCTTTTGCCGACCGCATCGTTCGCGCCGACCGGGTGACTGCGGCCCTTGGCCTGCGCCTGCACGACTATTTCATCGCTCGCTCGATCGCGCGGCTGCGCCCGGGCGGCATCGCCCTCTTCGTGACCAGCACCGGCACGATGGACAAGGCGAGCCGCGCCGCGCGCGAGCACATCGGCTCAATGGCCGATCTGATCGGCGCCGTGCGGTTGCCCGAGGCCAGCATGCGCGCGACCGCCGGCACCGACGTCGTGGTCGATGTGCTCGTCTTTCAGCGCCGCGCGGAAGGGCAGGCGCCAAACCGCACGCGCTGGATGAACCTAGCCGAAATCGCGCTCCACAGCGATGCCAGCGCGATACCGGAAGACGAGGGCAGCGCGCTGTCGGATAGCTGCCGGGTAGCCGGCACCTCGGACCAGGAAGAACCACGCGGCGCCAGATGCGGCCGGATCGAGGTCAATAAATATTTCGCCGCGCATCCCGAGATGGTGCTCGGGGAGCACGGCGTGCGGCGGGGCATCTACGGGCCCGCGCCGACCTACACCTGCCGGCCGCGTCCCAATGATCCGCCGCTCGAGGAGCTGCTCGATACGGCCCTCGCCCGGCTACCCAGGGACATCTTCACACCGTTGCAGAGCCCGCCCGAAGAGGACGCGGGCGACGAGACCGTCCCCGCCGGCACTGCAGCCAAGCCTGCCCCGGCGAAGGCCGGGGGCGTCTCGATCAGGGAGGGTTCGTACTTCATCGACGACGCGGCGCGCCTGATGCAGATCGTGAACGGCGCCGCCACACCGATCGGCGTCAAGAAGGGCAGGCGAGGGGACGGGATCACCCCCAAGGCCTCCCGGATCATCCGTGCCTTGGTGCCGATCCGGGATGCGGTGCGCGAGGTGCTGCGCGCGCAGGCGGCAGATCGCCCGTGGGGGCAAGCCCAGGTGCGGCTGCGCGTCGCTTATTCCAGCTTCGTCCGCTACTTCGGACCGATCAACCACACCGTCGTCGCCATCACGACCGACGTGGAGACCGGCGAGGAACGGGAGATCCATCGCCGCCCGAACCTGGCACCCTTCGCCGACGACCCCGATTGCTGGCTGGTGGCCAGCATCGAGGACTACGACCTCGAGAGCGGGCTCGCCCGCACGGGCCCGGTTTTCCGTGACCGCGTCATCTCGCCCCCGGCGGCGCCGGTAATAACCTCGGCTGCCGATGCGCTTGCGGTCACGCTCGATGAGACCGGCCGCGTCGATCCCGAACACCTGGCCCAGCTTCTCGGATGCGATCCGGACATCGCCCTGTCGCAGCTCGGCGCCGCGATCTTCCGCAATCCCCTGACAGAGGCGTGGGAGACGGCGGACGCCTACCTCTCCGGCCCCGTGCGCACAAAGCTCGATGCCGCCGAAGCAGCGGCGGCACTCGACCGGCAATACGAGCGCAACGTGGCGGCACTGCGCGAAGTGCAACCCCGGGACATCCGCCCGTCCGACATCACCGCCCGCCTCGGTGCGCCTTGGCTGCCAACCGATGTCATCGAGGCCTTCGCGGCCAAGATCATGGGAAAGCAAGTGCGGATCTGGCACACCGTCGAAATCGCGTCATGGACTGTCGACGGCTCCGCTTTCATCGGAACGGCCGCCGGCATCTCCGAATGGGGCACCGCGCGCCGGCATGCCGGGCTTCTGCTGCACGACGCTCTGAACAGCGCGACGCCGCAGATTTACGACACCGTCATCGAGGACGGCGCCGAGCGCCGGGTACTCAATATCGAAGCGACCGAAGCGGCCAAAGAGAAGCTCGCACGCGTCAAACAGGCCTTCACCGACTGGGTATGGACCGATCCCGAACGCGCCGACCGGCTGGCGCGCATCTACAACGACCGGTTCAACAACTTGGTGCCGCGGCACTTCGACGGCAGCCACCTGAGCTTGCCCGGCGCCAGCAATGTCATCCGCCTCTACGCGCACCAGAAGCGCATCATCTGGCGCATCATTGCGGCGGGCAGCACCTACATCGCGCATACGGTCGGCGCCGGGAAGACCTTCTCGATCGCGGCCGCCATCATGGAACAGAAGCGGCTCGGTCTGATCACCAAGGCCATGTGGGTCGTGCCCGGACATTGCCTGGCGCAGGCGGCGCGCGAGTTTCTGCAGCTCTACCCGACGGCCCGGATCCTGGTCGCCGACGAGGCGAATTTCGCGAAGGAGAAGCGGGCGCGCTTTCTGGCGCGCGCCGCCACGTCCCACTGGGACGCGATCATCATCACCCATCCGGCGTTCCGCTTCATCGCGGTGCCGGCGGCCTTCGAGCGGCAGATCATCGAGGACCAGATCGCGACGCACGAAGCGCTTCATCTCTCCTGCGATGACGGGGACCGCACCACGCGCAAGCGCATCGAAGTGATCAAGGAACGGCATTCAGCGCGGCTCGAAACCGTCAAGGACCGCCGCGACGACATGGTCACGATCGAGGAAATCGGCATCGACCAGATCGTCATCGACGAGGCCCAGGAGTTCCGCAAGCTCTCCTTCGCCACCAACCGGGTCAACCTGAAGGGTGTCGATCCGGAGGGCTCGCAGCGCGCCTGGGACCTCTACGTCAAAACTCGCTTCATCGACCAGAAGAACCCGCGCCGGGCGCTCGTCCAGGCCTCGGGAACGCCGATCACCAATACATTGGGAGAGATGTATACGCTGCTGCGCTTCCAGTCGCCGGACGCCCTCTTCGAGCGCGGCGTCCACGAATTCGACGCCTGGGCGTCCGCATTCGGCGATACGCGCATCGAGCTCGAATTGCAGCCCTCCGGCGCCTACAAGCCGGTCGAGCGCTTTTGCGAGTTCATCAATGTCCCTGAGCTGATCGACATGTTCCGCTCGGTCGCGGACGTCGTGCTCAAACACGACCTGCACGGCTGTGTCGATCTGCCAAGGGTCAAGGGCGGTCGCCGCCAGCTGGTCACCGCCGAAGCCAGCGACGCATTCCGTGATTACCAGCAGGTCTTGGCCGAGCGCATCGAAGCGATCGAGAACCGCAAAGGGCGCGTGCAGAAGGGTGACGACATCCTGCTGTCGGTCATTACGGACGGCCGGCACAGCGCCATCGACATACGGCTGGTCTGGCCCGGCAACGGCAACGAGCCCGGCAACAAACTCAACGAGCCCGGCAACAAACTCAACAAGCTCATCGCAAATGTCCACCGCATCTGGCGCGAGACAGCCGGCTGCCGCTACACACGGCCGGACGACACCCCGTTTCCGACCCTCGGCGCCGGACAGCTGATCTTCTCGGACCTGGGAACGATCAGCGTCGAAGCCAAGCGCGGCTTCTCCGCTTATCGCTGGATCAAGCACGAGCTCGTGCGGCTCGGCATACCCGCGGCGGAGATCGCCTTTATGCAGGACTTCAAGCGCTCCACAGACAAGCAGCGCTTGTTCAACGAGTTCAACGCCGGCCGCGTGCGCATCCTGATCGGCTCGTCCGACACAATGGGCACCGGTGTGAACGTGCAATTGCGCCTCAAAGCGTTGCACCATCTCGACGTGCCCTGGCTGCCCGCGCAGATCGAGCAGCGGGAAGGGCGCATCGAGCGGCAGGGCAACCAGAACGGCGAGATCGAGATCTACGCCTACGCCACACTGGGTTCGATGGACGCCACGATGTGGCAGACCAACGAACGCAAGGCCCGGTTCATCGCTTCGGCACTCTCGGGCGACCGCAGCATCCGCTCGCTCGAAGACGCGGACCACCAGGCCAACCAGTTCGCGCTCGCCAAGGCCATCGCCTCGGGCGATGCGCGGCTCATTCAGAAAGCCGGCCTCGAAACCGAGATCGCGCGACTGGAGCGGCAGCGCGCAGCACACTTCGACGACCAGCTCAGCATCCGGCGGCAGATCCGAAACGCCCGTCACGACCGGGACACTGCCGAAGAGAGGATCGCGGCCATCCGCGAGGACCTGTTACGGCGCGTTACGACAAAAGGCGAAGCCTTCGCGCTCGAGGCGGAGGGGAGGCGCGTCACCGAGCGCCGGACGGCCGGCGCTCTACTGATCTCGAAGCTGCGCCTCGCTGAGCGTTCCCGTGCGGAAGGCGAGTGGCGCGTCGGGCGCCTCGGCGGCTTTGATCTGATCTGCCAGGCTCATTCGGCGCTCTCCGGAGTCTTCCGGGTTGCCCTGGTCCTGCAACGCGCGAAGCACCAGGAAATCACCGTCGAGCCCGAGTTGACCCCACTCGGGCTGATTTCCCGGCTGGAGCACGTCCTGGACCGATTCGAGCTGGATCTTCAGGAGCAGCAGCGGCTGGGATCGGACGCAACCCGCAGGCTTGTGGACTACGAGGCCCGATTGGGCGAGGCGTTTCCCCTCCAAGCCGAGCTCGACGGCAAGCGCGCCCAGCTGATGCGCATCGAGGCGGAACTCGCCGAGAGCAGCAAGAACATACGAAGCACTGCGAAGCTGACCCAGGAGATGCAATCAGCCGCCCGACCGCGATCCGCGCAGTAGACGCCCTGTTTCCTGATGTCGACCGCCGGTGCTCCGAGTGCAGTCAATTTTCACCGAACCCGCCGAATCATACTCACTGCGTGATCGTGATCGACAAGTACTGAGCGACAGACCCTCGCCACCACACCCAAGTCGCAGCCAGACATCCACCAGCACCAAAGAGCTCGGGGATTAGCTTGGGACATGCATCCGGTGTCCGAGTTGCGCAGGCAGAACCGATGAACACTCGCTCCAATCGGTTCTGAAGAAGTAGGCACGAAGGCAGGTGCCGCATCACCGACGGCCGCCGCAAGGGTCCGGCGCGCGATGGCGCGCCGGCCCGGCGTTGCCGGCTTCGCCCTTGCCCCGGCCGCCGGGACGCGGCCGCTGAGAGGGGTATCCCCGAACGGCAAGGGGAACAGGAACCCAAGCAAAAGGAGCCATCATGGCGGAACTCCGCAAAGTTTGCCCGCTGTTGCTGAAGCCCAACCCGCACAATCCCCGGATCACCCCGCCGGCCACAGCAATGGACGAGCAGCTGCTCGCCTCGATCAAAGCGATCGGCATCATTCAACCGCCCGTCGTCGTCGAGAAGGACGGCGAACTCGTCATCAAGGCCGGGACCCGCCGCGTATGCGCTGCGATCGCAGCCGGCCTCGCCACCATCGAGGTGATCGTCGCCGATGGCGACGAAGCCAACAGCCCGATGGAGTCCCTCTCGGAAAACCTGATCCGCGCCTCGATGAACAGCGTCGATATCTGGCGCGGCATCGACGCGCTCGAGCAGCGGGGCTGGAACGAACCCGCGATCGCCGACGCGCTCGCGCTGCCGGTGCGCACGATCAGGCGCCTCAAACTGCTCGCCCATCTGCACCCGCCGATGCTCCGCGCCATCGCCAAGGGCTCTATGCCGAGCGAGGACCAGCTGCGCACGATCGCCGCGGCAAGCCGCGAAGAGCAAGCGCAGGTTTGGAAGAAATACAGGCCCAAAAAAGACCACGAGGTCTACTGGTCCGACGTCGCGCGTGCCCTTGCGAAACGCCGCATTCCGTTCTCGGCCGCAAAGTTCGGCGATGACCTCGCCCAGGCCTATGGCGTCGTCTGGGAGGACGATCTCTTCGCGCCCGCCGACGAGGACGGCCGCTACACGACCAATGTCGACGGCTTTTTCGGCGCGCAGCAGGAGTGGTTGCAGAGCAACCTCCCGGAGCGCGGGACCCTGCTGCCACAGGACGAGTACGGTCGCCCGCAGCTGCCGAAGAAAGCCGAAAACGTCTACGGCACGCCGGGCAAGAATGACCGGATCGGCCACTACCTCGACCCCTATTCGGGTGCGGTAAAGACCATTGTCTATCGTCTTCCCGAGACCAGAAAATCGGTAAAGGGCGACAAGGATCCTGCCGGAACGGCACCGGATCCGGCCGCGCCGCAACCCAGGACCCGGCCGGACGTGACCCAAAAGGGTCTCGCGATGATCGGGGATTTCCGTACCGACGCGCTCCACCAGGCGCTGCGTGAAGCTCGGATCGAGGACAGCACGCTGCTCGGGCTGCTGGTGCTCGCACTGGCTGCCAAGAACGTTCCCGTGCAAAGCGGCGCCGACATCGGGCCCTTCGACCGCGAGGCGATCGCCGCCACGATCACCGAGGGCGGTGTGCTCACCTCGGACCTCGAACTGGTGCGCACCGCTGCGCGCAACATGCTTGTCGCCTCCCTCTCATGCCGCGACAACATGTCCAACAGCGGGCTCGGGGCACGTATCGCCGGCGAGGCGGTCGGCGCCTCCCTCTACTTGCCGACGATGGCCACCGACGAGTTCCTCGCCTGCCTCTCCCGGCAGGCGCTGGAGAAGGCGGCCGAGACCGAAGGCGTGTGGGCGGAGGCCCGCGTCCGCGACACCCGCGCCCGGTTCATCGAGCGCTTCAGCGGCACCCGCTACGTCTACCAAGCCGCCCTTTTCCAGCTGACCGCGGAAGAGATCGCCGCGGCGGCGCCGCCGAACCACCTTGTGCACTGGCGCGGCGGGACCGCGACCGACAGCCTCGGCGGCGATGCCGGATCAGGCGAGGAAATCATGAGCGACACCGGCCCGCTCCCGGCGCCGGCTATTGCCGATCCGTCGCCAGCGGCTTGAGCTAGGAGCCTCCCGGCCGGCGCTGATCGTCCGAGGGGATCTCGGACAACTGCCGGCCGGCCCATCCCACGATCCCAGAGGACTACCATGACTGACCCCTCATCAGGCGGAGCAACCCTCCGCACTGCGCCGGCGATGCTGAACTCGGCGCCGGTCCTTCAACGCGGCCTGGACCGCAATGTGCTGCTCCACGGCATCGCCGCGCAGCGCCGGCGTCTCGCCGAGCTCGAGACTTCAATGGTGGAGGCCTGCGAGCGCGCCGCTGTCCGCGGCGCGTGCCGCAAGGTTCGAATGCACGACCACCACACCTGGGATGAGGCGACGTGGCAGCGCTACCTCGAGGCAGTCGCGCGGCTCGAACCCGATTACATGCCCCAGATGCGCAGAGTGCTGCGGGACATCCACAGATTTCAGCGCCTGCTGACACTGCCGATAGCAAGCGCGCACGCCGCATGAGCCAATACAGATCACTGGCATTGCACGACGAGCATCGGTCCAGCGTTTTACCGGGATCGAACTATCATGAGCTACTGCTCGATTAAAACTGCAGTCGGTTTCAAGGGGATACATTGGCACCCTCGCCGTCTTCGTCCGGTTCCCTCGGGCATTCGCGGTCTAGACCAGTCTCCGTCCCGCTCCCGTATCCCCGCCCCGGATCCAGTCCGGGGCGCCTTCGGCTCGCGCGCTCCCGTGTCGCTGCGCTCCCGCGCCAGTCGCCGCGCTCGGGGAGCGAGCGATCCTGATCCCGGTCTCCGTCGACCGCGCCCGAGGGAACGACACCGGCGCGTTGCAGGCGACCTTCCCAGAGGATGGATAAAGGAAGGAACCGAATATGTCCGGCTACCTCAACCGCGTGCAGCTGATCGGCAATCTCGGCCGGGACCCCGAGGTGCGCACGGCCCAAACCGGCAAGACGGTTGTCACGCTCGTCATTGCCACCGGCGAGAGCTGGAAAGACGAGCGCGGCAACCGCGTCGAACGGACCGAATGGCACCGCATCGTCATTTTCAGCGAGGGACTCGGTCAGATCGCAGAAAAGTACCTGCAGAAGGGCTCCAAGGTCTACCTCGAAGGTAAGCTCTGCACCCGCAAATGGCAGGGCCAGTCGGGCGCGGACCGGTACAGCAACGAGATCCATCTGACACCCTACAATGGGGTGCTAATCTTTCTCGACGGCAGGCGGGACGGGGATCACGCAGCTGCTGCAAGCACAGCTGACGGTCGGACCGGCGTCGTCGCTGGGACGCACAGCAATCTCGACGACGACATTCCGTTCTAGCCCGATCACTGCCCGGTGGCACTGCGTCCCGACGCGCAAGCGACGCCGACGCAGTTTCAGCGGCAGCTAACCGCCGATGGATGCCCTCGCCCATCGTCGTTATCTATCTCTCTGACTGCCGCCGCCCCCTGGCACACCCCCGCAGCACTGCGCCTCTCCACGCCTCACCCGTTCACAGGCGCGGTCCTCGTCACCCTCAATCCCAAGGGAGGAATCGGCGATGCCGACCACCGTCTACACGCTCCTTTGCCAGACCGATCGCACCGGGCATGTCCTCGCCGTCTTTACCGACCGGGCGCAGGCCGCCGAGGTCGCCCGCGCCAACGCCGCCACGCACGCGGAAAGGCTGCGACGGCAGGATGAAAAGACCTTCAAGGCGCCCATCGCAGACGACGTCTACCAAGTCCACGTCGAAGACCTGGGCTCGAACCTCACGGTCTTCATCCGCCACCGCTTCCTTGACGAGGCGGAGACATATCGCTGGCTGGTCGACAGTTTCGAGCTGGTCCCGCATCGACAATGAGGATCGACCCAGCCGCAGGGTTGCACCGCCAAGCCTGCAGGCAATGACCCGATACGACCGCGCCCGCTCACCGTCGGCCGGTCTTTTGCTGGGATGCCACAGCAGCGAAGAGTCCGATGACAGGCAAGACGGATCAGAGTTCGGGTACGCGCGCTGAATGACGAGCTCCGCCGCTTCCGGCGGGGTGGGCGGATCATGATCACGCCGGGCATTCAGGCATTGGGCGACGGAGCCGTTGCGCGTGTCCTCACTGCAGTGGCGGCTTTTGACGCATTTACCAATGACAATGACCCTTATGGCGAGCACGACTGCGCGATCGTGCCCGTAAATGATATCCAAGTACTGTTCAAGATCGATTACTACGACCGTGACCTCGTCTATCACTCGCCGGACCCCGGCGATCCCGCTGTCACGCAGCGGATAATGGTCGTGATGCTCGCCAGCGAATACTGAGGCTATCAAGCGCTACCCGTCCCGGCGATGCCGGTCCCATTGAAGACCGATAGGCGCTCGCAGCCCGGCCTCTCCGCCGGGCTACTTAACCCAATCGATCCTGCTCGCGCAGGCAAATTGGTCTGCACCGTCCGGTGACGCGCCGCCTGAACGCGAGGTGAGGTCTCGATCCGTTCGGTTTTGCCCGGAACGCGCACTGGCTGACATTCGAGACGATCAATCACCGTTCGTCTCGATCGGCCACGCGCCAAACCACCCCCAACGCGGGCCGACGAAAACCACTTATCCGAGCCCTGAGGAGGCTCGCCAGAGTTCTTTCGC
>Ga0306921_10002501_pt1 | contig 18441 bp, 16 predicted proteins | sample sta12Cox44000080_FD_203760 | JGI IMG/M metagenome (GOLD analysis project Ga0306921, IMG submission 203760) | Lab enrichment of tropical soil microbial communities from Luquillo Experimental Forest, Puerto Rico - statoxic.12C.oxic.44.000.080 (v2)... | ecosystem: Environmental > Terrestrial >... | reverse complement strand
CCCAGATTGCCGGCGATCGTGCCCGAGAACAGGAACGGGTCCTGGAGCACGAGACCGATGCGCCGGCGCAGCTCGGCGCGCGGCCAGGACGGCAGCGGGCGGCCGTCGACGCGGATCTCGCCGCGCGCCACGTCGTAGAAGCGCAGCAGCAGGCTGGCGAGCGTGCTCTTGCCGGAGCCGGTCGCCCCCACCAGGGCGACGCGCTCGCCGGGCGCGATCGACATCGAGACGTCGCGCAGCACCCAGTCGTCGCCACGGTACGCGAACCACACGTGGTCGAACTCGATGCGGCCCTCGGCGCCGGTCGCCGCCGCGATCCCGGCCGGCGCCCCGTTGAACGCCGCGCGCGCGGCCGGCGCGGGCGACGGAGCGGGGGTCTCATCCGTCTCGTTCGGGGTGTCGAGCAGGTCGAAGATGCGCTCCGAGGAGGCCATCGCCTGCTGGAGGATGTTGTACTTCTCGCCCAGGTCCGAGATCGGGCGGAAGAAGCGCTGGGTGTATTGGATGAAGGCGACCAGGGTGCCGAGGGTGATGCCGGTCCACATGACCTGGCGTCCGCCGTACCACACGATCAGCGACACCGCCAGCGCCCCCACCAGCTCGAGCACCGGGAAGAACAGCGCGTGGTACAGCACCGCCTCGAGGTTCGCGTCGCGATGGCCGGCGTTGATGGAGCGGAACTCCTCGTAGTTGCGGGGCTCGCGGTTGAGCATCTGGACCGTGCCCATGCCGGTGAGGTTCTCGTTGAGGAACGCGTTCATGCGCGCCAGCCGGGTGCGGATGTCGCGGAACGAGCGCCGCACCCCGAGCCGGAAGGTCAGACTGACGATGACGATGAGCGGCAGCACCGAGAACGCCACCCCCAGCAGCTCGGCGTTGAGCCGCCACATCGCGAACACGATGCCGACCACCGTGAACAGGTCGCCGAAGATCGCCATGACGCCGGCGGTGGCGAGCTCGTTCAGCGCGTCGACGTCGTTGGTGACCCGGGTCATCAGCCGCCCGATCGGGGTGCGGTCGTAGAACGCGACCGGCAGGCGCTGGAGCTTGCGGAACAGCGCCATGCGCAGGTCGACCATGACGTGCTGCCCGACCCGCTGGATGATCTGGTTGTTGAGGTAGCCGACCCCGAGCCCGATCGCCAGCACCGCGAGGTAGACCACCGCGACCTGGTTGAGGAAGACGAGGTCGTGGTGGCGGATGCCGTTGTCGATCGCCTGCTTGGTCAGGTACGGGCCCGCGAGCTGGACCAGCGCGTCGAGCAGCACGAAGGCCGCCGCCACCGCGACCTGGGCGCGGTAGGGCGACAGGTAGCCGAGCAGGCGCCGCATCAGGCGGTGGTCGTAGGCGCGGCCCAGAATCTCTTCGTCGGCGCTCACGAGGCCTCGAGCTCCTCTTCGAGCTGCTGCTGCCGCACCAGCTCGGCATAGGGTCCGCCGCGCGCCAGCAGGGTATCGTGACGGCCGCGCTCGGCCACCTCGCCGTCGTCGAGCACCACGATCTCGTCGGCCTCGCGCACGGTGCTGACGCGGTGGGCGATGATCAGCGTGGTGCGGCGCGCCATCTCGCCGCGCAGGCCGCGCAGGATGAATTCCTCGGTATGGGTATCGACGCTCGACAGGCAATCATCGAGCAGCAGGACCGGCGCGTCGCGCAGCAGCGCGCGCGCGATGCTGGCCCGCTGCCGCTGTCCGCCCGAGAGCGTGATCCCGCGCTCGCCGACACGGGTGGCGTAGCCGTCGGGGAAGCCGCGGACGTCGGGCGTGAGGCCGGCGATCGCCGCCACCCGCTCGATCTCGGCCTGCGGGGCGTGGTCGACGCCGTAGGCGATGTTCTCAGCCAGCGTGGTGGAGAACAGGAACGGCTCCTGGGGCGAGATGGCGATGCGCCGCCGCAGCGCGTCCAACTCGAAGGTGCGCACGTCGCGCCCGTCGAGGAACACGGTCCCGGGCGGCGGATCGAACAGCCGCGGCAGCAGGGCGAGCAGCGTGCTCTTGCCCGCGCCTGTGTGCCCGACGATCGCCACCGTGCGCCCGGCCGGCACCGTGAACGTCACGTTGCGGAGCGCCGGGCGGTCGGCGCCCGGGTAGCTGAAGGTGAGGTGGCGGAACTCGATCTCGCCGGCGCCGCGCGCCGGCGCCGGGCTCGCTTCGCCCGCGGGCCGCGGGCCTTCGACCACGCGCACCGGCGGGCTCACGATCGCCGGGCGGGTGTCGAGGATCTCGAGCAGGCGGCGGTAGGAGGCGAGCCCGCGCTGGAACAGGTTGATGACCCAGCCGAGCGCGACCATCGGCCAGTTCATCATGCCGAGGTACACGGTGAACGCCACGAACTGTCCGAGCGTGATGCGCTCCGCGACCACCAGCCGGCCGCCGAAGTAGAGCGCCAGCAGTGCCGCCAGCCCGCTCAGGAACGTCAGCGCCGGATTCAGCAGGCCCGAGGTGCTGATGAGCGCCAGGTTCTTGCGCAGGTACTCGTGGTTGAGACCGCCGAACTCGGCGAGTTCGCGATCCTCGCGGGTGAAGGCGCGCACCACCCGCACCCCGGCGAGGCTCTCCTGGACCTTGGCCGAGAGGGTCGCAAAGTGGGCCTGGATCTCCTCGAAGCGCCGGTGGATGCGCTCGCCGAACAGCCACACCGCGAGCGAGACCAGCGGCAGGGGGAGGAGCGAGATCAGCGTGAGCCGCGGGCTGATCGCGACCATGAAGCTGATCGAGACCAGCGCGACCACCAGCGTGTTGACCAGGTACATGAGGCCCGGTCCCAGCATCATGCGAACCGCCGACAGGTCGTTGGTGGCGCGCGACATGATCTCGCCGGTGCGGGCGTGCTGGAAGTACTGGACCGGCAGGCGCTGGAGGTGCGCGAACAGCTGGTTGCGCAGGTCGTATTCGACGTGGCGCGAGATGCCGATCACCGCCTGCCTCATCCAGAACTTGAACACTCCGGCGACCACCGCGATCGCGAAGAGGATGAGGGCGTAGCGTCCCAGCTTCTCGGCGGTCACCCCACGATACAGGTCGTCGACCGCGTAGCGCAGGACCTGCGGCTGGGTGAGCGAGATGAGATCGGTGAGGACGACGCACGCGACACCCCAGACGAGCCCGCGGCGGTAGGGGGCGAGCGAAGGGAGCAGACGTGCGATCAGCGAGCGGATGGGATCTCCCGCGCGCGGCCCGGTGATGGCCTAGGGCGACGAGCTGCCGAGGAAGCCCTGGTTCCTCTTGAGCTTGCTCTGCTTGAACGTGAGCGCGACGTAGAACTGGTCGAAGTGGAACGTGTTGCGTCCGTTGAACGTCGAGTAGCTGCCGCCCGTCACGTCGGCCCGGTCATCGAGCCGGAAGCGCAGGAGCGGGCCGATCAGGTTGGTCTTCTCGTCGATCTGCGCGTTGCCGGCCAGGACCATGGGACCGACCTCGTGGACGTTCGAGGCGTCGCCCTGCCCCGTGGTGGTCGCCATAAAGCGGCCCTTGTAGCGCCCGCCGATCAGCACCGCGGGCTTGACCCACCAGCCGGCGTCGGCGTTGGCGGTCCAGAAGGTGTTGGTGGTCATGCGCGGATCGAGCTTCGCCGCGTCGTCGCTCGACCCCAGCTTGTGGAAGCGGTAGGCATAGCCGCCCTCGAACTCGGCGAAGGCGTTCTTGCCCAGCGCCCAGCCGAGCGCGAGCTGGCCGGCCAGCTCCTGGCGGCCGTCGCCGAGCGCCCGGGTGAGCTCGCGATCGTAGCCGGCGGGCGCGGTCCAGCCCGCCTCGATCGCCGCCGCGTTGGGGCCGTTGTGGAGCGTGTAGTGGAGACCGAGGACGACGTTCGCGAACCCGGTCTGCGCCGGCACGGTGAGCGGGGGGCCGTCGAACCCGATCACGTTGGCGCCGGTGAGCCCGAACAGCAGGTTGAACTTCTTGCGCCAGCCGACCTGGTTGCGCCACGTGAAGCCGAGCTGCTGGAGCTTGGCGCCGCTGCTGAAGTTGATGCGGTTGCCGTTGTTGTCGTAGTTGGAGGCGGTCGAGTAGATCGAGGTCTCGATCTCGCTGCCGTACTCGCCGCGCGCCAGGGACCAGGCGCCGGCGCGGGCGGCGGCCGGGCCGCCGGGGAGATGGCCCGCCGGGCCCCCCGCCGCGGTGGCGAGGGCGGCGAGCAGCACTGCGGACGACGCGACACGCGCGCGCATGAGCGGAACCAATCCTCCTCCAGTTGGGTGACGGCGGCGAGAATCTAACCACGGCGGCAGGGTCGCGCAAGTGCGCCCGCCGCGCCCGCGGGCGGCCGCGACGCAGTCCGCCATCGCTCGCGCCCCGGCGGGGGCTGTGGCACGATGGCCGCGTGGAAGCCCTTACCGTCCTCGAGTTCATCCGCGATCCCGAGGCGGTCTGGAACCTGCCGGCCGGCCTGCTCGACGGCCTGGCGCGCGCCTTCCCGACCGTCCGTTTCCTCGCGCCGCGCGACCGGGCCGAGGCCGACGATCGGGTCCCCGAGGCCGAGGTCGTGCTGGGCTGGGCGGTGCGGGCCGAGAACTTCGAGCGCGCGCGGCGGCTGCGCTGGATCCAGGTCACCGCCGCGGGGGTCGGCCCGCTGCTCTTCCCGGCCATGGTCGAGAGCGACGTCGTGCTCACCAACGGCCGCGGCATCCATTCCGAATCGATGGCCGAGCACACCATGGGGGTGGTGCTGGCCTTCGCGCGCAAGCTCCACCTGGCGCGCGACGCGCAACACCGGCACCGCTGGACCCAGCGCGAGATGTGGGGCGGCCCGCCAGCGTTCCGCGAGCTGGGCGGCGCGACGCTGGGGCTCGTGGGTTTCGGCGCGGTGGGATCGGCGATCGCCTCGCGCGCCCGCGCGCTCGGGCTCACGGTGGTGGCGGTGCGGCGCCATCCCGCCGCCGATCCGGCGCCGGCGCACGAGCAGTGGGGCGTCGAGCGGCTCCCCGAGCTGATCGAGCGCGCCGACTGGCTGGTGCTGGCCGCCCCCAGCACCGCCGCGACCCGGGGGCTGATCAGCCGCGACCAGCTGGCGCGCATGAAGCCCGGCGCGGTGCTGGTCAACCTGGGACGCGGCGCGCTGGTCGACGAGGCGGCCCTGATCGAGGCGCTCGAGGGCGGACGCATCGCCGGCGCCGCGCTCGACGTCACCGAGCGCGAGCCGCTCGATCCCGGGAGTCCGCTGTGGGACATGCCACAGGTGATCGTGACGCCTCACATCTCGGGCCTCGGGCCGCGCTACTGGGAGCGCTCGATGGAGCTGTTCTCCCGCAACCTGCGCGCCTTCATCGACGGCCGGCCGCTGGTCAACGTGGTCGACAAGCGGGCGGGGTACTAGATGAGCGCCCCGCCCCGGGTGCTCGGCGTGCTGGTCGCGGGCGGCGCCGGGCGCCGGCTCGAGGTGCCGGGCGGCAAGGCGCTGGTGAGGCTCGGGGGCACGACCCTGCTCGAGCGCGCGCTGGCGACGCTGGGCGCGGTGTGCGATGCGTGCGTGGTCGCGGCGCCGGCGGCGATGAGCCTGCCGCTCCCGGCGGCGCAGCGGGTGGCCGACGCGGCGGGCGGGCGCGGCCCGCTCGCCGGGCTGGCGGCCGGGCTCAACGCCCGCCCCTACGAGCGCGCGATCGCGCTGGGCGTCGATTTCCCGTTCATGCGCCCGGCCGCGCTCGCCGCGCTGCGCGACCGGCTGGGGAGCGAGAACGCCCTGGTCCCTTCGCCGGACGGGATCCCGCAGCCGCTGGCGGCGGTCTACGCGCCCGCGGCCGGCGCGGCGCTCGCGGCGGCGCTCGAGCGCGGAGCGCGCGCCCTGATCCCGGCGGTGCTCGATCTTAAGCCCCGGCTGCTCGGCGACGCCGAGCTCGAAGGACTCGAGGGCGGGCTCGACAACTTCTTCAACCTCAACACCCGCGACGACCTCGCGGCCGCCGAGCGGCGCGTGGCGTCGGCGCCGCGGGGCGGCGCGTGAACGGGATCGAGGTTGAGCGCGGCGCGCACGCCTTCGCCGGCGTGCCGCTCGAGCGCGCGCTCGCGGCGCTGCGGCGGCTCGAGCCCGGCGCGCGCGCCTGCTGGGCCTACGACCTCGATCTTATCGAGGCGCGGGCGCGGCGCTTCGTGCGTGCCTTCACGGGGCTCGAGCCGCGCGTCGCCTACGCGCTGAAGGCCAACGCGCTGCCCGCGATCCTCGAGCGGCTGCGCGCGGCCGGGGTGGACGCGGAGTGCGGATCGCTGGGCGAGCTCGAGCTCGCCGAGGCGGCGGGATTCCCGGCGGCGCGGCGCAACCTCAACGGCAACGGCCGCACCCCCGAGGAGGCCGAGTGGGCGGCGCGCCACGGGCTCCACTCGGTCAACGCCGACTCGCCCGCCGAGCTCGAGCTGCTGGAGCGCGCCGCCGCGGGGGCGTCGGCCCGGTTGCGGGTCGCGCTGCGTGTCAACCCCGGCATCATGACCCCCGGGCACGCCTACGTCGCGACCGGACACGTGGAGGCGAAGTTCGGGATGAGCCCCGACGAAGCGCTGGCCGCGTGGGCCGGCCGCGCGCGCTGGCCGCACCTCCTGGTCGACGGCCTGCACGTGCACATCGGCTCGCAGCTCCTCGATCTCGCGCCGCTCGAGGCCGCGCTCGACGCCGCGCTCGCGCTGGCCGCCGAGGCGGCGCGCCGCGGCGCGCCGCTCGGGCTGCTGAACCTGGGCGGCGGCTTCGGAATCGACTACGAGGGACGCGGCGCCGAGTTCCCGCTGGAGCGCTGGGGCGCGCGGCTGGCCGAGCGCGCCCGCGCGACGCGGCTCGAGTGGGTGCTCGAGCCGGGACGCTGGATCGTGGCGCCCGCCGGCGTGCTGCTCGCCGAGGTGTTGTGGGTCAAGGAGCGGGCGGTGCGCGCCGACCCCGGTGCCGGTGCGCGCTTCGTCGTGCTGGCCGCGGGCATGAACGACCTGCTGCGTCCCGCGCTCTACCGCGCCCGCCACCGCATCGTGCCGCTCGAGCCGCGGGCGGGTGAGCGCTGGCGCGCGACGGTCGTGGGCCCGGTGTGCGAGAGCGCCGACGTGTTCGCCGCGGAGCTCGAGCTGTCGCCGCTCCAGCCCGGCGACGTGGTGGCGATCCTCGATGTCGGCGCCTACGGCGCGGCGATGTCGTCCAACTACAACGGCCGGGGCCGGCTCGCGGAGCTGATCGCGAGCGGCGGCACGCTGACGCGCGCGCGGGCGGGGGAGACGGCCGCCGATCTGACGGCGCGCCGGCGCGCCGACCGGCTGGAGGTCTGAGGGCGGCTAGAGCGCGAGCCGCGGGCGGGTCGCCACCATCAGGACCGCGGGCCCCGAGGCCAGGTTCACGTAGGCGTGCGGACGGTAGGCGCGGAAGTGGAGCGAGTCGCCCTCGCGCAGCACGAACGCCGCGCCCTCGACGCGGATCTCGGCGGTGCCGGTGAGCACCATCACCCACTCCTCGCCCTCGTGCTGGTGGCTGAGGGCCGGCTCGCGCCCCATCGGCAGCGTCATGATCTGGGCGCTCAGCGCCGCGCCCTGGACCGGGTCGGTGACCGCCTCGAGCGTGGCGGCGCCCCACTGCACCCGGCGCGCCGGCCGCTCGGCGGCGCGCATGATCGTGATCTCGGGCAGCGTGCGCGGCTCGACCAGCACCGCCGGGCGCAGCCCCAGCGCGCGCGCGATGCGCCCCAGCGCCCCGACCGTGGGCGAAGCCTTGCCGCGCTCGATCTCCGAGACGTGCGTGGCCGAGATGCCGCCCCGCTCCTCGAGGTCCTTGAGCGTCAGCCCGAGCGAGATGCGCAGCAGCTTGATGCGCCGCCCCAGCTCGGCGGGCGAGGGGTCGCAGGGCGCGAACGGCGCGGCGGGCGCGGCTGGCTTTTCGGGGGGCGCCGCCACGGGCATCTCAGCGCTCATCGATCGGCTGGGTGAGCAGCGCGATGAGCTCGACCGGTGAGCCGGGAGCGGCGCGAAGCCGATGCCTGGCCAGGAACGAGGACTGCACCGCGTCGCCCTCGGAGAGGCTGACGCGCGTGTCGCCGAGCTCCGAGATCAGCGTGCCGCTGCACACGAAATAGATCGCCTCGCCGGGCAGGTCCTGGGAAACCGGAGCGAGGCCGTCGGTGGCCGCGCCGTCGAGCATCACGCGGTAGGCGAACAGCCCGCTGCCCGGCACGCCGGGCGTCAGGGCTTCGATGCGCGTGCCACCGGGGCCTGACAGCACGCGGGCGTCCTCGCGCGGCACGTGCGCGATGTCCGAGCGCTCTTCGGCCTCGATGAAGTAGGAGGCCTCCTTCGCCAGGGCGCGGGCGATGCGGACCAGCGCGCCGATGGTGGGCGAGGTGCGCCCGCGCTCGACCTCGGAGAGGTGGGTCGCCGACAGGCCGGCGGCCTGCTCGACCTGCTTCAGGGTCATGCGCCGCTCGATCCGCAGCTTGCGGATGCGACGCCCGAGCTCCTCGATCCCGACGATGCCCGTCATGCACGCTCCCGTCCGCGCCGACGTTCTGGTGCCCATCCGCGCCCGCAATCCTAGCAGGCTGACACAGCCCCGCGCGCAGCGTCAAGACCCACGCGGCATTGGCGGCGCGGCGCTTGACACCCCAAGGACTTCCGGCGAGACTGCGAACCGAAACCCGATATCCGCCTTCCCCGCGAGCCTGAGCGCTGCCTCCCGGCTGGCGTCCGGGCGAGCTTGTGAAAGTTGGCGCAAAGTCGCCGGCGGCCCCCGGGTCGCCCTCCCCGGAACGCCCGGCGCCGGCGAGCGAGACGGGAGTGCCATCTTGAAGCAGGTGGTGTGCGTCAAGCAGGTCCCCGACACCGAGACCCGGGTCAAGGTGGGCCCTGACGGCAAGGGCCTCGATCCCGCCGGCGTCACCTGGGTGCTCAATCCCTACGACGAATTCGCGGTCGAGGAAGCACTGCGCCAGCGCGAGAAGCAGGGCGAGGGCGAGGTCATCGCGATCTCGCTCGGCGGCCCCGGGGTGCAGACCACGCTGCGCAACGCGCTCGCGCTGGGCGCCGACCGCGCCATCCATCTGCGTGCCGACGGAACCTCCGAGCCGCTGGCGGTGGCCCGCGCGCTCGCCGCCGAGCTGCGCGGTCTGGGCGCCGATCTGGTGTGGTTCGGCAAGCAGGCGGTGGACGACGACCAGGCCCAGGTGGGCCCGATGGTGGCCGAGCTGCTCGAGCTGCCGTGCGCGACCGCGATCTCGACCCTCGCCCTCGAAGGCGGGCGCGCGCGCGTCGAGCGCGAGATCGAGGGCGGCCGCGAGGTGGTGGAGCTCGAGCTGCCCGCGGTGCTCACCGCCGACAAGGGTTTGAACGAGCCGCGCTACGCGTCGCTCAAGGGCATCATGGCCGCGAAGAAGAAGCCGATCGAGGAGAAGCCGGCTTCACTCGGCGAGCCGCGTCTCGAGATCCTCGCGCTCGAGCTGCCGGCGCCCCGCAAGGCGGGGCGCGTGGTGGGGCAGGGTGTCGGGGCAGTCGATGAGCTGGTGCGGCTGCTGCGCGAGGAGGCGAAGGCGCTGTGAGCATCCTGGTCTTCATCGAGCAGCGCGACGGTCGGGTGCGGCCGGTCTCGAAGGAGGCCCTGGGCGAGGCCACCCGTCTCGCCGGCGCCCTGGGCGGACCGGTGGTGGCGGTGTGCCCGGCGGCGGCCGATCCCGGACTCGCGGCGCTGGGCTCGGCGGGCGCCGAGCGCGCGATCCTCTGCGCGCATCCAGGCTTCGCGGCCTATCACGCCACCGGCTATGCGCGCGCGGTGGCCGAGGCGGCCGCGGCCGTCGCGCCCGCCGCCATCCTGTTCGGGAACTCGGCGATGGCGCGCGATCTCGCCCCGCGCGTCGCGGCGCGGCTCGACGCCGGGCTGGCGAGCGATTGCGTGGCACTGGCGGCCGAGGGCGGGAAGCTGATCGCGACGCGCCCGGTGTTCGCGGGCAAGGCGATCCAGAGGCTGACGTTCCGCGGCCGTCCGGCGCTGGTCTCGCTGCGCCCCAAGGCGTTCGCGCCGGTCGAGCGGCCCGGCCTCAGCGCCGCGGTCGAGACCCAGCCGGTCGCCGATGATCGTTCGTTCGCGCGCGTGCGCGTGACCGGCATCGCCGGTGCCGCGAGCGGGAAGCCCGACCTCACCGAATCCGAGATCATCGTGTCGGGCGGGCGGGGGCTCAAGGGTCCGGAGAACTTCAAGCTGATCGAGGAGCTGGCCGACGCGCTGGGCGCCACCGTCGGCGCCTCGCGCGCGGTGGTCGACGCCGGCTGGCGCCCGCATGCCGATCAGGTCGGGCAGACCGGCAAGACCGTCTCGCCCAAGCTCTACGTCGCGGTCGGCATCTCGGGCGCGATCCAGCACCTCGCCGGCATGTCGTCGTCGCGCTGCATCGTCGCGATCAACAAGGACCCCGAGGCCCCGATCTTCAAGGTTGCCGACTACGGCCTGATCGGGGACCTGTTCGAGGTGGTGCCGGCGCTCACCAGCGCGGTCCGCCGGCTCAACGCCCAGCATGTGTGAGCGGGCGGGAGGGCGCTGATGCGCGAGTATCTGCCGGTGCTGATGTTCCTGGGGGTGGCGATCGCGTTCGCCGCCGGCACGGTGGGCCTGTCGACCTTCATCGTCCCGCGCCGCCACAACCCCACCAAGGACTCCGCCTACGAATGCGGGGTCGAGCCGGTGGGGGACGCGCGCCGGCGCTTCAACATCAAGTTCTACCTGGTCGCGGTGCTGTTCATCCTGTTCGACATCGAGGCCGTGTTCCTCTACCCGTGGGCGGTGGCGTTCCGGCAGCTCGGGCTGTACGGGCTGGTCGAGATGCTGCTGTTCATCCTGATCCTGTTCGTGGGCTACGTCTACCTGCTGCGCAAGCGGGCGCTCGAATGGGACTGACCGAGGTGCGCCATGGCTGATTCCAGGTCCGACAACCCGTTCCGCACGCTGGCGACGCCGGCGCGCGAGGCCCCCGCCGAGCAGGACGTCGCGCGCCTCGAGAGCACGAGCCCGCGGCCGCTGATGCCGGTGAGCGAGGCCGAAGCGCTGCGCGAGGAGCTGGAGCGCGGCGTGCTGTTCACCAAGGTCGAGCAGATGCTGGGCTGGGTGGTCAGCCAGTCCCGCGCCAACGCGATCTGGCCGCTGGGCTTCGGGCTGGCGTGCTGCGCGATCGAGATGATGGCGATCATCGGCCCGCGCTTCGACGTCTCGCGCTTCGGCGCCGAGGTGATGCGCGCCTCGCCCCGCCAGGCTGACCTGATGATCGTCGCCGGCCGGGTGAGCATCAAGATGGCGCCGGTGCTGCGCCAGCTCTACGACCAGATGCCCGATCCCAAGTGGGTGATCTCGATGGGCGCGTGCGCCTCCTGCGGCGGGGTGTTCAACAACTACGCGATCGTCCAGGGCGTGGACAAGATCGTGCCGGTCGACGTCTACGTGCCGGGCTGCCCGCCGCGTCCCGAGGCCCTGATCCACGGGATCATCAAGCTCCAGGAGAAGATCCTCGCCTCGCGCGTCGAGCTGGGGCCGTTCGTGCCCCGGCGTCGGAAGGGCGTGGCGTGACCGCTCTCACCCCCGAGCGGGTCGAGGAGCGCCTGCGCGAGCGCTTCCCCGGTCTCAGCCTGAAACGCGCCACCGGGCCGGCGCTGCGCGAGGCCACCTGGGTGGTGCCCGCGGAGCGGATCGTCGAGGTGTGCGCCTTCCTGCGCGACGATCCCGAGCTCGTCTTCGCGATGCTGTCGTGGCTGGGGGGCGTCGACTACCTGCCGCGCGAGCCGCGCTTCGAGGTGGTCTACAGTCTGCTGTCCCTCGAGCGCAACGCCCGCGTCCAGCTCAAGGTCGAGCTGCCGGGCGAGCACCCGGCGCTGCCGACGGTGACGGGGGTGTGGCCGACCGCGAACTGGCACGAGCGCGAGACCTTCGACTTCTATGGCATCACGTTCACCGGGCATCCCGACCTCACCCGCATCCTGCTGCCCGAGGACTGGGTGGGCTGGCCGCTGCGCAAGGACTCGCCGCTCGGCTACGAGGAAGTGGCCTTCACCCACAACACGCCGGGGCGCAAGCCGCCGTCGCCCGAGCTCAAGAAGCTCGCGCCCCGCAAGGTGACCTATCGTGCGCAGTGAGACGATGACCCTCAACATGGGCCCCCAGCACCCCTCGACCCACGGGGTGCTGCGGGTGGCGCTCGAGCTCGACGGCGAGACCATCGTCGAGGCCAAGCCCATCATCGGCTACCTCCACACCGGCATGGAGAAGCAGGCCGAGTACAAGACCTACACCCAGTCGATCCCGCAGACGGACCGCATGGACTACCTGGCGCCGCTCTCCAACAACCTGGCGTTCTGCCTGGCGGCCGAGCGGCTGCTGGGGATCGAGGCGCCGCCGCGGGCCCAGGCGGTGCGGGTGCTGCTCGCCGAGCTGACCCGCATCAACGCCCACTGCGTGTGGCTCGGCACCCACGCGCTCGACATCGGCGCGATGACGGTGTTCTTCTACTGCTGGCGCGAGCGCGAGAAGGTGCTGTCGATCCACGACATGGTGTGCGGCGCGCGCATGACCGCCTCGTATTTCCGGGTCGGCGGGCTGGCGATGGACATCCCCGAGGGCCTCCTCGAGCGCTGCCAGAAGTTCGTCGACGAGATGCCGGCGCACGTCGACGAGTACGAGCGCCTGCTGTCGAAGAACCCGATCTGGATGGCGCGCACCCGCGAGGTGGCGCCGCTGTCGGCCCGGGACGCGGTGGCGCTGGGCGCCACCGGGCCGACGCTGCGCGGCTCGGGAGTGTCGTGGGACCTGCGCAAGGCCCAGCCCTACTGCGGCTACGAGAGCTACGACTTCGACGTGCCGACCGGCCAGCAGGGCGACGCGTACGACCGCTACATGGTGCGGGTGCGCGAGATCCGCGAGGCGACGCGCATCGCCGGCCAGGCGATCCGGCGCATCCGCGAGATCGGCCCGGGCGACTACCGGGTGCGCGACTACAAGTACGTGCTGCCGCCCAAGGAAGAGGTCAAGACCTCGATGGAGGCGCTGATCCATCACTTCAAGATCGTCGCCCACGGCTTCTTCCCGCCGGTCGGCGAGGCCTACCACGCGGTCGAAGCGCCCAAGGGCGAGCTGGGCTTCTACTTCGTGTCCGACGGCACGCCGCGGCCGTGGCGCATGAAGGTGCGCTCGCCATCGTTCGTCAACCTGCAGTGCCTGCCGACCATGATCCGCGGGCGGCTGGTTGCCGATGTGATCGCCGCGATCGGCAGCCTCGACATCGTGCTGGGGGAGATCGACCGGTGAGCGACGCCCTGCTCGAGGTGTCGACCCCGCTCGAGTGGCCGGCGAAGGCGCAGGCCGAGATCGACGAGCTGCTGGGCCACTATGCCAACCGGCGCTCGGCGATCCTCCCGGTGCTGTGGATCGCGCAGCGCGAGTGGGGCTGGATCCCGCCCGCGGCGCTGCTTCTCGTCGCGCGCACCCTGGGGCTCCCGGAGCCCGAAGTGTTCGGGATCGCGACCTTCTACACCATGTTCAATCTGCGCCCGATCGGCCGCCACCATCTCCAGGTGTGCATGACGCTGTCGTGCTCGCTGATGGGCGCCGACCGGCTCTTCCGCCACCTCGAATCGAAGCTCGGCATCGGCCACGGGGAGACCACCGCCGACGGCCGCTTCACGCTGCGCCGCGTCGAGTGCCTGGCGGCCTGCGGGGGCGGGCCCTGCATGCAGGTCAACGAGACCTACCACGAGAACCTCGACGAGGCGCAGGCCGATCGCCTGCTGGAGAGCCTCAGGTGAGCGCGGCGCGCGGGCCCCTGCTGTTCAAGGACATCGACACCCCGGGGCTGACCTCGATCGACACCTACCGCCGCGGCGGCGGCTACGAGACCCCGGCCCTGGTGCTGGGGAAGAAGTCGCCCGACGAGTGCATCGAGATCGTCAAGGCCTCGGGCCTGCGCGGTCGCGGCGGCGCCGGGTTCCCGACCGGGCTCAAGTGGAGCTTCGTGCCCAGGGGCAGCCCCAAGCCGAAGTACCTGGTGTGCAACGCCGACGAGAGCGAGCCCGGCACCTTCAAGGACCGCGAGCTGATGGAGAAGAACCCCCACCTGCTGATCGAGGGGATGCTGCTCTCCGCCTACGCCTTCGGCGCCCACGTCGGCTACCTCTACCTGCGCGGCGAGTTCGCCTACATCCAGCGCATCCTGGAGCGCGCGATCGGCGAAGCGCGCGCCGCCGGCCTGCTGGGCGACGACGTGCTGGGCAGCGGCTTCAAGTTCGAGATCCACACCCACCTCGGCGCCGGCGCCTACATCTGCGGCGAGGAAACCGCGCTGCTGTCCTCGCTCGAAGGCTACCGCGGCCAGCCGCGGCTCAAGCCGCCGTTCCCGGCGGTCGAGGGCCTGTACGCCTCGCCCACCGTGGTCAACAACGTCGAAACCCTGATGAACGTGCCCTGCATCCTGCGTCACGGCGCCTCGTGGTTCCGGCAGTGGGGGACCGAGAAGAGCCCGGGCACCAAGATCCTGTCGGTCTCGGGCCCGGTGAAGCGCCCCGGCAACTACGAGGTGGCGATGGGCCTGCCGCTGCGCGCCCTGATCGACGAGCTGTGCGGGGGGATGCGCGATGGGCTCCAGGTCAAGGCGGTGATCCCGGGCGGCTCGTCGGTGCCGCCGCTGCCCGCCTCGCTGCTCGACACCGGCCTCGACTACGAGTCGATGAACGCGGCCGGCACCTTCATCGGCTCGGGCGGGGTGATCGTCATCGACGACCGCACCTGCCTGGTCGACACGCTGTGGAACATCACCCGCTTCTACGAGCACGAGTCGTGCGGCAAGTGCACGCCTTGCCGCGAAGGCACCTACTGGATGAGCGAGGTGCTGGAGCGCCTCGAGCACGGACAGGGCCGGGAGCGCGACATCGATCTCCTGAACGACGTCGCCGACAACATCAACGGCAAGTCGTTCTGCGCGCTGGGCGACGCTGCGGCCATGCCGGTGATGGGCTTCATCAAGCACTTCCGCGACGAGTTCGAGCACCACGTCACGCACCGGCGCTGCCTGGTCAACCGGCGGCGCGACGCGGTGCTGGCGGAGGCGTCGGCGTGAGCACGACCTGCCGGGTGACCATCGACGGCCGCCCGATCGAGGTGCCGGCGGGCACCCTGATCACCGACGCGGCGCGCCTCGCCGAGGTCCACATCCCGATCTTCTGCTCGCACGCCAAGCTGCCGCCGCTCGGCGCCTGCCGCATCTGCGTGGTCGAGGTCGCGATGCCGCGGCTCGACGCCAGCCGCAAGGCGGTGCTGCAGCCCGACGGCACGCCGGTGCTGGCGTGGATGCCCAAGCCGCAGACCGCCTGCACCACCACGGTCGCCGACGGCATGGTCGTGGCGACCACCTCGGCGGGGGCGATCAAGGCGCGCAAGGGCGTCATGGAGTTCCTGCTCGTCAACCATCCGCTCGACTGCCCGGTGTGCGACGAGGGCGGAGAGTGCCAGCTCCAGGACCTGGCCTTCGCCTTCGGCGCCGATGGCTCGCGCATGGACGAGGCCAAGCGCACCTTCGTCTCCGAGGATCTGGGTCCGGTGGTCAAGAAGGAGGCCAACCGCTGCATCGTGTGCATGCGCTGCGTGCGCTACTGCGACGAGATCATGGGCGACGACGCGCTGACCGCCCACCAGCGCGGCTTCCGCACCGAGATCTCGTCGTTCAACCGCCAGCCGCTGGAGTGCGAGCAGTGCGGCAACTGCGTCGAGGTGTGCCCGGTCGGCGCGCTCACCGCGCTGCCCTATCGCTTCAAGGCGCGCCCCTGGGACCTGCGCCAGCACATCACCATCTGCCCGTGGTGCTCGAACGGCTGCTCGGTGCGGCTGGGCGTGCGCGGCATGGAGATCCTGCGCGCGCGCGGCACCGAGTACCGCGGCGTCAACCAGGAGTACCTGTGCGTGCGCGGGCGCTTCGGCTACGAGTTCGTGCACGACGCCGAGCGCCTGTCGCGGCCGCTGCTCCGGCTCGGCGACCGGCTCGAGCCCGCCGCCTTCGAGGAGGCGGTGGGCTTCGCGGCGGCGCGGCTGCGCGAGATCGCGGCCGCCCACGGCCCGGGGGCGATCGCGTTCCTGGGCGGCGAGAAGCTCAACCTCGAGGAGCAGTACCTGTTCCAGAAGCTGGCGCGCGGTGTGCTGGGCACCCCCCACATCGACGCGCGCACCCGTTTCACGGCGCCGGTCGCGGGTGACGCGCTGCTGCGCGCCACCGGCGGCGGGCGGCCGGGGCTGTCGTTCGACGAGCTGGGACGCGCGCGCGAGGTGCTGGTGCTGGGCGAGGATCTGCAGGGCGAGTCGCCCTTCGCCCAGGCGGTCCTGGTGCGCGGGCAGCACCAGGCCGGGCTCCACCTCACGGTCGTCCACCCGCGCCGCGTCAAGCTGGCGCGCGCCAAGTTCGGCGGCCAGTGGCTGGCGCTCAAGCCCGGCGGCGAGGCCGCGCTGCTCCACGGCCTGACCCGCGCCGCGCTCGAGCACCGCGTGCCGGAGGGGCTGCCGGCCGCCGCGGCCGCCGGCCTTGGCGAGCTCCAGGCTTCGCTTGCGGCCTGGACGCCGGAGCGGGTGGAGCAGGCGACCGGGATCCCCGCGGCGGCGATCGCTGCGGCGGCACGCCGCCTCTCGGACGCGCCGGCCCGGGCGATCGTGTTCGGGCGCGCGATCGCGGAGCACCCCGGGGCGGCGGCGCTGCTGGCCGCGGTCGAGCACCTGGGCTGGGCGACCGGCGCGCTCTCGGCCGAGCGCTCGTCGGTCATGTACCTGGGGCCGCAGAACGACAGCCAGGGCGCTCTCGACATGGGCCTGGTGCCCGACCTGCTGCCCGGTTACGCGCCGGTCGCGGACGCCACGCGGCGCGCGCCGTTCGAGCAGCAGTGGGGGAGAGCCCTGCCCGCCGAGCCCGGGCTCACCGCCCCCGAGATCCTGGTCGCCGCGGCCGCGGGGCGCATCAAGGCGCTGTGGATCGCGAGCGACCACTGGCTCGCGAGCGCGCCCGATCGCGCGCTCGCCGAGCGGGCGCTCTCGGCCTGCGAGCTGGTGATCGTCAACGAGATGTTCCTGACCGGCACCGCCAGCCGCGCCCACGTGGTGTTCCCGGTCAGCTCGTTCGCCGAGAAGGAGGGGGTGGTGGTCAACGCCGAGCGCCGGCTGCAGCGCACCGCGCGCGCGCTCACCCCGCGCCCCGGCAGCCGCGCCGACTGGGAGGTGTTCCAGGCCGTGGCGCGCGCGCTGGGCGCCGGCTGGTCGCACCGCGGCGCCGAGGACGTGTTCCGCGAGGTCGCGCGCCTCGCCGACGGCTATCACGGCTTGAGCTGGGCGACCCTGCTGCCGCTCGGGCCGCGCTGGTCGCTGGCGGCGCCGCTGGCGCCGTCGCTGCGCCGGGTGGCCGCTCCCGCGGCGGCCGCGCCGCCGGGCGAGGGGCTGGTGCTGCTCGCCGGCGGCACGCTGTTCGCGCAGGGCGGCCTGTCGCGCCGCGGCACGCTGCTGCCGAAGCTCGCGAAGCAGGCGACGGCGGCGCTCCACCCCTCCGACGGCGATCGCCTCGGCCTCGAGCCCGGCGAGCGCGTCCGGCTCGAGGGCCCGGCCGGCGCGATCGAGCTCGAGGCGCGCTTCGACGACACCGTGCCGTCGGGGGCGGTGTTCGTGCCCTACGCCCACGCCGGCGGCGACCTGAACCGCCTCGGCGCGCCCGCTCCCCAGGGTCTCCGGGTGCGCGTCCAGCGCGCCGCGGCCGGGGCGCGCGTGGGAGCCTGAGCGCGCATGCCCGCCCTGCTCGCGAACCCCGACGCCCAGTTCGTGCTGTGGGCCCTGATCAAGATCGTCGTGATCCTGTTCGGGCTGCTGGGGGTGGTGTCGTATTTGACGTTCGCGGAGCGCAAGGTGGCGGGCCACATCCAGGCGCGCACCGGGCCCAACCGCGTGGGGCCGTTCGGCCTCCTCCAGCCGATCGCCGACGTGCTCAAGCTGTTCTTCAAGGAGGAGTTCATCCCCGCCGGCGCCAACAAGGTGGTGTTCCACATCGCGCCGATGCTGGCGGTGATCCCGGCGCTGGTGACGTTCTCGGTGGTGCCGATGGGGCCCAACTTCACGGTCACCGATCTCAACGTCGGGCTGCTGCTGTTCCTCGCCATGTCGAGCCTGGGCGTCTACTCGATCACCCTCGCCGGCTGGTCCTCGAACAACAAGTACGCGCTGCTCGGCGGGCTGCGCTCCTCGGCGCAGATGATCTCCTACGAGCTGGCGATGGGGCTGTCGACGGTGGGGGTGCTGATGCTGGCCGGCTCGCTGTCGCTGGTCGACATCGTGCACGCGCAGCAGCGCTACTGGTTCATCGTCCAGCAGCCGCTGGCGTTCATCATCTTCCTCATCACCGCCTTCGCCGAGACCAACCGCGCACCCTTCGACCTGCCCGAGGCCGAGGCCGAGCTGGTGGCCGGGTTCCACACCGAGTACTCGAGCATGAAGTGGGGGCTGTTCTTC
>Ga0306921_10002497_pt1 | contig 18449 bp, 21 predicted proteins | sample sta12Cox44000080_FD_203760 | JGI IMG/M metagenome (GOLD analysis project Ga0306921, IMG submission 203760) | Lab enrichment of tropical soil microbial communities from Luquillo Experimental Forest, Puerto Rico - statoxic.12C.oxic.44.000.080 (v2)... | ecosystem: Environmental > Terrestrial >... | reverse complement strand
AAACAGTTCCGTGCCATCGCCACGCGCTACGACAAAACCGCGAGAAATTTCCTCGCCGCCCTCCACCTCGCCGCCGCTTCAATCTGGCTCAATTGACGACACGCCTTAGAACTTCGACCGGCAGAACCAGAATCCGAACGATCCGACGTGGTACAATCTGCACTTCACCGACTTCGTTGACGAGAATAATAACCCGGTGGATGTCGATGTGGGGATTACCCAGCTGTTTCCAATCTTCAGCTACCAGCATGAACCGTCGCAGATCGGTACCTCGATCGCACAGCTACAGGTGCGCACGCAGGCCGAGGCGGACATGTTGAAGGCCTTCGTCCAGCGCGGCGGCAGCGCCGAAATCCCGATCCAGGCGCGGTTCCGCTTTGCGCAACCAACAGGGGTGACGGTAGACCGAGCGGTGACGGCGCAACTGCGGGTCGAGCGTGCCGTGCTTGAGCAGGCTCTAACGGCGGCTGGCGCCGAACGAATTCTGCTGACGCTCCAACAGGTGGAACCGCCGGCGGCCGCGGATTTTTTTGTGCGTGTCTTCGTAAACGCCCCAGGCGCGGTTTCCGACCGCGACGCCGATCACCGATCCGCACTACGCCGGCAGCTTTGCTTTTTTCCTCGATCCCCGCGCGCATCGGGGCATGACGATGGGTAGGCCCGGCTTCCTGGTCGACGTTACCGAGACGCTGCGGCGGGTGGGCGCCACGGATCGGCTCGATCTGCAGTTCGTGGCGGTGCCCTATCCGGGACGAGTGGTGCGAGCGCGCACCTTCGCGATCGGCGGACTGGAGTTGGCCGTTGCGCGGCTGGCGGCAAAGCCCCAGGGTTGATCGGCGGGGTTTCCTGGTTGGCCTTGCCGCGGCAGCGGCAGCCCCAGCGGGGGAATGCCGGCTCCTTCTCACACGCTCGTCCCCGCGTGGCGAGTGCACGACACCGCCGGGTTTGCCTCCGCTGGCCGACATCCCGCTGCGCCCAGTGGAGAACCCGCAACGGGCACCCGTGAACGTCCTCGTTTTCGCAGTTTCCGTCAGCGGAGCGGACCAACAGCTCGGAGCGCTGAGCCTGTTCCCGATCGACCGACCGGCCGTATTCGCAGTGCGCCTCCACAATGCGACCCGGATAGCGCTCACCCTCGTCCCTGGCACATCGCCGCTTGCTGTTGAGGTGGGCCCTGTGCGTTGGCTTTACGAAGAGCCACACTGACCGCTCAGAAGCGCATTGCCTTGACCTGGATCACATTGGGCAGACCGCGCACGGTGTCGAAGATCGCCGCGGTCAGGCCCGATCGACTTCGACCAGGGCGATCGCCTCCCCGCCAGGCGCGGTGCGGCCGAGGTGAAAGTCGCGATGTTGACCGCCGCGGCGGCGAGCGCCTGCCATCCCTCGCTGCTCGGCACCGCGAGCAGCGCGTCGAGCAGGTTGTCGGCCTCGCCGGGGGCGCTCCGCGAGCGTTACGGGGGCGAGCTTCTGAGCCGGGTCTATCGACGCGGGCGATGGCGGGTGGGAGAAGCGTGCATGCTGCGGGATCGCCGCTCCTGATGTCGGCGACGGTCAGGATACCAAATGCGACAGCGCGCTCCGCCCATCGTCTATCTCGAGAACAGTAGTCGGCGAATACTCCTGTTCAGGATCGCCGTTCATGTTCTGGAAGGGCAGCACGACAATCGACGGCTTGTCTGAGAGAGGTAATGCGGGGGTCTCTGCCGTGGTAAACGACACTGCACCGGTTGCAATCCTGGACGCCCTTACTGGACGCCGCGATGTTTCGTCGGCTCCTCCGGCGGATCGTATTGATTTTGACCATCAAGGTTAAGATTAGAGCGACTTGCAGGTAGGAGCGGGAGCTGGCTCATGCAAGCCATCTGCGTCCTCTCTTGCCATTGACTACACCCCCGCAGCAGCTCCTGAGCTTCCCCCAGACCCAGTCGTGCCCCACCATGTCGGTAGTGCTGCAGATGACCTGATCCCGAGCGCCGACCCGGTCTCGACCCGATGCGGCATCAAAACCTCCGACGTCATTCGACGCGTACCGCGTAGAACGAGCACACCACTCCGGCTGGCGCCACTGTACCCGGTGCTCCTCCGGAATGGGGCACGGTGCGGATCACCGAGCCGACGATGGCCGGGATCTGACCGACTCCATTCGGCCAGTCGGGAACGAGATAGCCTTCGTAGTCGTAAACCCAAGTCTCCCCGTTGACGAGGCCCACTCCCTGAAACCGCGTGTGCATCGGGTTACCGTAGGATCGCGCGCCCTTCAACGTCAGCGACCAGCCTGGACCGCCGATAGTGCCCTGCAGCGATTGCGTTGGGGCTTCCTCGATCACGATGGTCCCGCGCCCGAATTCGAGATCGTTGAAAGCCTTGTTGATATCGGGGTCGTTGAGCAGGCTGCGATAGGTCCAGCGGCCAACGAACGCATTGTCGCTCATCGGAATGTTCCTCCATGGTCACGGCATGAGCTGCACCTGGCCGATCGTGACGTAAGTGCGCCTTTGCGAGTGGTCGGCGCCTAATGTCGCGATCGTTACCGTGACCGGGCCGCCACTCCACAAATTCGCCGCTTTCTGCCGAGCCAGCACCCCGGCCACCGAGAAGCGAAACTCGCCTGCACTGGGCATATTTTCGGCGACTTCGCCTCTGCGACCCACGGCTTCCGTCATCGGACCGCCGGTGCCGGTGTCCCAGTTGAAAAAGTTCAATACCCCCACATGGTAAGGACTGTTGAGCGCCGGCGCGGTGCCCTCGGGCAGGTTCAGAAAAACATGGAGCGGGGCCGGCGGCCGACCGAGCAGCTTCACGTCCTTGAGGACGAGCGTCGGCGGCTCGGCCTGCGTGGCTTGCGGAGCGATCAGGCGAGCTTGAGCTTCGGGCACAGGGGTCAGGGTGATGCGGCCGCCGCCACTGCCGACGCTGAGCTCGGTGCCCTGCATTGCCGCGACACTCACCGTGGGTGGCGTCGCCGCGGCCACCACGGCCGCGGGCGGTGGTGGCGCCGGAAGGTTATCGTATTCGTAGCCCATCTTCTTGGTGTCGAGCTGTCCCCAGGCCGTAACCGTCACAACGACGCCTTTCTCGTCGACGAACGAGAATTTGCGGGTCTCCCATTCAGCCTGGGTCGGGTCCGTCGAGCTCGTGCCCCAATTGTAGGTGCTGCCGCCGGCGGCCTGCCATGCGGCCCAGAGCCGGTCGATCTGACAATGGTGCACGAAGAAGATCGGATCCATCGCTGCGGTTGGCACGTTCGACATGATGCCGCCGACATTGTCGTGGACGTTATCGTGCGGCTGGATTTCGAGGCGCCCGGCAAACCCGAGCTTCAAATAGGCCGGGTCGGGCGGTTCGGCAAAGTTTGTCGCATCGTCCGACGGAAACAGCGGCTTGGCGCTCAATGCCAGGCTGTAATCGGTCTGGGAATACGGCATGTAGCCGTTATTATTCATCGGCACGTTCTGATCGCCGGTCCCCGCCCCATTGGCAAAGCCTAAACCACGGGTGTCCTCGTAAAGGGCACTCGACGAATCCTGGAGTGCGGCCGGCAACTGCAAGGATGGTCCCTGGTCGGAGGCATAGTTCCAATACGGCAGGACGAAGTCCCCGACGCCGGTCAGCGACCGGATGATTTTCTCGAAATAGAATATGTACCAGCGGTGCCAGGCCACGAACCACGGGCTGCCGTGCGGGCAGGTTCCCCAGCATTTGAGCGCCGCGGCCTTCCAATCGGCCTGCGGCGTTCCTGGCGCCGGTTGGCCGTAGATCAGGTCGATGCGCGCAGCGAGCTCGGGGGTGCCATGGCGCAGGCCACCGGACTCGACGGGATGAAACGGATCCGCGGGCACGCCGTGGGTGTACGCCTGGAAGGTCCAGCTGAGCGGTTGCGGCGGGATGTTTATCGCCGGATCCTGCATCTGCTGCACCCCTTGGGCGTAGAAGGCGACCATCTGCTGGCCTGCCGGGCTGCTGATATCCGGCCTGACCAACAAGTTTTGCGCTCGGGCGGCTGCCGGCGACAGCAACGCTGCGGCGCCGAACGCCATACCGGCCTTGAGCACTGACCGTCGGCTCGCAACGAGCTGGCCGTCGGATTGACCAATCATCATCACCCTCCTGTTAATCCAAGTCACGGAGCCCCACCCCCTGGGGCTCGCCCGCGGCCGGGCCGTCAGTGAATAAACGCGGCGCCGCCCTGACCACCCGAAATATCGATGCGGAGGTTTTGCATCATCCGCTGGTCCTCATGATCGAGAATGTGACGGTCCAGCATATATTCGCGATATAACGCTGACACCGCGTCCGCATGACAATTGGGTGGACGCCGTTCGGATAGGCGGGCTGCTGTGGGATCAGGCTTTTCACCCAGAGCGTGTCCTCACACACCCGACGAATCGCCCGATTGCGCCTCCGCCCTTCTGCCGCCGACCACCGTTGGACGACTCGACGGATGGCAATTCGATCAATCTTGGACGTCGAACATCTCCCTTCGGCTCTGAGCCTTCCCGCAGGACTCGGATCGCAATCTTATCGGAACTCGCCGGTTATCGTTAACTCGCTGTACGCCATGTTATCCTAGTCATCCTATCTTAACCAAAGAATGTCTCTTACCAAAGAATTTCGGCGTGACAAAATTTTTTTTTGCCAAACTTGATCCTAGTGCCGGGCCGGGCTGCGCGGGCGATCCGCGGGTTCATGATTTGTCTGGCGCGACCGGAACCTCGGCTTGTTGGGGGTAGAAAATGGGCGCCTGCGGATCGCGATGCCAGTCGTACTCGGCCCCTTGCACCGCGATCTCGGCCACTGCGCGGCCGGCTAGGCGGGAAACCAGGTAGAAGCCCAGGTCGGTGCCGGCAGAGACTCCGGCGGAGGTTACGTACTTGCCGGCGTCCACCCAGCGCGAAACGCTGTCCCACAGCACGCGCGGTCCTTGTTGGGCGACCCAGCCGAACGCCCCGTGATTGGTCGCCGCCGGCTTGCCGTCGAGCAGCCCTGCCTTGGCCAGCAACGCCGCGCCGGTGCACACCGACGCCATGATGCTGACCTTGGCGTCCATTGTACGCAGCCATTCGAGTACCGGCGGCTGATCGATCAGAGGCCAGGTGCCGCGGCCGCCCGGCACCATGAGGAGCTCGAATTGCTGGTTCAGCACCTGCGCGCAGGTGTAATCGGGCATCGCGTGCGGGCCATTGGCGCTCTTCACCGGTTTCAGCTCCTCCGCAATCAAAAGGACCTCGAACGGATAAGGCGGGTCGGCGAAGTAGCCGGTGCCGAGGAAGCGCGAGATCGCAAAGGCCTCGGCGAAGCCCCACACGTCGATCGGCTCAAAGCCGTCAAACACAAAGATGCCGATCCGCGTGGTACTAGGGTGTTCCGTGGGTTCCATCACTGATCCCTCCTTGGATTATGCTCAGCTCCAGGTGCTTCCTGTGGCGCCTCGACAAGCTTACCCGATTGCCGCGAACCTTGCGCAATGATCTCGCTAGCTCGACGATCACGTTGGCCAGGGGCATTCTCAACTTAGCCTCCGGTGTGGTATGCTTGTTGTGTCGGTGGCGCGGCGGCTCGGGTCTGAAGGTCCTTTGCTCGCCTATTGTGCTGCCCCGCTCTAACCGGGCGGGGCTGCAAAAAGGCGTCCTGGGTCCGTTAAGTTGACAATGCCGAGTCGTGACCTCGCCTCGGCCAGGCTCACGTACTGCCGCTCGGGCGGTCGCGACGATATTGTTTTGTTGCCGAACGACCGAGAACTCCGACTCGTCGAACTGTTACGGGCCATCCTTAGCACCCGCCTCGGCCAGCCGGAGCGACGCCCGAAGGGCGGCGCGTGCCCGCGGCTCGTTTTTGATGTCGACGAGTTTATGTGTGAGGAAAATAGTAAGAGTCTTCGCGTCGCGGATCGGCTCGACCGGCCCATCACGCTGGACGGAAACGATCGTCTCGTAGGAGAGTTCCTTCGGCGGCTTGATGGCCACTGGCCACCTCGGAATGTAGAAACCGTAAAAGCGCTCATCGGGAAAGACCTCCTGCAAGGTCTCGTCCTCAATGGGGATGACCTTCGGCTCGATTTTGATTGCGATGCCCCGCATGATGTTGCCGAGCCAAGCATCAAGGACGGCGCGGCTCTTGTCTGCCGACGCTTCGCTGTGCGCGCACCTGTCAGAAACGCAAAAGAGTGCCATGAGAACGAAGACCATGTTTAAGAACACGATCCTGGTTGGAAGGCCATTAGGGCTCTCCGTCTCGAGTGGGCTGCCGGACCGCGTACGGCTGCAGGTCACCAACCATCAACGAATGGAGCCGCCGGGTCAGAGGCTCGACGTCAAGCGTGCTCATCTATTAGGTGGCTGCGTCTCGATCCCACCGGCGCCTGCCACGACCGCTGGTTCGAACGCACCAGCAGCACTTTGCTTCAGGGTAATCATCGCTGTGAATATCGACTCGGACGCGTTATCGCGGGGATCGGTCCAGCTGGGGAAATAGATCCCCTTCACGAACGATAGCCCATTGTAATCCCTGAACTGATTGCCGTTGTCAGCCTCGACGGTCGTCTCGTCGGTTATGGCCGTCGTGACCCTCGTTGGCGGCTGGCTCCACGTCTTACCACTATCGGTGGCGAACTGGCATGTTACGTTCGTCTTTTTGCGGTCGCTGCCGGTTCCGGTGTTGTAATAGATAATTCCCAAAATACCGCTCTCGGCGAGCTTTTGATTGAATTGGTCGGTGCGGCCGACCTCAGGATTGACCTTTTGCGCCACCTCGCTCCAGGTCTTGCCGCCGTCGGTCGAACGGACGAACCAGACGCAGGACACATAGACGTCGTCTCTGCTGTCGTTCTTTAAGGCGGCTATCGAAACGCCGACCCGTGCCGAACGCTCGGCGAATGCAGGGACACTGATTTGAAATGTTGCGAAAGGCTTAGCAATCGGCAGTGGCGAGGAAAAAGTATTGCCTCCCTTCTGTCGTATCCAGTATAGTTAAAAGCAGGTCGCAGAACACCCACACTGACAAGTGCGGCATAAATCAGCATCCGGAATCCGTTCTCGCCAAAGGCAAGCTGACGGGCGCGGAAAAACGAGCCTACGAGGCCGATTTTTAGCTGATTGGCACTGTGGTTTCCACCTCGCGCGGGGTGGCTGTCCACGACTTTTCGAAGCTCTCGGCGAATTGCGCGGTAAGCCCGCTGCGCTCGCGCACCGAGACGAAAAAACTCAGCACGTGAGCCGTCAGCTTGCGTTCCGCGGCGACCTCGTGCGCGGTCAAATCGGCGAGATACCCGCGGTCGATTTCGATCCGCTCGGCGGGTGTCTTGGCGATATAGTCGAGGGCGGAACGCAACGTGTTGAGCGCGTAGCCATTGCATCGCGCCGTGAGTGTGTGCGTGTAGGCGCGGTCGAGCGCGGCAAATCTGCGGTAGCCCGGCAATTTCAAATGGGCCTCGAAGACCAGTGCGCGCAGAATGTGACATAGACCGGCGTTCGAGAAATTACGTTGCCGGAATGTCGCCAGCATCCAATCGTAGAACCGGTCGAGCCTGGGATCGAGAAAATCATAGTCGGGCTCGAACGGTGTTCCCTTGAGACGGCCTTCGGTCTCGAGTTGCGCCTTGAGTGGCGTTCCGGCGTAGGGCAAGGTCCGGCAGAAATTAGCTGCGCTCCACCCGTCGCCGACAAAGGCGTCGAGGAAATCCACATTGGCGAGCGTGCTCTCGAGCGTCGAATAGGGCTCGAGCAGCATGAAACCGAAATCGAAGGACAGGTTCACGGCCCGCAGCACGTTGCCGGCGGCGAGGTGCTGTGCCGGCTGCAGCATCTTGTTCATATGCCGCAGTCCGTCGGCGTCACCGCTCTCGACTCCCATATAAACATGCGTCAGCCCAGCGCCGACCAGCTGTTCGATGATTGGCGCTCGGACCTCGTCGGAGCGACAGCTGATCTTAAACGCCGTTCGGCCGCCGAGGCCGGCGCGCAAAATTTCGTCGGCGAGCGCGCCTGCCCAGTCCCGTGCCCGCGCCCCGGTCGCGAGGAAATCGTCGTCCTGAAAAAGGAAGATCCGCGCCCCCCGCTCGAAATGAATGGAGCGCATCTCCTCGGCTATCGCGCGTGGCTTGCGCAGCCGCCGCAACCGACCGCCTTGTGCCTCGTAGAACGGCCGGATCGAGCAGAAGCTGCAGTTCCACGGGCACCCCCGGCTGCCGAGAAGCGAGGCTGTTGCGAGATCGCGGCTGCAATAGTCGATGTCGTCGCGCTCCGGCTCTGGCAGGCAGTCCAGATCATCGATCGCCGGCCGGAGCGGGTTGGCGGCGATGTCAGTCCCGCGACGATAGGCGATCCCGAGGATGTCGCGCCAGTCGCGGCCGGAGGCCAGTCGTTCCATCAACTCGACGAGCGTCGCCTCGCCTTCGAAACGAACCACAGAATCCGCGCCGACAATGCGTTGCAAGACCTCGCGGTAGTCGAAACTCGGATAATGGCCGCCGATCGTGATGTGGGCCCTGCAACCGTCTGCACGCAGCGCTTTGATGACGCGTCCGAACTCCGGTGCCATGTATTGAAAGATCAACGAAAATCCGACGACGTCGGGTTTGAGCCGCGCCACCAAATCACAAATCGGGCCAGGATCGGCCGTGTAGGTCGCAATTTCCCCACGGAAACCGGCGTGGCGCACCGAAGAGAGAAGATAGCGCAGACCGAGATTGTCCTGGTCTTGGAAGCCGACCAATAGGACACTAGCGGTCATTGCTTGCCGGCCTCGCCTTCCCTGAGTTCTTTGAGCCGCTCATTCAGCAATCCCTCGATCGATCGCAGGCGGACGATGTCCTCGGATACGGCTCTCACTGTCGATTCAAGCTCACTTGCTGTCAGCCGTGCAATGTCCTCTGGTGGCGGGTCCCCTCCGGTCAGGAGCCGGGCGATCCATTCCGCGAGTATCGGATCGAGCCCTTCGAGGCGAACGCGATCGCTGGCCGGCGGATCGCCGTGAGGCGGCCGACGCAGCAGCAATTCGGCGAGCCGCACGCGATCGCTTACGGCAGGGTCGCCCGGTTGCGGACGACGCAACAGCAGCTCTGCCAGTCGCACCCGGTCGGTCGCCGCGGGATCGCCTTGGGGCGGCCGGCGTAGCAGCGACTCCGCGAGCCGCACGCGATCGGTAACTGCTGGGTCTACGATCGGCCCGCCCGGCCGGCGAAGCGCCAAGAGCTCGGCTGTGCCCAGCCGGGACAGGTCCGACGGCCCTGGATCGACGATCGGGTTGATCAGGCCTAAGGCCGCGAGAATCTGCTCAAGATAGGAGAGCCGGGCTTCCACAAGATAGAGATCTCGCAGGGTTGGCATCGAAACCTCCCTTGATTGTTTGGTGTTCGCCGGGGGCTCCTCCCCCGGGGGTTATTAACCCTCTTCGGGAAAGATAACCTCAAGGGATAAGTGTGCACAAGTCAATTCGGGGTTACGTGTGATCCTCCCCCAAAAAAAGTCGATGGGGTTAGGCCGCCATACGCTCAGCGAAGGCTGGGCGGCATTGTCAAGTTAACGTGATGGCTGGGGATCGAGGTCGCGGATAGGCTGACGTGATGGCGACATCTCATACCGCCGCCATCGTTTTCCGCCGGTTGTCATTCAGCATGCTGTCTGGCTCTACCTGCGCTTCACGCTCAGCTATTGAGACGTAGAGGATCTCCTCGCGGAGCGTGACTCGACATCCTACGAAACTGTCCGGAACTGGGTGCTGAAGTTCGTACCAGTGATCGCGCGACGGCTACGGCGGCGCCGCCCACGGCCGAGCGATCGATGGCATCTGGACGAGATGGTGGTCCGAATCGCCGACGAGCGGATGTACCTCTGGCGCGCTGTCGACCATGAGGGCGAGGTTCTCGACATGCTGGTTCAACGCCGGCGCGACAGCTGGGCGGCGTTAGGGCTGATGCGCAAGCTCCCCAAGGAGCAGGGATTTGCGCCGAAGTTGCTGGTCACCGACAAGCTGCGCTCGTACGCCTCGGCGTTCCGGCATCTGCGGCTAACCTGCCCTCATGAACAGGGGCTCAGGAGAAACAATCGGGCCGAAAACTCGCATCAGGTGGTGCGACGACGGGAACGCAAGATGCAGTGGTTCAAATCAGCTCGATCGGCTCAGCGCTTCCTGAGCATGCATGCCGCTGTCCACAATACCTTCAATCTTCAACACCATCTCGTCTCGCGATCGATGTTCCGGATCTTCCGAGCCGAGGCAGCAAACCACTGGCAAAAGGCTGTGATGGTGGTGTGACCGCTCATTCCGCTTTATGCGGGTTTTGCTCGACGCAACTTAATTTGACAATGCCGTCGGGGCGCATCAACGCTACGTGAACGGGCCCCCCGGTACCTGTTACTCCGCGCCTCTGATCCTCTGGCAAGGGCCCCCCTCTCCAGCGTGAAGTTCGTTGGTTGTTGGACCGGCAGGGCTTACCGCTGCCGCCTGAGACGCTGATCCTCGACCTCGAACCGCACTTCCGATGCCGCGAATGCGATGTCAAAGCAGGTCGTGCCCCGAACGCGACCGTCCAAACGCGATCCTCAGGCCTGCTCGATCGGATATTTGGCAAAGATCTCTTCGGCGTGCTTGAACGCCTTGCCGATCGCTGCTTGCGGGGTCATCCCATTCTTTGTGACGTCGATTATCGCCAGGCTGAACACGTGTTCGGTGCTGACCTGCGCCATTGCCGGGTTGAACACCTCATAGGGCGGGATCGTCGGGCCCGACGAATGGAGGAAACTGGTTCGCCTTCAACCGGCTGACCAGCAAACTGCTGTACGATGGCTGGCGACCGATTGATGCGGCGGAGGGCACCCACCCGTATTTATTCGTCTCGGCCGAGATCGCGGTCGATAAGGTCTGATTGGGTGATAGCATCACCAAGCTGATCAAACGCCACTATGTCGGTTGGCGTGTGACTTAGGAGGACCGCGCACGCCGTCAGTGGCTGGCGTCCTTAAAATTACGAACGTTGTTCTTTACTCCGAACTTCGTGCTCCTACAGTGTCTGCGAGGACACATAGGAAGCCTTCAGAAAATATATCGGCTTGGGATTGGCTTCCGGCGTATTAAATGAGCGAATGCGGAAGGTGTGGAAGCCGGTTTCCGCTGACCGAGCCTGGATCGCAGTTCCCTGCGCTGTCGTGGCTGTGTAGTCCCGCGTTGCGAGTACCACATCGCGGTTGTTGAGCAATTCGAGGCTAATTGAGGTCGCTCCGGTCCAGTGGGCATGGTCGAAAAACAGCGCGCCGCGGATCGCACTGCCCGCCTTCGCCCACACTCTGCATACGGTCACGAAACTCGTGTTGTCGGCAGGCCTGATATCGAGATCGTCAGCACCTGCATATTCCTGCGTCGTTTCCAACTCGTTGACTGGGATGGGTGTCTTCGGATGCGGCCGTGAATAGCAGACATAGCCGCGACCAGCTTCGTTTTTTGGGATTGTAATTGTCGCGTTTCCGGAGCGGTCGGTTCGCATTCTCCGACCTTGCCCAGTGAATTCCTCTAGATCGAAGTTGGGACCAAAGTCCGTCGCGACGGTAATCGTTCGTGGGTGGCCTGCGTCTTTATTCAAGCCGACGAGAAGGTGGGGCCCGCCGAGGCGCTCGTATGCAAACACGCTCGAATCCTTGAATCGCTGGAGGGTCGGGCCCTCTGCCAGATTCTCGTGGATCCAGATCAGCGGATCTATAAGAGGCTTCAGTCCGGAACATCCGGGGTCGGTGCTGTAATCCTTATAAAACACACAGGGGTAGCCCTCTGACGTTAGAATATAAGCGTAGGCGAGCGCCTTATTAGAGATAATAGCCTCCCCCTTGACGTTCTGATCGGTATCGTGATTTTCGACAAATGTAACGGATCCCGTAGGATCGGTGCCGGTATAGCCGGCATGATCCAAATCCCCCATGAAGAAGAAGTCCGGAAAGTCGCACATCTGGCGCAGCGTGAAGTGCAGTGAGAAATCAAAGGCGCCCGCCCGGTTCTGAACCAGGTTCTTCCATGTGCGAATGGTTTCGATATTCGTATCGAAGAATTCGCCAACCGCAAATTTTCTTGCCATGGCACCGTGGTTTAAGAACGGTAGGAGGAAATCCGTCGAGATTCCTTTGGCCTCGTCGATGCGGAATCCTTGCACATCCAGCGCCTTGGTCAGCCAGTCGCCGGCAGCGAGGAGACCTCGAAAAACGTGACCTCCTTCACCGTTAATCGGAGCCAAATTTCGACCAAAAGAAAGACTCGTATCGAAAGTGTGGGGGTCGTTGGGCACATTCGGATGGAAGTCCAGCGGATTTTTCGGAAACCGCCCTTTGTCAGGCTGGCCCAAGGCGTCGACGTAGCGAAAAACGAAAGGCTGTTGGTCACCATCCCGCTGGTGATCAGCGACATCGAGATAAATATCGAGACCATTGGCACGCAAGATCGCGCAACAGCGTTGAAGCAATTCACGGCTGCCGTAACGAGTGGGAACGGTACCCTTTTGGTTCTTGGAGCCGAGATCGTAATCGTCAAAGACATCGAAGCCATTGGAGAAGCCACCCGACGCCCCTTTAAGTGGTGGTGGCAGCCACACGGCGGTGAATCCGGCGCGCCGGATTGCGTTTGCCTGAGCCGCAATATGATCCCACCAAAATGGGATATCAGGATTTCCGTCCAGCGGCGACGGAACCCCATTCGGATTCTGGTTCCGGAAGTAATAAGCCTGGAAAAGAACGCCCACGAGAACCTCCTCTGTTTGGTGGACCTGTTTTCGATAGCGCCCTCGCAACTAAAAAATGTAGATGTAGAGAGTGATCTGTTTGGGGCCTCTGGTCCCATCGGCGAAATATTCCTGCTCTGGATCGTTCGAGAGGTTCGCGAAGGGCGGGACCACGATCGACAACCGCGGTGGGTTACTTGAGGTGATCTTTTCGATGGCTATTGCCGAAGTTGGGGATGAAGTTAACTGAGCCGCGGCAGCGGCGTTCATCGCATAAACGCGGATCGGCGACGCGATGTTCTTGATGCTTTTCTCCCCATGTCTTTGAACGAATAGGGGCAGCTTGTTGCGGACTTGGTCACGCACTATTCGCGAGACGCAGATGCCGCCCGGCTTCGCCAAACCTTCCAGCCGCACCGCGATGTCGACGCCGTCGCCGAAGATATCGTCAGGTTCGACGATCACGTCCCCGATGTTGATCCCAATTCGGAAAGTGATGCACTTATCCTCAGGGATATCGGCATTGCGGTCCATGATCTTGCGCCGGATCTCGACTGCACAGCGAACGGCGTCAATTACGCTGGAAAATTCCGCAAGCAAGCCGTCGCCAGTGTTCTTTACGACGCGCCCGCGGTTCTCCTCGATCTTCGGATCGACCAACTGGTGGAGATAAGCCTTGAGGCGCCCGTGCGTCCCCTCGTGGTCCGCCCCCATCAGTCGCGAGTAGCCCGCCATTTCGGCGGCGAGGATAGCGGCCAGTCTGCGTCCTGTGGCCAAAGGCGGTGCTCCCCGACCGCGTAGGCCGATTAGGTCATCGGCTCTCTGCAAGCGTATTTTAACGGTAAACGAGAGGGAAGGGCATTGTCAACTTAGCCGCCCGTGGTATGCTTGTTGTGTCGGTGGCGCGGCGGCTCGGGTCGGAAGGTTCTTTGCTCGCCTATTGTGTTGCCCCGCTCTAGCCGAGCGGGGCCGCAAAAAGGCGCCCTGGGTCCGTTAAGTTGACAATGCCTCAAGCCCTGCTGCTGGCTTGCTGCCGAGATCCCGCAAATCAAAAACCCCACAACTGTCGCAACCGCGGCCGGCCCCGCCTAATGCCCTGCTAGCAGGACGAGTTTGTATGGCCGTGAACCCGACGCGGCTGTGCGGGAGCTTCTCTCGCAATAAAGTCCCATAGCCACGGCTTTCCCGGATCAGTGTTGGGCGCCGGGACGGTAACTTTTTCACCGTCACGAAAAAACGTCCCCGCGCCATCAAAGCTACTCCCATGATATGCGCCCCCTAAATGTGCGCCGGACCGAGCAACTTACCCACTCTTCATTGCCGGAGGACGTCGCCGCTGCGATCAAATTGTGAGACAGCACGGCTGATCAGATAATTCGATGCCTGATCCCAAATACGGAATATGGTCTGATCGGCCCCTTCGAATTGCATGTATGGCTTGAACAGCCGATCGACTTCCTGCGAGTCGCCGGTTGAACAATTTGCTACTCCGACGAATTCGTGCAGAGTTGCCGGCGCGCCATTCTTCAGAGCCGCGTTGGCAACAGCCTTGAGCTGTGACTTCGGAATCAGGCGTCCGGATCGACAACGCGTTGCGTCGGCGGCGAGCTGGGCTGCAAACCGTAGACGGCGACGTAGTAGTTCTTGGGAAATTGGGTGGGACGCGAATTTTCGGCAGATCTTTGCAGCGGCTCGTCATCGCCATAAGTAGCGACGAACACTTTGCCGTTGGCCACCACCGGCGGGTTGAATTTGGCAAAAAGGCCTAAGCGGTCGCGCTGCGACACCTGCTCGCTCGTCCATAACGTGCGGGTCACGTCGCTAGCATCGAGCGCTAGCACGATCCCGTGCACGCCGCGCTGCTGGTTGGCATCGCCGTCGAGCGGGACCACAGCCCAGACGATACCGCTGCCTATGGTGTTGCCATTTGCCGAGACAATGAGCATCCCGCCGGGCATCCCAATAGGAGGACTGAACGCGCTTTTTTAGGATTGCCGATATCCAGCAATTGTCCGTCTTTGAACTTGTATGCCTGCAAATGACTGTTCTCACGCATACACCCATCCGGTGTCGGGTCCCTTCCAGAACACGGGGGAGCCATGGATGTTGCCCCAGTGCGTCTGTTCGTTGTGGACCACCGGTGGAAACGCATTAACTTGCTGGATAACATTGCTGTTTTGGCAGTTCGGGGCGGTCGGGCTGGCGACGTATTTCCCCAGATTGGTTGGCGACAACAGGTAAAGGACCCCTTCTTTGCCGCCACCGATGATTCGTGCTGGCGTGTCGGGGATCAAGACCGGCCCCGACGATCCCAAATCCAGATCCCGGTCGTTTAAGAATTTGAAGTTACAAGGTGTGAAATAATCGACAACCGCTAGTGTTTGCCCTTGGAGGTCCAACTTGACAAGGCTACTCCCGAAATTCTTACCATTGGTGTCGGCGTCGAACGTGCCATTGCCAGTCATTAAATAGACGTTGCCCTGAGCATCGGCAACCGGACCCTGACCGGATTGCCAAATTCCGCCGTTCACGCCGCTCGGGGTCGAACTCCAAAACGCCCTCTGGCTGAGCGTTGCTGCATCGAACGCCAAGAGCGCGCCCCGGTTTCCGTCTCCTCCGAAGCCAATATAGATGATGTCGTTGACGAGGAGGAGCGCCGCGCGCTGTTTCTGTAAACAAGGATTGAACGGAGTCTGTGTCTGGCACGGCCGTGATGGATCCGTGGAAGATTTGCCGATAATGACGGGGGGTTGGCGCTGTGCGCCGCTTTTGAGGTCGAGCGCATGCAGACGATAAGCGAAACTGCCATTCCCATCGTTATGCCACGCGACAACAAACAGAGTGCTCTTGTCGTCGCTGATCACCGGTGTGCTCAAGATCCCCCATTCCGGATCGTTGGTGCTCCACAGATCGATTTCTTTCCCGCCCGGTCGTGGTGAACCGAGCCAAGTCGCCCATAGCGGGATTGTCCGCCCGTCGGGTCCCCGATTCTCCTTATCCGCATCGTAAGCATAAACGGTATTGTGCATGGTCGCGATAATGACCGCATTAGATGCTCCCTTTACGAGCGGGGCCCCTTGATTTGCCGACGTATCGATCATCAAATTGGAGATGTAGAGCGGTTGCGCGACCACCTGGCCGTCGGCGTAGAGGGTCCAGAGCTTCGCGAATTTCCCGGGCGCGACCGTGGTGGTGTTGAGTATCGACTCGTCTAGCGTCGCTCCGGTGCGAGCATTGTTGTAATGCTGTGTTAATATCTCGGCGGCTTGAGCTGAACCTACTAAAAGTTGCACCACGACCCCGAAAACAGTAACAACAAGAGGCCATAACCGGTGCGCAATTCGAAAACCACCTGTTGCGGGTTCCGTACCGGAGATCGCGCGCATGCCGCTGCTCCTCGTCATTAACCACCTTATTATAGCGGCTGATTCGTAGGACATGTCATCCTCAAATCTGGCAAGCAATGGCAAAATTCGGCTTGGGCGGCTCCGGCGAAATGCTCGGAGGCGGGCGCCGCCGCACATGCGGCAATGCTCCCGACATCGGCACGCCCAGTCCGGAGCGTCGCAGTGGGGGGCAGGTCTTTCTAGCTCTCAGGTTCCTCGGCACCCAGTCGAGCCCGCCGGGCCCCGGAGGACCCGGAACTAGCGCAAGGTGGCCATGGCGGGGCTTTGTCACGGCGAGCACACACTCAGTGCGAAAGCTGGCCAAGCCTTATGCAGCTGTGACAGCGCTTGCCATTGTACAGTAGCGTCGGCTCGGAAGCGACGCAGTGTGGATCGGGAGATGAGGTGGCGTTGCAGGTTGAAGGTGTTGTGAACCGCAGCGTGCATGCTGAGAAAGCGCTGGGCGGATCGAGCCGACTTGAAGCGCTGCATTTTGCGCTCGCGTCGCCGCACTGCCTGATGCGGGTTTTCCGCCCGATTGTTATTCCGCAGCCCTTGCTGATGCGGAAAGGTAAGCTGGAGACGCCGGAACGCCGCGGCGTAGGAGCGCAGCTTGTGGTGACCAGCAATTTCGGCGCGAAACCTTGCTTTTTGAGCAGCTTGCCCAGCATCCGCAGCGCTGCCCGACTATCGCGCCAACGCTGGATAGCATGTCGAGGATTTCGCCTTCGTGATCGACGTCGCGCCACAGATACATCCGCTCGCCGGTGATCCGCACCACCATCTGGTCAAGATGCCAGCGATCACTTGGCCGAGGGCGACGGTGGCGCAGCCGTCGGGCGATCGCGAGGCCGAATTTTAGTACCCAGCGCCGCACCGTTTCGTAAGAGAAGTCGAGCCCTCGTTCGGCAAGCAGTTCCTCGACGTCTCGATAGCTCAGGGTGAAGCGGAGATACAGCCAGGTGGCGTGTTGGATTAGCTCGGGCGGGAAGCGATGGCGACGATAGCAGAGCGGAGCCATGCCAACATCCTACCCTATTCACCGCTCACTCCCGACTCCGTCTCAGTAACAATGCCGCACCGAGCGATGCGCAAGCCGCCCGAGAGCCCCGACGCCTGGGCGGCTTACCAGCGGGGTTTATGGCATTTGGAGAAGGCTACGATAAACGATGATGCGCTGGCCGAGATGCGCTGGCCGATCGGTTCCTTCGCGAGGCCGCTGATCTCGCGCAACGATCAGGCGCGCGCGGACTTCACCGATGCCCGCGCCCTCTATCATGAGATCGGCGACAAGCACGGCGAAGCCGATGTGCTGGTGGGGGCGGCGATCTGGAGAGCAAGCTAGGCCGCAATGATCAGGCGCGTGCGGACTTCAACGACGCCCGCAAACCCGAGCTTCGCCGACGCCTATTGCGGGCTTTTGGAAACGCTACATCGGGCAGCTGTCGTATTCGCGACCCGTGGCACACCGGCTGGGGCGGTGTCCAAGGAGCGGGGACGCACACCATGATTGGAAATTACTATTTTGGCAGAGAAGCACGAAGGATTTTCAATCTACCTACATATCCATGTAACGAGCGTCAATATTTTGACGAGCAGAAAACAGATTGGCAAACGCTACATCCCGAAGTTTTGGCTTTGATCCGTGCTTGAAGGAGTCGCGCGCAGGGCATTTGGGCCGCTACCCTGCGACACGATCCGCTATAGTAGCCGCCACGCCCGCGGCGGCGCAACGGCACGGAGCGAGGAAACGAGCGGCGCCGGGTTGAGACAAATCCCTAACGCCGCCCTTGCGCTCTGGCTTGATCCGGCGACGGAAACGGCCAAGCCGGGGTCAATCCTACGCGCCAACAGTCAATAAGTTCGACTTCACCCGATCATTTTCTGGTCAACCAAGTTTGGTCACCAGTTGCTTCACATCAGGCGTACCAATGCCCGTCACCAGATCGTAGTGGGGCCCGCAATGATAGGCCCCATTGCTGCCAATCAAGATGTCACGGAAGCAGTTGGAGCCATTGAGCGGGTAGATCAGCGGATTTAGCATTGACAACGGCGGCTTGTTGTGGGCCTTCCGTGCCTCGTTGATCAATGCGCACAACGCCGCCCAGACCGGTGCGCTCCAGCTCGTTCCACCGTATTGCTGACGCACGCCGTTCAGGTACACAATCCCGCCCTCGTTGGGATCGGCAGTCATGCCGACATCGGGCACGGTACGCTGATTGCCCGCCGGGACGCCTGGACCATTCTGCCAGGACGGGCGAGAAAAGAATATACTCTTCCCGCCGCCACTGCCGGCCCAGCCGGTTTCCGCTGCGACCTGGCCGCTTTGAGTCAGTCGAAGTGACGTGCCGCCCACCGCGACGACG
>Ga0306921_10002496_pt1 | contig 18451 bp, 14 predicted proteins | sample sta12Cox44000080_FD_203760 | JGI IMG/M metagenome (GOLD analysis project Ga0306921, IMG submission 203760) | Lab enrichment of tropical soil microbial communities from Luquillo Experimental Forest, Puerto Rico - statoxic.12C.oxic.44.000.080 (v2)... | ecosystem: Environmental > Terrestrial >... | reverse complement strand
CGGCCATCAACAATTGCCCGGGGGTCGGCAGCATCCTGCCGGTGTCGCCGGCGCGGCAGCAGTGCCTGCGCGATCAGGACCTGCGGACGCCGACCGAGATCGCCGAGCAGACGCCGAACTACTGCGTGACGAACTTCCGCGAGATCGGCGCGCTGCAGATGGACCTCATGGTCCTGGCGCTGACCTGCGATCTGACGCGCGTGGCGAGCCTGCAGTGGTCGACGGCGGAGAGCACGGTCATCCACACCTGGCTGCCGCTCGAGTACAGCGGGACCCGCGAGCACCACATGATGACGCACAACGAGAGCGTCGCGGTGTCGTCGACGGCCGCCAAGGTCGACCAGGCGACGGCCACCATCATCCGGTCCGACCTGACGAAGATCCACAACTGGTACTCCCAGCAGTTCGCCACCATGCTGACCAAGCTCAAGGCGGTGCAGGAGGGCGACCGGACGCTGCTCGACAACATGCTGCTGTTCTGGACCAACGAGCTCGGCGTGGGCGGGACGCACAGCTACACCAACGTCCCCTACGTTCTAGCGGGGAGCTGCCAGGGGCAGATCCAGACCGGCCGCTACATCGACTACCTCGGCGACGTGACGCCGGGGTTCGGCGCAACGGGCAGCCAGCCGCACAACAAGTTGTTCGTCAGCTTCATGAACCTGCTCGGCATCGACGAGAATACCTTCGGCCTCACGGACGCGATGTTCTCGGGGCCGCTCCCGGGGCTCGTCTAGGGTGCGGGCGCGCAACGTCGGCCTGGGCGCGCTCGTGGTGCTCGCGGCGGCCTGCAGCTCGAGCCCGAAGATGGTCGGGTTCAACGGGGGCGGCGGCACGCGCGGCGGAGGCGGCAGCACCGGGACCGGCGGCGGGAGCGCCAGTGACGCCGGCCTCACCATCCTGCCCGCCGCGCCCAGCTCCGGCTGCGGCAGCTCGACCACCCAGACGCTCGAGAGCTACGTCGAGCTGCACCTGAGCGTCTCCGCTGACGCGATCGCCGACGCCGGCATCACCAACCCCCCGACAGGCGACGCCGGGGCCACCGCGACGGACCGCCTGTATTACGTCCGCCTCCCCGCCAACTACGATCCGAACAAGGCGTACCGCACCGTCTACCTCGGTCCGGGGTGCAACGAGCCGCAGGACGAGCAGCCGAACGTGCGGCACGTCTACGCGCTGCAGGAGGCCTCGACCGACCAGGCGATCCTGGTGGCGATGGAGCCTGGCCTCTACAACGCCGCCCACTACAACGGCGCCACCTGCGGCACGATGAACCCGCCCACTTGCCAGTACTGCTTCGACGACGGCGCCTACGCCACGATGGCCGGGTCGCTCGAGTTCCCCTACTTCGACGCCCTTCACAAGCAGATCGAGGCCAGCTACTGCGTGGACAAGAACCGGCAGTTCTACGCCGGCTACTCCAGCGGCGGCTGGCTGGCGCAGGAGCTCGGCTGCCAGTTCCCCGACGTGCTGCGGGCGCAGGGGAACACCACGGGCGGTCTGCCGAACGTCATCGCCAACGGGACGCAGCACTGCAAGGATCACCCCATCGCCGCCTTCCTGCTGCACGACTTCAACGACGGGTCGAACCCCTACTCGGGCTCGGTCGCGGCGCTCGAGCGCCTGCTCAAGCTCAACAACTGCCAGGGGGGCCAGACCATGAGCACCGCGCCGACCGCGCCGTACTCGATCTTCGACCTCAACCCCGACGGCGGGCTCCTCGACGCCGGCCTGCCGGCCGCCAACATGGTGAGCTGCGTGCAGTACACCGGCTGCCCCGCCGACTACCCGATCGTGTTCTGCACCTCGATGGGCCAGGCCCACAACGCCCAGGACAGCACCGCGATCCCGGCGTTCTGGCAGTTCTTCTCGATGTTCTAGCCGTCGTCCTCGGCGTCCCCGCGAGGACCGTCACTTGTCCCGGCGACGGCGGGGCTTAGCGTTGGGGGCACGCGCATGGCGAATCGCGTCTTCACCCGGACGGGCCTCGTTATCTGGATCGGCGCCACGCTGGGCGCCGCGTGCGTCATCCCCTACGTCGAGGCGCTCTCGCCGGCCCTCGAGCAGGCGGCGCATCGCCTCGGCGTCCCCACCGCGGTCGTGGTGCTGCTCTCCATCACGCAGTCGGCGGCGCTGCTCGGCGTGATGACGTTCGCGGGCCTGTGGGCCGCGCGCAAGCTGGGGCTCGGCGCGCCGCTCCTCGACGCGTGGCTGTACGGCCGCCCGGCGCCCCCCGATCTCCGCCGTCACGCGCTCGTCGCCGCGGCCCTGGGGCTGGCGTCGGGGCTGGCGATCCTGGCTCTCGACCTGCGGCTGTTCCTGCCTCTGTCGCGCGCGGGAGCGGGCTGGCTCGTCGGCCAGCGCCAGCCGCCGGCGTGGACGGGCCTGCTCGCCAGCCTCGAGGGGGGCGTGACCGAGGAGGTCGAGCTGCGCCTGTTCCTGCTATCGTTCGTAGCTCTCGCCCTGCGCGGTGTCCGGAACGCGCTCAGGGCGGAGCGGACGTCCGAGCTGACCCCGGCGGTGTTCTGGACGGCAAACCTCCTCGCCGCGATCGCCTTCGGCCTCGGGCACCTCCCGACGACGGCGCGCCTCGTGCCGCTGACGGCGGTCATCGTGACCCGCGCCATCGTCCTCAACGGCGTCGTCGGCGTCATCGCCGGATGGCTGTTCTGGCGCCGCGGGATCGAGATGGCGATGCTCTGCCACTTTTCGGCCGACATCGTCCTGCACGTCGTCGCGCCGCTGCTGCAGTCCTCGCTGCTTCGCCTGGCCGGCTGATTCGCGGCGCCGGGTCAGCCGCGCCTGCGGGCCACGAAGACAAAGACCGCCGCTTCCAAGAGGGCGTTCGAATCGTTGACTGCGGCCGGCGCCGTCAGAAGCCGCGTCGGGCGTTCCCTCATGACCCGCTCGTGGCCGAGGCAGAGGCTCCGGTAAAGGATCTCGTCGGTGGCGGGACGGGAGATCGCGCGCGCGACGATGCCGCTCTCTTCGATCTCGAAGGCGTCGGCGAAGGCGGTGTCGAGGACGCTCTTCAGGTATTTGCCGGAGTGAAACGGGAGCGGCTTGCGCGCGGGGTAGCCGCGCTCGATGGCGAGGCGGGAGGCGGCGACGAAGGCCGACATGAGCGCGTGGCGGCGCTCGCCGCTCGAGGCGACGGCCTGGAACGCTCGGGTGGCCAGGTCGGCGTCGAAGCCCTCCGCGAGAAAAGCGGCGAAGGTCGGGGCGAAGGCGGCGAACGAGCCTGCCGTGGCGCTCGCGAAGTCCAAGAGCCCGGCGAGCCAATCCCGATCGAGGAGGAGGATGTCCACGGGCCATTCGTGGTCCGCGGGGTCGCCGAGGACGTTGGGGATCGGGACCAGGTTCGAGGCGTGAAGCTTGGCGAACGGGGCCTCGAGTAAGGTGGCCATGTCGAGGAAGTGCCAGAAGCGGCCGCCGGGCGGCAGCGCGCGCGCGATCTCCGCCGCGGTTGCGTCCACGTCGGCGACCGCATCCATGACGCAAAGGCCGAAGACGCCGACAGCCTCGCCGCTGGCGATCGGGAGAGCCTCGGCGTGCGCGGCGGCGCCCGGCGCGACGCCGTCGCGGGCGCGCAGCGCCATGAGGGCGCGGGCCGACGGGTCCGTGTGCAGCGTCCGGGCGCGGAGCGAAGGCGGGAGCCACGCGCGCAGCTGGCCGGTGCCGGCGCCGATCTCGACGAGGGGGCCGGCGTCAGGCGGCGGGAACCGGGCTAGGGTGTCCGCGACGATGGCGGCGAGGAGATCGGCGTAGGGCGCCCGGCGCGTGGCGAGCAGATCCAGGCTCTTGCCGAGCGCGAGATCGGCGGCGGCGCGCGTGCCGGCGGCGCGACGGCGGGCGCGGTTGCGGTCGGCGCGCTTCTGCTGGCGCCGCTCGCCGCTGCCTCGGCTGCGTGTGGGCACGGTCGCCTCAGCCGGGGGCCACGGCGTGGAAGGCGACCAGCGACAGCAGCAGGCCGGCGATGCCGACGATGGTCTCGCACGCCGTCCAGGTCCTGAGCGTCTGCGACACGCTGAGGCCGAGGAAGTCCTTCACGATCCAGAAGCCAGAGTCGTTGAGGTGAGACAGAAACAGCGAGCCGCAGCCGATGGCCACGATGACCAGCGCGATCTGGTTGGCGGTGAACTCGGGGTGGTGGGCGAGCACCGGGATGAGCAGGCCCGACGCGGTGGTGATGGCGACGGTGGCGGAGCCGGTGGCCACGCGGATGAACGCCGACAGCAGCCAGCCGTACAGCAGCGGCGACAGGTGGAGCAGCTCGCCGACGCGCCCGATGGCCTCGGCGACGCCCGCGTCGCGCAGCACGCGCGCGAAGCCGCCGCCGCCCCCCACGATGAGCAGCGTCATCCCCATCGCGGCGATGCACTCCTCGGTGAAGCGGAGGACCTGACGGGCGGAGTAGCCCGCCCGGATGCCGAAGCCCCAGGAGGCGAACAGCACGGCGACGAGCAGGGCGATGGTCGGGTTGCCCACGAAGGCCGCCGCGGCGCGCAGGCGGCTTCCCGGCGGCAGCGTCAGCTCCGTGAGCGTGGCCAGCAGCATGAGGGCCACGGGGAGCAGCACCGAGAACAGCGTGAGGGCCACGCCGGGCGGGCGGAAACCCTCGGGGAGCGTACGCGTCCGGTCGGGGAGCGGGGGCGGGCTGGCCTCGACCCGTCGGACGGCCCAGCGGGCGAACAGCGGGCCGGCGATGGCGGCGGTGGGGATCCCGATGACGAAGCCCCAAAAAAGCACCAGGCCCATGCTCGCTTTCAGCGCCGCGACGGCGACCACCGGGCCGGGGTGGGGCGGCATGAGGCCGTGCATGACCGACATGCAGGAGAGCAGCGGCAGCACGAGCTTGAGGAAGGGCTGCTTGGTCTCGTAGGTGAGCGTCAGCAGGATGGGGAGCAGCAGCACGAAGCCGACCGCGAACCAGGTCGTGAGGCCGACGATCAGGGCGAGGGCCATGACGCACCAGTGGATGCGCCGCGGGCCGAACAGGCGCGCCAGGCGTCGCGCCAGCACCTCGGCGCCCCCGGATTCGGCAAGGAGCTTTCCTAGCATCGTGCCGAGGCCGATGACGGCGGCGATGCCGCCCATGGTGCTCCCGAGCCCCTCCGAGAACGACTTCACGACGCCCGGCATCGTGAGCGAGGGGCGCCCCATGCCGACGGCGGCGAGGCCGACGAGCAGCGAGGCCAGGAGGAGGGCCAGGAAGGCGTTGACTTTGAACCTGGTGACGAGCGCCACCAGGAGCCCGATCCCGGCCAGGGCCACCGCGACGAGCTTGAGGTCCGCGGGGCTCACGATCGCAATTTCGCACGAGAAGCGGCGCGACGAAAACGGTTTCTCCGCTGTTATCGGCCCTCGTTATGGCCTTCGGGCCGCGTTGACTGCTGTTTCCGGGGGCGGTAGGAATACCCGATGTATCTCGCACGATACGAGACGCCGGCGGGTCCGCGCTGGGCGCTCGATGGGCAGTTCCTCCCCCTTGGCTTCACCCTCGACCTGGCGCTGCAGGTGCCGCGCGCGTCGCTGGAGTCGTTCCTGCGGTCGCTGCCGCGCGGCGAGGCGGCCGTCGGGCGGCTGCTCGCGCCGGTCGAGCCAGGACACGAGGTCTGGGCCAGCGGCGTGACCTACCTGCGCAGCCGCGAGGCGCGCGAGGCTGAGTCGGCGGTTAAGGATGTTTACGCGAAGGTCTACGAGGCCGAGCGCCCGGAGCTGTTCTGGAAGGCGATCGGCTGGCGGGTGGCGGGGTCGGGGACGCCGATCCGCGTGCGCGACGACAGCCGGTGGAACGTTCCGGAGCCGGAGCTGACGCTGGTCGTGAACGCGCGGGGCGAGATCGTCGGCCACACCATCGGCGACGATGTCTCTTCGCGCGACATCGAGGGGGAGAACCCGCTCTACCTGCCGCAGGCCAAGGTCTACAACGGCTCCTGCGCCGTCGGCCCCGGCATCCAGCTCGGCGGCGTCGAGCGCCTCAAGGAGCTGACGATCAAGCTCACCATCGCGCGCGGCGGGAAGACCGCCTTCGAGGGGGAGACCCGCACGGCGCAGATCAAGCGCCCGCTCGAGGAGCTGGTCGGCTACCTCGGCCGCGAGCTCGACTTCCCGCGCGGCGTGTTCCTGCTGACGGGGACGGGGATCGTCCCGCCGCCGGAGTTCTCGCTGTCTCCCGGTGACGTCGTGCGCATCACCATCGGCGAGATGACGCTCGAAAACCCGGTCGCCGGCGGACGAGGGTAGAGATGAGCAGCACCAAGCCCGTCCTCGTCGCCGGAGAGTGGCGCGCCGCGAGCAATCCTGCGGGCGCCTTCTCGGCGATCGATCCTTCGACCAAGACGAACCTCGCTGACAGCTACCCGGTCTCTGGCGCGGATGACATCGAACGCGCCTGCGCGGCGGCGGCCGAGGCCGCCGAGGCTCTGCGCGCGGTGCCGCGCGAGGCGATCGCGAAGTTCCTGGAGGAGTACGCGACCGGCGTCGAGGCCGCCGCCGATGGCCTCGTGGAGATCGCGGCGCGCGAGACCGGCTTGCCGCCGACGCCGCGCCTCAAGTCGGTCGAGCTGCCGCGCACGACCAACCAGCTGCGCCAGGGGGCGGCCGCCGTGCGCGATCGCTCCTGGTGCCATGCCACCATCGACACCAAGGCCAATCTGCGCTCGATGTACGGCGCGCTGGGGCCGGTGGTCGTGTTCGGGCCGAACAACTTCCCGTTCGCCTTCAATTCAGTCGCGGGCGGCGACTTCGTGGCCGCCATCGCCGCCGGCAACCCGGTCATCGGCAAGGCCAACACCGGCCACCCCGGGACCTCGCTCCGCCTCGCCGAGATCGCCTTCGAAGCCGTGCGGGCGGCGGGCCTGCCGCCGGCCACGGTGCAGCTCCTCTACCGGACGCCGCCCGCCGTGGGCTTCCAGCTCGTCTCGCACCCGCTCGTCGGCGCCACGGGGTTCACCGGCTCGAAGCGCGCGGGCCTCGAGCTCAAGGCCGCCGCCGACCGCGCCGGCAAGCCCATCTACCTCGAGATGTCCAGCGTCAACCCGGTGTTCGTGCTGCCGGGCGCGATCGAAGAGCGCTCGGCCGCGATCGCCAAGGAGCTGCACGACTCGGTCTCGATGGGCGCGGGACAGTTCTGCACCCGCCCCGGGCTGACCGTCGTCGAGAAAGGCGCACGCGGTGAGGCGTTCGTCTCCGAGGTCGCCGGGTTGTTCGAGCAGGCGACGCCCGGCACGTTGCTGGGCCCGGGCGGCGTCACCGCCATCGCCGCCGCGCTCGACGAGCTCGTCAAGCACGGCGCGAAGGTCCTCACCGGAGGCCGGCCCGTCGAGGGGCCGCGCGCCGCGTTCGCCCCCACGCTCCTGCGCGTCTCCGGCGCCGGGTTCCTCGCCGCGTCGGAGGCGCTCCAGACCGAGGCCTTCGGGTCGGTCAACATGGTCATCGTCGCCGACGACGTCGGGCAGATGGCCGCCATCGCCGAGGCGCTCGACGGCAACCTGACCGGGACCATCTACAGCGACACCGCCGGCAAGGACGACGCCGGGTACGCGCGCGTCGAGGCGGTGCTGCGGCGCCGTGTCGGCCGCCTGCTCAACGACAAGATGCCGACCGGCGTGGCCGTGTCGCCGGCGATGAACCACGGCGGCCCGTACCCGGCCACCGGCCACCCCGGCTTCACGGCGGTCGGGATCCCGGCCTCGCTGCTCCGGTTCGCGGCGCTGCGCTCGTACGACAACGTCCGGCCGCAGCGCCTGCCGCCGGAGCTCGGCAACAAGAACCCGACCGGCACGATGTGGCGGCTCGTCGACGGCGCCTGGTCGCAGCGGGACGTCGCGGGGTGAAGACCGCGCCCGAGGCCCCCGCCGACCGCGCCGACCTCGCCGAGATCCTCGGGACGGGCGAGCTCATCGCCCGGACGCAAACGCGCGCGCGGGGCCCCGAGGGGCGCTTGCCGATTACGCCCGAGATGCTCCGCCACGAGCCCTCCGGCAACCTGTTCGGCATGACCCAGGACGCCGGCATGGGCTGGCGCCCCGACGAGGTCGGCCGCCCGCACTACCTGATCGTCAGCACCCAGGGAGGCCTGCGCGACGCCGACGGCAGCCCGATCGCGCTCGGCTACCACACCGGGCACTGGGAGATCGGCCTCTTGGTCCGCGCCGCCGCCGAGACGCTGCGCGCCGAGGGGGGCCTGCCGTTCGCCGCGTACTGCAGCGACCCCTGCGACGGGCGCACGCAGGGGACGCCGGGCATGTTCGACAGCCTCCCGTACCGCAACGACGCCGCGATCACCATGCGGCGCCAGATCCGCTCGCTGCCGAAGCGGGTGGGGGTGATGGGGATCGCCACCTGCGACAAGGGGCTGCCGGCGACGATGCTCGCGCTCGCCGGCTGCCGCGATCGCCCGGGCATCATCGTCCCTGGCGGCGTCACGCTCCCCGCCGAAGGCGCCGAGGACGCCGGCAAGGTGCAGAGCATCGGCGCCCGCTTCGCGCACGGCCTCATCACGCTCGAGGAGGCGGCGACGGCGGGCTGCCGCGCCTGCGGGACGCCGGGCGGCGGCTGCCAGTTCCTGGGGACCGCCGCCACTTCGCAGGTGGTCGCCGAGGCGTTCGGCCTCGCGCTGCCGCACAGCGCGCTCAGCCCCTCGGGCGATCCGGCCTGGCTGGACATGGCCCGCCGCTCGGCGCGGGCGCTGGTGCGCCTCGTGGCGCGCGGCCTGGCCCTGGAGGCGATCCTGACCCCCGCCGCGCTCGAGAACGCGATGCTGGTGCATGCGGCGGTCGGCGGCTCGACCAACCTCCTGCTGCACATCCCGGCGCTGGCCCACGCGGCCGGCCTGTCGCGCCCGCGCGTCGAGGATTGGATCCGCGTCAACCGCGCCACCCCGCGCCTCGTGGACGCGCTCCCGAACGGCCCGCGCAACCACCCCACCGTCCAGGTGTTCATGGCCGGCGGCGTCCCCGAGGTGATGCTCCACCTCCGCCGGATGGGCCTGCTCGACCTCGACGTCCTGACCGTCACGGGCGAGAAGCTGGGCGCGATCCTCGACTGGTGGGAGGGGAGCGAGCGGCGCGCCGCCGCGCGCGCCCGCCTGCGCGACGTCGACGGCGTCGACCCGGACGCGGTGATCATGGGCCCCGACGCCGCCCGCCGGGCCGGCCTCGCGAGCACGGTCGTGTTTCCGTCGGGCAACGTCGCCCCCGAGGGGGCGGTGGTCAAGGCGACCGCCATCGACCCCTCGGTCGTCGGCGCCGACGACGTCTACCGCCACCGCGGGCCGGCCCGCGTCTTCACCTCCGAGCGCGACGCCATCGCCGCCATCAAAGGGGAGGGGACGCCCGTGAAATCGGGCGACGTCGTGGTGCTGATCGGCGCCGGGCCGCTCGGCACCGGGATGGAAGAGACCTACCAGCTCACGTCGGCGCTGAAGTTCATCCCGTTCGGGAAGACGGTCCCCGTGGTCACGGACGCCCGCTTCTCCGGCGTGTCGACCGGCGCCTGCATCGGCCACGTGGGGCCCGAGGCGCTCGCCGGCGGCCCGATCGGCAAGCTGCGCGACGGCGACGAGATCGAGATCGTCATCGACCGCCGCACGCTGACGGGCGGCGTGAACCTGGTGGCCTCCGACGGGAAGCCGCTCGACGACGCGGCGGCCGTCTGCCTGCTCGCGAGCCGCCCGGCGCACCCGGGGCTCGCGCCGCAGCCAGGCCTCCCGGCGGACACGCGCCTCTGGGCCGCGCTCCAGCGCGTCAGCGGCGGCACCTGGGGCGGGGCCGTCTACGACGTCGAACGGATCGTCGAAATTCTCGAGGCGGGTCTCGCGGCGCGGGGCGAACGCTGATACGAAGACGCTGATACGAATCGGAGGCTAGATGCGCGGACCGGTACGCGGACGACTAGGGGCAAGCTTGCTCGCCACGGCGGTGGCGCTTTACGGCGCGGGCGCGCGCGCCCAGACCGCCGCTCCTCCCGCAGACGCGGCGGCGCCCCCCGCGCCCGCGGCGGGGGAACCGGCCGCTCAACAGCCGGCCTCGCCTGCGCCCGTCGCGGCCCCGGTCGTCGCCTCTCCGGTCGCGGCGCCGCCCCCGGCCGCCGCTCCACCTCCGACAGGCCCGTCCCCCGCGGCGGCGGCGCTGCTCGCCGAGGCCTTGCCCGCCAGCGAGGCGCCGGAGCTGCCGCACGTGCCGCTCAAGGCGCGCTGGGAGACCTTCTTCTACGGCTTCGCCGAGCTCGACTTCACGCGCGACAGCACGCAGAGCTACGGGCCCGCGTCGAACAACGCGGTGCTGGCGCGGCCGGGAACCTACGCGGCCACCCACCCGCGCGCGCAGCTCACGGTGAACAATTCCCAGCTCGGGATGCGCGTGGCCGCCCCCATGTTCCACGCCCTCAAGCCGAGCGCTCAGGTGGAGCTCGACTTCTTCGGCGTCCAGCCGAGCGACACGACGGAATCGAACATCTACACGGTCCCCTCACTGCGCCTGCGCCTCTTCTACCTGCGGCTGGAGACGCCGCTCTTCGACGTGCTGGCCGGCCAGTACCACGAGCTCTTCGCCTGGGGCGGCGCCGGCTTCTATCCGTCGACGCTCGCGTTTCTGGGCATCGGCGGCGAGATCTTCCGCCGCCAGCCGCAGCTCCGCCTGTCGCGGACGTTCGGGGAGCGCACGAAGCTCGAGATCGCGGTCGCCGCCGTGCGCCCGGCCGCCCGCGACTCCGGCGTCCCCGACCTCGAGGCGGGCGTCAAGCTGGCCGTCGGCAGCTGGCGGGGGATGTCGATGCAGGGCTTCGGGCCGCCCGACGTCGCGCCGCTCGCCATCGGTCTGTCCGCCGTCGGTCGCCGCTTCGCGGTCGCCGAGTTCCTTCCCGACGCCGGCGAGCCCAAGGTCGAGTTCGGCGGCGGCCTGGCCCTCAACCTGTTCGTCCCCATCATCCCGGTGCACGCCGACACGCGCAACAACGCGCTGTCGTTCAACGCCGAGCTCACCGACGGGACCGGCATCTCGGACCTCTACACCGGCCTCACCGGCGGCGCGCTGTTCCCGACGCTGACGAACCCCGGAGCCCCGCCCCCGCAGCCGCTCTACCGGCCGAACATCGACGCCGGCATCGTGACCTTCGACGCCAACGGCAACCTCGTCCCCATCAACTGGTGGGCCGTGATCATCGGCCTGCAGTACTACCTGCCCATCGAGAACGGCCGGGTCTGGCTGTCGGCGAACGCATCGCGCCTGCAGTCGTCGAACATCGTCAGCCTCACCCCCGAGGCCAGCCGAGGCGGCATCTTCTATCGACAGGACTACTACGACGCGAACCTCTACACCGCGGTCACACCGGCGGTGCAGATCGGGCTGTCGTTCCAGGCCACGCACCAGATCTTCGGCGACATGCCGTTCGAGACGAGCCCCACGGCCCCGTACGGCTTCTTCGTCCCGGAGACGTGGAACTACCGGGCCGAGGCGGCCGTCCGGCTGTTTTTCTGATCTATCTACTTCGGAACCCTGGGAGGGTTCCGAACCTCCCGCGACGAGCTCCGCGCGGCAAAGCCGCGCTCCGCTCACGCGATCTACTCGGAGCGCTCACGCGATCGAACCTTCCGATCACATGTGCTGGAGGACGACCATGCGGAGGCCCGCTTGCTCCCAGAGGTCGGTCTGGTCGTGCGACCAGAGAGTCATCGTGCCGCTCGGGTCGACGCAGTAATCGGCGAGGGAGGGAAGGAGGAAGCCGCTCGCGAAGTGATTGAGGACGGTGCCGTTCGCGCTCCACACGCCGTTCAGCGCGCCGCCGGCCGGGTTGAAGGTGATTCGGTAGGTGCAGTGGCACCCGAGGTCGCCGTCGTCGCTGCACATCACGTCGTGATACGAACCGTCGTTGGCCGCCGAGGTTTCGAGCTTGGTCCCGAGCTGGTCGCACGTCGGGACCACGCCGAAGCGCTGGAGGCAGGTCGCCGACAGATCGACCTGCCCGTAACCCGTCAGCGACAGGATCGCGCCGAAGCTGCCGTCGGCGTTGTAGTTCACCTGGCCCCCGTTGCTCAGGGCCAGCGCGTCGTGGGGGAACACGAAGTTCGTCAGCCCGCGGCCGGGATCGTAGGTGAGGCCCGAGCACCAATCGCTGCTCGTCGGCTCCGGCGGCGATTGCCGGGCCATCGACGCCGGCTGGTTGTCGTACGTGATCGGCACCGGCGGAAGGTAAACGGGCTCGCGGCAGGCGCCCACCACCTGCCAGGTCCCGGTGGGATCGCCGCCGCAGGCCGTGCCGGAGCGGGCGCAGGGGTCCTGTGTTTGGCAGGCCGCCAGCGCCAGCACGAGCGCGATCCCCAGCCGCTTGGCGGTCATGCGCAAGAGAGTCGACGAAAACGCGGGCCCGAGCAAGTCGATCACCCGGCCCCCGCGGCGTCGCTCGCCGGTGCGTCGCTCGCCGGCGCGTCGCTCGCCGCGGCGTCGCTCGCCGGCGCGTCCGCCGCCGGCGCGTCTGCTGGCGCATCCGGCGGCGCGTCGGGCGCCCCGCCGTCGCCGGATGCGTCGCCCCCACCGTCCCCGCCCGATCCGTCGGCCGGGCCGTCGGCGCCCATCGCGTCGGCGCCGCCGTCGGGCGGCGGTGGGGTCCCCGCGTCGACGCACATCGAGTCGGCGGACGGGCGCAGGTAGAGCGTCATCTCCGTGGACGTGCCACCCGCCGGTGGCGCGGGGAGGGTCAGCGAGCCGCTGCCGAGGACGCAGGAGCTCGCGTCGAGCGCCTCGGCCTGGATGGTGATGGGGCTGCCTCCGCCCGGGAGGTAGTAGCCAAACTTGAATCCGGCGGGGCCGAGATCGGTGTCGACGACGTGGCTGGGCCAGCCGCCGTCGGCCTGCCAGGGGACCGACAGCCGCACAGAGGTGACGAGCGCGGGGAAGGTCCCCGACGCGCGGAGGTCGAGGAGGATGAGCGCGTCGCCGGTCTTCTTGCAGGCGGAGGCGCCGACGGCCAGGCCGGCGGCCAAGAGCACCACCCCGACGCGCGTCATTCGGGGCACGTGAACCCCGTCGGGCAGGAGGGGCGGCCGGGGTTGTGGGTCAGCACCAGGGCGGCGACGCCGCCCAGGATAGCGATGATGCCGATGGCCCCCCAGAACCAGGCCTGCTTCCAGACCGGCTTCTCCGGCGGCGGGGGCGGTGGAGGCGCGGCGGCGAGCGTCGCCGCCGGGGCCGGCGCGGCGACCGGCTCGACCGCGGCGGGGATCGCCGGCGGGGCGCCGCCGTCGGCGGTCGTGGCGGCGGCGGGCTCGCCGAGCGGCGCCAGCTCGCTCGCGGCGCCCGCGGCGCCAGCATCCGCGGACCCGGGCTCGGCCCGGACGGCGGCGGGGACCGCGACGACCAGCGAGACGACGAGCGCGAACGCGAGCGCCAGCCAGCGGGCGCGCCGGCCGGCCGCAACCGCAGTCGTGTCGGATGTCTCGTCTGGGCTCACGCGGCTAGCGCTGGAGCAGGACCAGCGACACGCTGTAGTTGTTCTGGGGGAAGGTCGCCGACCAAGAGTTCTTCGTTCCGTCGAGGCCGGCGCCATAGTAGCAGAGCTCCGACGCCGCCTTGAGCTGCGTCCACTGGTCGGCCGAAGGCAGCGGCGGCGGCGGCGTGCCGCCCGCCAGGTCGCCCATCGCCTCCCAGGCCGTATGGGCGTTCGAGTGGCCGTGGTCGACGACGTAGTGGACGACGCGCGTCGGGGCGAACGGGAGGTTCGAGATCTGGAGCGAGACCAGCGTCCCCTGCGCCGGATCGGCCAGCGTGATGATCCCCGGCGTGGACGGCGTGGCCACGTTCCCGACGGTGTGGTTGTAGAGCAGCACGGCCACCGTGTTGCCGTCGGCGGAGATCGTCGCCACCGCGCTCGGCGTGCCGTCGGACGCGGTCCCGCCGATGACGGGGATCTGCGTGTCCCCCATCATGTGCAGGAGGCGGAAGGCGTTGAACGCCGGCTTGGCGACGTCGTACGAGTCCGGGATGTTGACGTCCCCCTTGAGCAGGAGGCCGAAGTTGCCGCCGCCGTCGCCGACCAGCTTGCCCGTGCCGTCGTCGCTGAAGTTCTCGCGGAAGGCCGTGCGCGGGCCGGTGTCGAACTCCTCGTAGAGATCGGAGATCGTCCACCAGGCGAGCGAGTCGGGCGGCGGGTTGTCCGGCGTGTCCGTGCCGATGAGGGCGATGCTCTTGACCAGGAAGCTCGCGCTCGACTCGTCGTCGCGGATGCTGTCCCCCCGATAGGTCGACCCGAACTCGGTGTTGAGCAGGCGCCCCGTGAAGTTGTTGGCTTTGAGCAGCGACACCATCTTGTGCTGGTAGCTGAGCGAGGTGGTCGGGTCCGACGGCCGGTTGGCGTTGTCGTCGTTGCCGTAGTGGTGGTAGCTGATGAAGTCGAGCTTGAGGTTGTTGGACTTCGCGTAGCTGATGAGGTTCGGGACCAGCGAGGGCTCGCCCCCGGCCGTCTCCGCCGGGCCGCCCACGCGAACCCCGGGATCGCCGGCGGTGAGGCCGTTGACGGTGTGCTGGTAGAGGACCGGGTAGCCGGCCTCGCCGCCCGAATACATCCACGACGGCTCATTCCAGACCTCGAAGTACCAGTTGTTCCGGATCTCGTCGGCGCCGTAGCGCGCCTCGAGGTGGGTGACGATCGCGGCCATGAACGCCTCCCACTTGGTCCAGTCCTTGGGCGCGCTCTTGATGGCGGGGATGCCGTGGTACCAGGTGCCGGGGTTGACCATCGTCGGGTCGGTCGCCAGCGCGGAGGGCGTGAACCCGACCTCGACGATGGCGCGCATGCCGGCGTTCATGAGCGCGTCGTAGACCATGTCGAAGCGCGTCCAGTCGTAGACGGCGTTGCCGGACGAGTCTTCACTGTAGACGGCGATGTCGTCGTCGAGGATGCCGTGGAAGCGGGCGTACTGGAACCCCGCCTCGTCGTGGCCGCGCTTGAGCGCCGCCTGGATGTTGCGGTTCCAGGCGGTGGTGAGGATGGTGTTGGCGTGGTCGGTGGAGACCGCCGTCTCGTAGAAGCGGCTCCACGCCGCGCCCGTCATCGAGGCGTCCACCGTCAGCGTCACGCCCGGCGTGCCCGACGTGGTCCACGGGTACGCGTCGCCGCAGGGGACACCCGTGGGCGGCGTCCCCGTGATGCCGGCGTAGCTCATGCCGCCCATGCCGCCCATGCCGCCCATCCCGGTCATGGCCCCCTTGCCCCCGCCGCAGGCTACGAGCGGCGCGAACAGAGCGAGGACGCTCAAACGACGAACGTAAAGCAAGACCACCTCCCTCGATTAGAACGGTACGAGGACGATGTCATCGATCGTGATGTCACCCATGTACGACGGGCCCGACGAGCCACCGTCGTTCGCGCCGCCCGCACCGCCCGCACCGCCGGCTCCGCCGCTGCCCGCAGCTCCGCTCCCAGCTCCGCCCCCCGCGCCCCCGCTCCCACCCGCGCCACCGCCCGTGTCACCGGCCGCGCCGCCGGCACCACCGGCCGCGCCGCCCGCACCACCAGCACCACCGGTCGCGCCACCGTTGCCGCCGGCGCCGCCCGGAGCTCCCGCGGAGCCGCCACCACCACCCACGCCGCCGCCGTCGACGACGCCACCGTCGAGGCCCGGCGGCGCGTGAAAGCGCCACTGGATCCCGGTGATCTGATGGGGATCGATCGAATCGAACGGGATGCCGTTGTGGAAGTCGGTCCAGAGGACGGTGACGGTCGCCGAGTCGCCATTCGCGGGAACGGCGATGTCCAGGCCCGGTCCGACACAGTGGCCTTCCTCAGTGGCGCCATCCGGGAGGTCGCAGCTGCCGCACATCGCGTTCTTGGCGGCCGGATCGTTCTGCGCGCGTCCGAGGGTGAAGAACAGCTGGTGGTCGGGGCCGGCGTTCCCCTTCACCTTGAACTGGATCCCTTTGAAGCGCGAGAAGTCGAGCACGCAGCCGCCGGCGGCGCTGGGCAGGCTGCAGGTCCACCAAATGCCCATCAGCTCGGTCGTGGCGCCGACCGTCCCCGAGACGTGCCAGTTGAGCGCGGAGAAGTCCTCCGTGAGATCCATCGAGACGTAGGTGCCGCCACTGGCCGTGAAGGTGGTTGCGGCAGAGCCGAAAGCCGCGCTGAACCCGGCGTCGAAGTTGGCGATGATCGCGTTCCCACTGCTGTCGTAGTCGAAGGCGGGCGCGACGCCCTGGCAGAGGACGTTGGGCGCGCCCGTCCCGCCCGCGCCGGCCGCGCCGCCGCCCTGGCCCGACATCCCGCCGGCGCCGCTGGTGCCGCCGTGGCCGGACATCCCGCCCCCACCCCCGCCGCCGGCCCCGCCGCCGCTGCCGCCGCTCTGGCCGGCGCCGCCGCCGTCGGGCTTGGCGCTGGGTGTCGAGCTGCAGGCCGTCGTCATGACCGCGAGGCCGACGGCGGCCAGGCCCGCTAGCGAAAGGACGAACGAACGAGCGCGAGAAGCAAGGGGACACATCATCATGCGAAGCTCTCCGGGAACCGAAATTCGCCCCAAAATACGGCGGATTCCCGTGGCTTGTCCAGGGTTTGTTAAGGACCTTCTCGTTAGGGACCCCGCTTGAGCGCGAGCACGAACCGGGCGAGGTCCTCGATCTCCGTCGGCGCGAGCTTGGCGGAGAACTTCGGCATCTTGTTCTTGTCGCCGTAGAGGAGGCCGTGGCCGGCGTCGGCGATGACGCCCACCACCCAGGGGAGCGTCCCGCGCCCCTTGAGGTTCGGGCCGTCGTTCTCGCCGCTGCCGTCGAAGTCGTGGCAGGTGTCGCAGTCGCGCTTGGCGAGCAGGTCGCGCCCGAGCCCGGCGCGCGCCATGTCGGCGTCGGCGGCGCCGCTCTCCGCGTAGACGTACTCGACCAGCGCCTCGAGATCCTCGGGCGCCACCTCGACGGGCCGCATCCCCTTGTCGAGCTTGGCGGGGCCCATGTAGAGGGGCCCGTCGGGGTTCTGCAGGAAGCCGCGGATCCAGGCGCGCGAGTTGTAGCCCTTGAGGTCCGGCCCCTTGTCGCCGCCGGTCCCGACGAGGCCGTGGCATCCGGCGCAGCGCTCGTCCCAGATCTCGCGCGCGTGGTACATCGGATCGTTGCGGAAGACGGCGGTCCCCCCCTCGGGCGGCACCCCCTTCTTGGCCAGGCGGCGGGCGGTGTCGGCCTTGGCCTGCTCCTCGAGCCGCGCCTTGGCGAAGGCGGGGTCGCGCGCGTCCTTGACCAGCGCGACGGTGGCGAGCACGGCGAGCGCCACGAGGCCGAAGGCCGCCGCCGCCATCACGCGCGGCCGGTCCGTGGGGCGGCTCGAAGGCGCCCGATCGAGGAAGGGGAGGGCGACCACGAACGCGGTGGCGATCCCGGGGATGATCATGGTGGCGACGATCTCGAGCGGCCCCTCGAAGTACATCCGGAGCTGGTAGAGCGGCACCGCGTACCACTCGGGGCGGGCCAGGTAGCTCGAGGCCGGATCGGCCGGCGACTCGAGGGCGGCGCCGTGGCGGGCGATGGCGAAGATGGCGACGATCAGGATGGCGAGCGTCCCCATCGCGGCGTTTCGCGCCGCCTGGTCGGGCCAGAACGGCGTCGCGCGCGCGGCGGCGGCGTCGGCCGTGAGCGTCCAACGGGGCGTGGGGCCGTGGCGGCGGTAGAGCCAGACGTGGAGCGCGATGAGCCCGAAGAGGACGAAGGGGAGCGCGATGGCGTGTGCGGCGAAGGCGTGGGTGAGCGTGAGGTTGCCGAAGCCGCTGCCGCCCTGAATCAGCTGCTGCGCCGCCGGCCCGATCACCGGCGCGCTGCCGGTGATGGTCGCCTCGACCAGCTTGGCCCAGTAGCCCTTCTGATCCCAGGGGAGAAGGTACCCGGTGAGCGCGAACAGCACCGAGACCCCCAGCAGCGCGAGGCCGACGATCCAATTGAGCTCGCGCGGCCGGCGGTAGGCGCCGTAGAGCAGCGCCTGCAAGAGGTGCACGCCGGCGACGACGATGAGCGCCGACGACCCGAAGCTGTGCAGGCCGCGCACGAACCAGCCGAGCCAGAGCTGATCCTGGATGTAGGCCACCGAGGCCCAGGCGCTGCCCACGGAGGGGGCGTAGAAGGCCGCAAGGAAAAGACCGGTGACAGCCTCGAGGACCACCAGCATCGCGGCGACCGAGCCGAGCCCGTGCCAGACGCTGGCGCCGCCGGGGATGGTCCCCCCGAGGAACGCCTGCTCGAGCTGGGCGAGGCCGAGGCGGTCCTCGAGCCAGCCTCGCGTGGCCCCGGCGCGCCCTTCGCGCCCCTCGCGCGCCGCGGCGCCGGCCGGCGGGGCGCCGGCGGGGGCGTCCCCGCTCATCCGATCGGCTCTTTCTTTCCGGTCCCGTTGCGGAACCGCTGGTAGCGGACGAGGAGGTCGCGCCCCTCGACCTGGAGGTCGAGCTCGTCGAGGCCCCGCGGCGACGGGCCCCCCAGGCAGCGCCCGT
>Ga0306921_10002495_pt1 | contig 18451 bp, 17 predicted proteins | sample sta12Cox44000080_FD_203760 | JGI IMG/M metagenome (GOLD analysis project Ga0306921, IMG submission 203760) | Lab enrichment of tropical soil microbial communities from Luquillo Experimental Forest, Puerto Rico - statoxic.12C.oxic.44.000.080 (v2)... | ecosystem: Environmental > Terrestrial >... | reverse complement strand
GAAAAACACCCGCTGAGCCCCACGAACAAAAGGTCCACGATCTCGGAAACGTCGCAAGATACTTTGTTTCAAGAGTCTCGATCTGGAATCCGCTTTCCTTGAGAAGCGACGGAAGGTCCAACGTGAGGCGGAGCCCTTCGAACAGCCAATGAGCCGCGGAATCCCACCGCCTTTGCCAGCGCCGCACCGCCGCGTCCGGCGACAGTCCCAATTCCAAGAAAATGAGTTTGCCTTCCGGTCGCAGGACGCGCCTCATCGCTCGCAGTGCGGAAAGAACATCAGGAATCGTCCCAAGGGTAAATGTGGATACGACGGAATCGAGGCTTTTGTCTTGCAGCGGGATCCGTTCCCCAGGCAGCTCCAAATACTCGACGACTAGATTTGCCGGACGTCGCGGCTCGGCGAGCGCGATCATCTGCGCGTTTGGTTCAAGCGCGTAGAGTTTTGTAACTCGCGCGCAATCGTAATACTTAAAATTCGCTCCAGCGCCCAATCCGACTTCAAGGACAGTTCCACTCGCCAGTGGAATGACTTTCTGTCGGAGGTTGCGAATCGGTTTGGGATCACCCATCCGGCTGACGAGATAGGGATAGATGCGGTCACGATAGATAAGCACGACTCACCAGTGGATGTTCGCCTTCCGACGGAATCAAGTGCGGCTGGCAAACCCCTGATAGGTATACGTCATGGGACGCGGCCCGGGAAGATAGGCGGTCTTCAATTCTGGGATCTCGAATCCCGCTGCCCGGAGTAGGTCATCGATCTTGCGGTTTAGATGACACCCGCCGCCAATGTTTTTCCAGGCCGGCGTGAGTCTGTCCTGCCAGCGAGCCACACCGGCATCCGGAGATTTCCCGTGCTCGATGAATAGCATCCGGCCATTCGGCTTCAGTACACGCTTCATCTGCGCCAGTGCCCTCATCGGGTCGGGAATCGAACAGAGGGTCCAAGTCATGACAACGGTGTCGACACTGTCTTCCGCAAGGGGTATGACGTCTTCCGCCGACTGCGACAGAAATTCAACTTTCGTATTCGAGCGCTTCGCCCGCTCCTTCGCCATCTTTTGCAGCTCGGCTGACGGTTCCACACCGTACACGCATTCGACCTGGGAGGAATAGAACGGCAGGTTCAAGCCCGAGCCAATGCCAATTTCGAGGACCCGGCCACGAACTTCAGGAACCCACGCGGCGCGCAGACGCGTTGCGTCTTTGTGTTTCATGGCGGCGTTGATGAGATACGGAAGAACCCTCTTCGCGTAGAAACCCACGATCTCCTCCTTTTCAATTAGCGCGACTATATTCCAGCGCGCTCACTTTTGCGGCTGTCCGCATCCTTTCGCAAAGCGAATCGAACTCCCTGCCAGTAGGCAACGGCCGCACCCAACAGGGCACTTCCGAACCCGATGGTGAATTGGTTTATGCCCGCGATGGGACTTCGAGGAATGACGAACCCATAGCCGATGATGATCGTCGGAATCAGAAAACCCAGTCAGTGGATAAAAATGTTTGAACCGCATGCACCGCCGATCTGCCGCACATACCGGGCCAACTCTAGCTTCTTCATCACTCATTCCTTTCTCTTTCGTGCATCTTCTGCGCACGTAGAGCGAACCAATGCAGATACGGCGGTGTCCTCCGCGACCTTGTCACTCATCGCTGTAGGAAACGGGTCGTAGTGGCGATGCAATGCGAAGAAAGCAACGGTCTCGACGACATAGCGGGCCCACGGTTTGCTGTCGGGCACCGGCGGCAAGCGCCGCTGCGAGATCCGAAGATCAAGGTAGCGGCCCAGCTGGTCGACAAGGCTCGCTCGCCAGCGTCCCGACCAAAGGGCGGCGAGTTCCGGCCAGTCGAGCGAAGATCGGTCCAGGAGCTGAATGCCGACGCGGAATTGAGCCGTCTTGCCGTAGAGTTCGCGAACGATGCCTTTAAACTCAGCAGCAACGTCTTCGGGCTTCGAATCCGCGAGGGCCTGTGCCAATTTCGGGATTCGACCCTCTCGCTTCAAGGTCGTCCGCAAGAACGCCAGGGTCGCTCCAGGCCGAGGCGTAGCGATAGGGGCGATCAGACTGCGGGTCTCGAGGTTCATCCCGGCACCCACTCTGACCACTAGATCGAAGAGAGCTTCCTTGCTCTCGACGTACCGGTAGATGGCGCCGGCCGAAAGTCCAAGCGCCTCCGTGACGTCCGCCATTTGCGCGCGCTTGTAGCCTTTCCGCAAAAACACTTCCGTGGCAGCCCGTACCACTTCCAGCCAGCGTGTAGTCGATATTTTTTTCATTGTGAGTCACTAACTCACTTACTCTACAATATGACCGAACACGGATCCTGTCAATCGCGACCGTGTCCCTGGTCATGGAAGCTGTTCGGGAAAAGGCGCAGAGCATCGAGCCGCAAATTATGTGGAGCGCCGCTCGAAACCGTATCGGGTTCCTGTGCACAGGAGCGGTCGGCGTCTCGCTTGACGCGCGAGACACGTCGCGATACACAATAACTTCGCGAAGGGTGTACCTCGTGTGGTGCTCGATGCGACTGATCGTTACCAGTCTTTTGACGGTTTGGATGGGAGTCTCTTCGCTTGGAGCGCAAAAGGCACCGGGGTGCCTCCGCAGCATCGGCACCGATGGCGATGGAGAACGGATCTATGTTGGCGCGCAGGAAGGGACAGTCTATGCGTACTCGCCTCCAGCCAATACGGCGACAACCAAATGATCAGATTGGGCCAGGTGCAAATGTTTGCCTGAAAAGCCCAAGCCGGCTCGAGTCTTTCTTGGGCGAGCATCACAAACAGGCGCCGCCGCGGCTGGTATCGGTGCATCTTTGCCGCATCGAATAAATTAGGAGAGATACCCGTGAACGAAGGCGCCGTCATCGAGCGTATTGCTTCGGTTCGACGGGGACGTCGGCTCGAATACTTCACCATTGCGTGGAATACGATCGAGGGGTTGGTCGCGGTCGTTACGGGTGTCATCGCGGGAAGCATTTCGCTGGTGGGCTTCGGGATCGACAGCTTCATCGAAGTAACGTCCGGAGCGGTGCTGTTGTGGCGGATGTCTGTAGACGCGAGAGAAAGTGAGCGGGAGCGAAATGAACGACGCGCGCTCAGGATTGTCGGCTTTTGTTTTCTCGTTCTTGCGGTCTATATCGCATTCGAATCAGGCAGTGACCTCTGGTTCAAACGAGCGCCGGAGCACAGCATTCCGGGAATCATCTTGGCCTGTGTTTCTCTCGTAGTGATGCCACTACTTTCACGCTCAAAACGAAAAGTAGGACACGCGCTCAAGAGTGTTGCGATGCATGCGGACGCAAAACAGACGCAGTTCTGTACGTATCTTTCCGCCATCCTTCTCGTCGGATTGATTTTGAACGCGGCGTTTGGATTGTGGTGGGCCGATCCGGTCGCGGCTTTGATCATGGCCCCCATGATCGCGAAGGAAGGCTTCGAAGGCGTGCAAGGCAAAGCCTGCTCGGAATGTTGCGGCTAGCGAAGCGCCGTTCATTTCGTGGTGTGGTCGGCCGAAATGACCGGGCTGTCTCCGGTGTGATGGTCGAGGATTTGAAACAAGAGAAAGGCATGGGTGGCGTCGACCGTCTCGGGATTTGTGGCGATAATGCGAATCTTCGCCCCGAGGTCGACTTCGGAGAACTCGTAGCGAATCTGTTCCTTGCGTCTTGCCATGGTGGCTGTGCCCGGCGGATTCGTGTCGTGAATGATCATTGGAGCGTTGAAGTTCCCCGAGGTGAACATTTTCGCGATGTGACCTAGGTGCAGGCGGATCTGGTCTCGAGTCGAGGCGTCATCGGAAAGATTCGCGGTTACGACGATTTCTCCGCCGTCGCCGAAGAGATAAAAGTGGTGTGTCGCAGCGTCATGTGAAAAACCCATGACGTGATCTCCACGCGTTGCAACGGCGTCCGAGCGTGGCGTTTGACCCGGCTGTGCCTGTTGCCCGAGGGCACCGCATGAAAGGAATGCGAACGAAAAAATGAGTAGCAGGGTTCTCATGATTACCGTCCTTTGTGATTTCTGATAGGTCGTCGAGAGAATATATTTCCGAATTTGTGTTCCACGTTCACGAGTAAATGAGCGCGTTCGCTTTTTTTAGTAGCGCGAAGCCGTTCGTCCCAGTTTTTTGCGAGCCGATTCAGTTGGCGCCGAAGGCGGAGGAGATCGGTGATTTGGACGTTCAGCTCGGCGATTTTGGAATCCAGTAATCCCCGCACACGAAGACAAGGCGCATCTCCCCGGTCACGCGCGAGAAGGATGGTTTTGAGTTCTGGAAGCGAAAATCCGATGCTCAGAGCACGTTGAATGAGTTCAACACGCTCTTCTGATTCTGGCGGATAGCTTCGATAGTTCCCCGTGGTGCGCGACGGTTTGCGCAACAAACCAAGGCGCTCATAATGCCGCAGAGTATCGCTGCTCACTCCGGTTCGCTCGGCCAGTTGTCCGGATCGCATGGATCGTTTCCTCGCGGAGAGTCTAAACCCTGGAATCGATTCCAGGGTCAAGGAGAACTCTTCTATCTGGTTTGACTGAAGTCGCTCGAAACGGAAAGCTGGCGTTGGCAGCCCAGGGTCGTGGATGCCTGGGGATGATGCTTAAGCCGAGGCAGTCGCCGCTTTCTGAGCGGGTACAGTTTCCGGAAGAGCGTCTCGCCCGAGCTTGACAGAGCGCAACAGTTGGGCGTTCACGGCTACGATGAGGGTGGACAAACTCATGGCAACGGCTCCGACGCTCATCGGGAGTTCCACTCCCCATCGAAGGAACAGGCCTGCGGCGACGGGTATCGCCACCAGATTGTAAGCCGTGGCCCACACTAGGTTCTGAATCATCTTGCGATACGCCGCGCGGGACAGTTCGATGGCTCCGACGACATCGCGCGGATCGCTGCGGACAAGGACGATGCCTGCGGACTCTACAGCAACGTCGGTTCCTGCACCAATGGCGATTCCGACGTTCGCGGTGGCAAGTGCGGGGGCGTCATTGACGCCATCGCCCACCATAGCGACGCGCTTCCCACCGGATTGAAACCTCTCGATAGCAGAGGCTTTGTCAGCAGGAAGCACTTCGGCGGCTACATCATCGATACCGATCCGTCGGGCAACGGACTCCGCGACCGTCTTGGAATCGCCAGTGATCATGGCGACGCGCATTCCCAGGCGATGAAGCTCTTCCACCGCTTCTTTCGACTCCGGTCGAATTTCGTCTTCCACCGCAAACGCGCCGAGGACGCGGTCTTGAGAAACGACGTAGAGTACCGTTTTGCCTTCGGCAGCCCAAGCCGCCGTTGCTTTTTCGATCTCCACTGGGACCGTCACATGCCGTTCGCTCAACAGACGCGGGCCGCCGATTGCGACGCTTTCGCCATTTACCATCGCCTGCGCCCCACGGCCCGGCAACGGCTCGAACTGACTCACAGCCAATGAGGGGATACGGCGTCGCCTGGCTTCCGCGACAATCACTTTGGCGAGCGGATGTTCCGAATCACTTTCGACGGCAGCGGCACGCGCAAATAAGTCGTCCTCGCGCACACCAGGCGCGGTCGTCACGCCCGACAATGCGGGAGCGCCGCGCGTTAGCGTCCCGGTCTTATCGAAGACGACCACATCCAGATCGCGAGCGCGTTCGAGAGCGAGTCTATCCTTAACAAGGAGGCCATTCTTCGCGCCGAGTGAAGTCGAGATCGCAATTACGAGCGGAATCGCCAGCCCCAACGCGTGAGGGCAAGCGATGATAAGCACGGTAGCCGTCCGGGTCAGGGCATGTTCCTTGTCCCCGGCAAACCACCAATACGTCAATGTGATCGCACCGGCCGCAACCGCTACATAAAAGAGCAATGCCGCAGCACGGTCGGCAATGGCCTGCGTGCGAGAACCGGAGGCTTGGGCTGCGGCAACAAGCCGCATGATGCCGGATAGAGCAGTCTGCTCGCCGACTGCGGTGATGCGCACTCGCAGACTTCCACCACTTGCAACCGTACCCGCAACGACTGTGGCACCCAGTGTCTTCGAAACAGATCGAGATTCCCCGGTAATCATGGACTCGTCAACGTCCGCAGCACCTTCGATGACCGTCCCGTCGGCCGGAACTCTGGTGCCAGGCCTCACCAGAACAACTTCATCCACTTTCAATTCCGAACGACGCACGGTTTGAGTCTCCTGGCCTACCACGCGTTCCGCTGTGCCCGGCAGCAATGCAGCAAGCGCGTTAAGCGCGCCACGTGCCTGAGAAACTGCGCGCATTTCCAGCCAGTGTCCGAGGATCATGATCGTCGTTAGCGTTGCGAGCTCCCACCACACTTCGATTTTGAGGAGGCCGAACGTTCCTGCGAGCGACGTAGCGAAGGCGACAGTTATTCCCAAGCTGATGAGAGTCATCATGCCGGGCTTGCGGTCTGCCATTTCGTTCCACGCCCCACGGATAAAGACCAAGCCGCCGTAGAAGAAGATGATCGTTCCGAGAAGCGGGACGAGCAGTATCGAGCCGGGAAAGGAAGGAACGCTGTAGCCAAGCCAATGCTGGACGTCACCTGACATGAAAACGGCCGGAATGGTGAGCGCGAAGCTCAGCCAAAACTTGTCGCGGAACATGGCCACGGCGTGTCCAGCATGCCGGTCATGACCCATATGTGCGATAGCGGTTTCCGGAGGCATTCCACGTGACATGTGTATCGCATGTTCACCGCGGCCGTCTTCCCGTTCCGTATTCCTCATTGGGTCTACTCCTTTGTTCAATCTGAAACGACTCCCAAGAGAGTCCTGCTGACTTGCGATCCGTCGGCTGGACTAGTTCCACGCAGAGCCTCTGGTGGGATCAATGCAACTCCGGATGTTGCCGCACCGATTCGGCCTTCAGGATGAAGCTTCCGTCCGTTACAACTTCATCTCGCAGACGCAATCCTTCAAGTACGGAATAGTGGCCACCGGAGGCGGGGCCCAGCCGCACCTCACGCAACAGAAAACTTCCCTCGCTATTCTTGACAGGAAGAAATACAAAGCGCCTTTCGCCGATGGACTGAACGGCCGCTTCGGGCACGACGGGACCCGACATACCGGCAACGGTGAATTCGACATCGACGTACATTTCAATCCGCAGAGTCTCGCCAGGATTCACGACCTCGATGCGGGCTTGCGCAGTGCGCGTTGCGGGGTCCACTTGCGGTTGAATGTAGGTGACGCGGCCCTTCCAGTTGCGACCGAAGTAAGCCGGAGCCGTTATGCTCGCTTGGGAGCCCACGCGGACCGATGCAAAGTCTTTTTCGTTGACGCTCGCCATAATCCAGACCGTTGAGAGGTCGGCAACCGTGAAGAGTTCCTGTGCTGCGTTGGCCACTAGACCGAGATTGGCGTTGCGCGTGAGGACTACACCATTGATCGGGGCAGGTACAACCAGATTTGGATTGATCTGTTCGGCTTGCTTGAGCGCTGTAATCTGACGATCACTAGCTCCGAGGAGTTTCAGTCTTTCGAGGGCCGCGCGGACATGCGATTCATGCGCGGCATGTGTGGCAGCTACTTCCTCTTCTTCCTGCTGGCTGGCTGCTCCGAGTTTCAGGAGATTCTGCGTGCGTTCGAGTTTCTTGTGTTCCGCGTTAAGCTCCGCCAGATAGGAAACGTACTGTGTTTCGGCCTCTGCCAGTTCGCTACTGAAAATGATCGCCAGGGGTTGTCCGCGTTTGACGTGATCGCCGAGGACCACGGGAACTTCTTTGACGACGCCGCCCACGAGCGGTGTTACGTGAACCTCGCGGTATTCATTGGGTCTCACGATTCCGGGGACCCGAAGCATCGCGGCGGTAGCGCCGTTGGCAACGCGCACAGTGCGAATCTGCGCTTTCTTCAAATCATCTGGTGCTAGATCGATTTGGAGTTCCGTCGAGGCGGCAGCCACCGCGCCGGGGGACGACGTCGGTGGCATTGCCATCGAGCCCATGGCGGCCATCGAATCAGGAGGCGCGGGCGCCGTATTGTGGGAACGCTTTGTGACAACCAAAACTCCCACGACGGCGAGACCTGCCACAAGCGCGCCGACAGCAATTCGTTTCCGCAACGATGATCCTTGCGGGCCAGCATCCTGTGTATTCATGCTCTGCATTTCGTTCTCCTTCAGGGCAGGTCGGTGCCCACGGCGCGCTGAAGCGCAACGCGCGACGCGTAGACGTCGAGCAAAACATCGGTGTAGGCCGTCTCGATATCGATGAAACGCCGTTGTTCAGCGATCACATCAAGCAAGGGTATGCGGCCAAAGCCGTAGGTCTGCCGGACGACATCCAGATTTTTGGCGGCTTGGTCGCGCACTCCGGATCGGTATATGCCGGCCCGCGCCTGCGCCGCTTCGTAACGAACGCTGGCTTGCGTTACTTCGTGTCTGAGCGCGAGATCAACTGCGGTGACTTGGTTGCGTGCTGACACCACTTCGACTTTCGCGGAGGCAATCGAGCCCTGGTTGCGGTTGAATACAGGCAGGGTCCATTTCATGCCGAACACCGCATAGTTAAAGGTTTGGCGGATAGGTTGCAAGTTTCCGGCTGCGTCGATAGCCGAAAATGAAAAGCCACTGTTTGGGCGCTCATAGCCGGCCGAGAGAGTGACGTCTGGCTTCGCTTCCGCTTCCTGTTGCCGCGCGGCAGCTGCCGCCATCGTTTCGACGGCACGCTCTGCCGCGAGGTCGGGCCGGTGGTCCAAAGCCAATTGCAGAAGTTGCGCTTTGTCGAGCGAAAGCGCGGGTTGCACCAAATCTCCTTTTAGTCTTAAAGGTTCGTCGGGCGACATGCCCACCGTCGCTTTGAGTGCGAGCAAGGCGATTTCGGCTTTTGCCTGGTAGTCGATGCGGAGGCTCTCGATGCGGCTCGCCTCTACCCGCACCTCATCGGCGTCGAGCACAGGGACCGCGCCCTCGCGGACGCGGTCTTCCATGAGTTTAAGAAACTCACGATTCACGCTTAGGAGCTGCTCCACGAATTCGAGGTTGCGGACGGCGGCCAGCGTGTCCGCAAAGCGCATGCGAACTTCTCCAGTGAGCTGTCGCTCGTTGTCACTTACTGTCGCGCGCGTGGAGTTGAGTTTCTGTGTAGCGACCTCCGTACGGCGTGCGCGTCTGCCAAACAGTTCGAGCGGAATCTCCGCCCCGACACTAAAGCGCGTGTCATCTCCGTTGACTTCCTTGAGTCCTCCCACGGCCAGAGAAGGGTTTGCGCGGAGTTGCGCTTGCGCGACGGCTCCTTTCGCGGACTCAATCGTCTGGCGTTGCGCAGCGAGGGCGGGATTGTTCGCCAGCGCTTGCTTCACCAACTCGGATTCGGTCAATCCGTTCTGTAGATCGAGGAAGCGACTCGGCGGCGCAGAGGCCGTGATTTGCGCTCGAAGCGGAACGGAGCACGCTAGTAGTGCGAGCAAAAGGAAATGGAAGAGTGAAAATCGGACTGTGTTCTGCATGAAGGCTACCTCACGTTGTTGTTGAACGAAGTGCTTCCTTGCCCGCGCGGCCCATTCCACGAGACAGTGAAGTGCCAGGCTCCGCTCATTTGGAAGTTCGATTTCACGCGATACGTCCCGGTCTGGCCAGTTGGGGTGATCTCCGAATCACCAGACATCGGGGCCATACTCGGCATGGACATACTGGAGCCGAGCTGCGCGTTTCCGACATCGACGGGCTGTCCCTTCAGGTCCCGAAATTGGACGACGAATTCATTCTGCCCTTGCTTCAGTTCACCCGTGCTGTTCAGGAGAACGATTGAGACGTCGCCGACGACATGTGTCGCGACCTCTTTCAGGTTTTCTGTGTCCGCCCTCTTCGCGGCGCAACCGGCAAAGCCAAGAATCAGAAACAACATCATCGAAACAACCAACAGCTTCTTCATGGGTCTATCTCCTTAGACTGAGTCCTTAATGATCAAATCGTTTCCGTTGAAAGAGCTTAAGCAGCGTTTTGCTCGCCACGGCGGAGCTCACGCTCCCGCAGCCACAAGAAAATGATGGGTGTGACGATCAACACGTGGGCAAGAGAACTGAGCATTCCTCCGAGCACGGGCGTTGCGAGCGGCCGTATGACTTCGGAACCGACTCGGGTACTCCAGAAGATGGGAAGCAAGCCCGCGACGACCGTCGAAACGGTCATCAGCTTGGGACGCAGCCGGAGGAGCGCCCCTTCCATCACGGCTTCGCGCAGAATCGGGATTGTGAGTGTGCCGTGCTCTTTTTTCTTTCGCGCGACTGCTTCTTCGAGGTAAATCACCATGACGACGGTGGTTTGCACGGCAGTGCCAAAAAGCGCGATGAAACCGACCCACACGGCGACCGAGAAGTTGTACCCCAGCAGCCAAAGAAGGTAGAGCCCGCCAGTGAGCGCGAACGGCACGGCGAGCAGGACGTGCGCCGCTTCACTGAACGAGCGGTAGGTCAGAAACAAAAGAATGTAGATGACGGCGATGGCGACCGGCATCACGATCTGCAGGCGCTTTCTAGCACGAACTTCGTTTTCAAACTGCCCGCTCCAGCTGTAGTAGTAGCCAGGAGGCATTTTGATTTTCTCGCGGATGGCTCTTTCTGCATCGGCGATGACACTGCCGGGATCGCGTCCTCGTGCGTTGAGAAGCACGGAAACCTCCAGCAATCCGTTTTCGCTGTTGATCATGGCCGGCCCGGAAACCTGACGGATGTCCGCTACCTGGCCCAGCGGGATCTGAGTGCCTGTGGACCCTGTTACCAGCACGTTCGCAAGGTCTTGTGGATCGCGCCGGTATTGCGGCGCGTAACGCACGCGCACGGGAAAACGCCGACGCCCCTCAATGGTCGTGGTAATGTTGTTTTCACCGATAGCAGTTTCGATCACATCTTGAATCGCGCCGACCTCGATGCCGTAGCGGGCCGCGGCCTCGCGGTTAGGTTTGATGTCGAGATATAAACCGCCCGTAACCTGCTCCGGATAAACATCGCTTGCACCTTTCACCGTGCGTACGACGTCAGCGATTTCACGGGCTTTTCCTTCGAGCACAGTCAGATCGGAGCCGAAGACTTTCACGCCGATTTCCGACCGGATTCCGGTCGTCAGCATGTCGATTCGATTGATGATGGGTTGCGTCCAGATATTCGCGACACCGGGAAGCGAAACCGCGCGGTCCATGTCGCTCTTGAGCTTTAGGATGGTCATGCCGGGCCGCCACTGATCGCGCGGCTTCAAGTGCACGATAGTCTCGGTCATATTGAGCCCGGCAGGATCGGTCGAGGTTTCCGCGCGCGCGACCTTCGCCGCTACGTAGGCGACTTCGGGAAAGCGGCTGAGTATCTCGTCCTGTTGCTTCGCATACTCCGTGTTTTGCGCTAGGGCGATACTGGCATCGGCGATGGGCATGAACATGATGTCGCCTTCATTGAGAGGGGGCATGAACTCGCTGCCGATGCCTGCCGCCAGCACGACTGCTCCCGCGAAAAACGCCAAAGCGAGACCGAGTGTGATGCGTCTGTGGTCGAGCGCCCAGGACAGGGCGGGACGATACAAGCGCTGCAGAAAACGCATAACGGGATTCTGGTCTTCCGAATGGAACTTCCCGCGCAGAAGCAGCGTGCAGAGAATGGGTGTCAGCGTGAGCGCAATGGCAGTCGCACTAGCCATCGCAAAAGTTTTGGCAAACGCGAGTGGATGAAAAAGCTTGCCTTCCTGTCCGGTCAGCGCGAACACGGGAACGAAGGCAAGAACGATGATGGCCATGGAGAAAAACGTTGGCCGCCCGACTAGTTTCGTAGCGCGCAGCACGGTCTCCAGAACTTTTCCTCGGTCGTGAGTGTCCACTCCTTCGAGGTGCCGGAAAGCGTTTTCCGTCACCACGATTCCGGCGTCTACGAGTACTCCGATGGCGATGGCAATTCCTGCGAGCGACATCACATTCGAAGTGACGTTCGCGTAGTGCATCAAGAGGAAAGAACACAGCACGGCGAGGGGCAAGGGAAGCGTGACGATCAGAATGCTACGAAAGTGCATTAGGAAAATGATGTGGGCCAGCGTGACGAGAATGATCTCCTCGACCAGCGCATGACGAAGCGTGCCAACTGTGGCCTCAATCAATTCGGAGCGGTCGTAGAACGAAATGATGCGGACGCCCGGAGGTAAGCCGGGTTCAATCTGCCGGATTTTCTCCTTCACGCGGTCAATCACGTCTTTCGTGTTTTCGCCCGTGCGCGCCACGATCACGCCGCCGACGGCTTCAGAGCTGTTTTTTACAAGCGCCGCCGTCCGGAAGGCATCGCCGATCTGGACAGTGCCGAGATCTTTCACAAAGACAGGTGTGCCGTTATGTGAGGCGACGACGATGTTGCGAATGTCGTCGAGGTTTCCGATCAGCCCAAGCCCGCGCACGATGGACCAGGAACCGTTTTGCGAAACCACATTGCCGCCTACGTTCGAATTGCTTGCCATGACGGCGCGAACAACGGCACTCAGAGGTAGCCCAAAGCTGCGCAAACGATTCGGGTCGATGTCGATCTGGTATTGCTGGACCGTTCCTCCAACGCTGGCCACTTCCGCAACACCCGGCACGGAATTCAATTGATAGCGGACGTACCAATCCTGCAGAGAACGAAGATCCCGCAAGCCGAGTCCACCGCCTTCCACGGTGTACCAGAAGACGTGGCCGACACCGGTGGCATCCGGTCCGAGCGTGGGAACAACGCCCGGCGGAAGCTGTTTCGAGACGAGGTTCAATCGTTCGAGAACTCGGGTGCGCGCAAAATAGAGATCCACATTGTCTTCAAAGATGACGAAGATCATGGAGAACCCGAATGCCGAGGAAGAGCGCACGACTCTGACCCCCGGCAAGCCTTGGAGATTTACGGTCAGTGGATACGTGACCTGGTCTTCGACTTCCTGAGGGCTTCGTCCCGTCCAATCTGTGAAGACGATGACTTGGTTGTCGCTCAAGTCGGGAATCGCATCGATCGGCGCACGCAGCATGGCCCACAAACCCCAGCCTGCGATTCCCATCCAAAGCACGACCACGAGGAACCGATTGCGCAGCGAAAGCTCAATGAGACGGTCAATCATGGTCAGTGGCTCGTGCGATGAGCGCCGAAATACCGGACGTACGGGAATTCCAAATCAATGCACACATCTTTGCCTCCGAATAGACGAGTTGGGAGAGAGACACCAAGAGACACAGTTCAGGGGAGAACTTCGGAGGCAGGTCAGATCAGAAGGGAGGAATGAAGCGTGTACAGTTCCGGGGGCGAGTGCTGCGGAGCCGCGAACTCGAGTTTGGCAGTTCGCATGTACGGCGTTACCTGAAGCGATGCTAAAACGTCCGCTGCAACCAGCACCGGCGCATGAAGCGTCAACTGTGTGACAGGAAGGACACTCGGAGATTGGGCCGAAACCATCCCTTTGCAGCAATCGTGGCTCTGGTTCGAAGGATCGCATGGCATCGAGCCGCAGCACTGCATGCTCTGCTGGTCCATGGTCATGGCAGACATGCAGTCGGCGAACTGCAAAAACAGTACCGCCAACGCTGCCAGAACAATGAATGTGGTCTTCCGAGCCATCTCTTCAACTCTATGAACTTTAGACGCTCCACGTCAAGAAAGGATGCAGAGGATTTTGGCGGTGGCAGGTTTTGCACTTGCGAGGCTAACCGCAAACAGAAGCAAGACTGGGCAAGACCAGGTGCCGGTACGCAGCATCGATTTCTGCGGGCGGGATGGGGTTTCTCGCGTTTAGCCAAAAGGTCATGACAGAAATGAAAGTCGAAACCACAAAGTGAGTCAACAGTTCTGGAGAAACGAGACAATCCCCGCGTTTCCGTTTTCGGAGTTCCGCTCTGACTTCCTGATTGACGACGGTGACCAAGGCGGAATGAATATACCGTCGCACAACGGCCTCGGCGTTCGAACCCAGCAAGGCACGGTTCACCGCCCGATATTTGTAAACGTGCTGGAACATGGCGCGGCTGAATCCGATGATTCTCTCGTAGGATTTCCCGGGCGGCGCGGTTCCGGTAGCTTGCGCGGAGTGCAACAAGCTCCTGACGTTCTGCAAGCCGCTAAGCAATAACTCATCTTTGTCATCATAGTGCACGTAAAAGGTCGATCTTCCCACGTCGGCTCGGTCGAGTATCTCCTGCACGGTGATTGACTCATACTTCTTCTCAAGAATGCTGGACATCAAGGCTTTGTGAAGGAGAGTGCGAGTCTTTTGTACACGTCGATCCATCTTTTTGTTCGTCATCGCGTCTCCTTAGAAGCTATTTCCTGAACAAATGACCTTCGTTTGTTCAGAACTGAACAGCCAGCCATCGCATGTTCTTTTCAATGCCATGGCCTTATCGTACTTTCAATACGGGACAGATGTCCATTTATAGATAGCTGTCCGGGAGATGACAAGTCATGGCGACGATAGTGGAACAGAAGGCAGCCCCGAAGACGACGGGACGCACAATTCACTCCGCGTTTCTCTATGACCTTTTGTTGTGGTTCGTGTCGGTTGGAGGAGAGCAGAAGTTTCGGGGAAAGGCCCTCGACCTGGCAGAACTCCAACCGGGCGAGTCGGTCTTGGATGTGGGTTGTGGCACAGGGACACTTGCAATTGCGGCGAAGCGACGCGTTGGTCGGGAAGGAAGTGTCTGCGGAATTGACGCGTCACCGGAGATGATTGCAAGGGCGGAGAAGAAAGCAAGGAAAGGTGGAATGGAGGTGCAATTCAAGAAAATGCTGGCGGAGGCTCTATCTTTTTCCGACGCGCAGTTTGACGTCGTGCTAAGCACAGTGATGTTGCATCACCTGCCCCGAAAAATACGCCAGCAGTGCGCTCACGAGATACGAAGGGTTTTGAAGCCGGGTGGACGCCTTCTCGCGATTGACTTTGCCAATTCTGCTGGCGAAGAGAGAGGCAGTTTTCTAACATGGTTCCATCGTCACGGTCGCGTCAACTTTCCCGAAGTGATTGCAATGTTGGACGATGCGGGGTTGAAGTGCGTGAAGAGCGGACCCATGGGGTTCGGCGGCACGCAGTTCGTCCTCGCCGAGGTCGCTAACCGAGAGGCGAAGGTAGGCAGTGAAAACGTTGCGGGGAAACGGTGAGTGAAATGCACACTCTACGGCCCCGGCCATGGCTCGTTGTAGTTCTAGGGATTGTGTTTATCGCCGGTCATTTGATCCTTTTGGCACATTTTGGATCAATGGCGGACGCAACGCTTTGCGGTTTCAGGTGTCGTAGCCACTGCGGTGGTTCTCTTCTTAGTCGCGAAGCACCTGGGACTGATCGCCTTCCTGTCTCGCTTCGTTCACTCCCGTTTCCGAAGACAGTCCGGAAAGTGAGTGTCGCGCGGTCGGGAGAGATGCATCAGGCCTTGACTCTGGACTATGCTCTAGGGTGTAGGTTGAGAGAGGACTGATGCCATGCAAATCGGCTTTGTCGCACAAAAAGTTGGTTTGAGCGTTGATGCTATTCGCTTTTACGAGCGCAGCGGCCTATTGCCGAAAGCTGCCCGGACGCAGGGGGGGGTTCCGCCAGTTCGGGAAACAGGATCTTGAGACTCTGGCGTTTATACGCCGTGTGCAGGGCTTGGGCTTCAAGCTGACTGAGATCCGAAGTCTGCTGACGCTACGCAAAAACCGAACACAACCGTGTGGACCGGTGCGTCGACGCTTGCAAGCAAAACTGGACGATGTTCGGGGGAAGCTCGCGAACCTGAAAAAGCTCGAGCACGAACTTCTGATGGCAGTGCACAGTTGCGACAGAGAGCTGCGGAAGCACGATGCGCACTGTCCGATTTTGGAGGACGAACGGCCGCGAAGGAAAGGTGGTGTCGCGTGAAAGTCGAAGTGCTTTACGTCACGGACTGCCCCTCGCATCCTGCCGCTGTACAACTCGTGCGTGACGTGCTCCTTTCCGAGGACGTGATCGCTGAAATTTCTGAAGTGCTAATCGCAGACAACCACATGGCGAAGGCACTCTCGTTCCGGGGTTCACCAACGATTCGCATTAACGGTCGGGACGTTGCCGAAGAGTCCTTCGAATCGAAGGATTGCGCCGTGAGTTGTCGGCTGTATTCGGGCTCAAACCAGATCGGCTTGCCTCCAGTTGAATGGATTCGTCGAGCGGTAGTGAATGCGAGGGAGGCGGGCACTCGTTGAAACAAGGGACTGGCATTTCAGCATCAGTCGGCGCAATCGTTAGTTCGATTGCGACGATCAGTTGCTGCCTTCCACTGAGCTTTGCCGCGGCTCTGGGCGCGGGAGCAGCGAGTACTTTCTTTACGGTTCTTCGGCCTTGGTTGCTCGGTCTTTCGGTTGGACTCATTGTGCTGGGATTTTGGCAGCAGAGGCGAGCCATACAGTGCTCGATCCGAGGTCGCAGGATTGGGCAGGTATTGCTTTGGGCTTCGGTGGTCGTAGTGCTGGGAATGATTTGGTTCCCGCAAGAGATCGCCGCATTCATCGCGGATCGATTCGCACGATGAAAAAGAAGAAATTCATAATCGTCGGTGTCTCGGCGATTTTTCTGTTGCTGGCGGGCATTTACTTGTGGAGACCTGGCGCTGCGCCTCCGGGCCAACCGCCGGTCGTGACGCTGACAGAGCAAAACGTCACGGAATTCGGGAAGGCTTTCGACGCGGAAGCAGATGTCCCACGGCTTGTTTTTCTATTGTCCCCGACTTGACCGACTTGTCTGCGGGGGGCCTCCGCAGCCGACGATTTACTGGCGCGACAAACCGATCGCAGAGTAGACGTACTTGTCGTGTGGGAGCCTATCCTTCCCACGGACTGGCGTCCGCCGAGCGGCAGCACCCTCCGGCGAATTGGAGACCGTCGAGTTCTGCAATTTTGGGACCCGAATCATCTCGTGTCTTCTAACCTCAGAGAGCTTGCAAACAGAAACACCACCCTGACGAAGCCAGATTGCTGTGTTCAGAAAGGATTTCATTGGGACGAAGCGTTGCTGTTTCCCGCGGGCGCGCATTGGAATGACGGTTCGGTACCGCTCTTCTGGAATGGCCCGGTCGTTAAAGTGATCTCAATGCTCGAGTCCTTTTTAGGCGGGCATTACTGATAGGCACTGCTGCGCCAGAACTGCCGCTACCGGTACGATCGCGGCACACAACAAGTCGAGATGAGTCTCGAGATTTCCTTTTCCGAATCTCCGCCGAAGGAGGCCAAAATACGCAAGAACAGAAGCCAGTTTGTTGCAGTTCGCCGGCGACGATCGGCTACTGGTTCGCAGCCTCTCTGATCGCATGGGGCATGCTCAGCTTCATCGGGGTTTACTGGCATCCTCTGCGCGCTTCAGCTGCCGCTACCATTCTTTTTGGCATGGCGATCGGCTGCGTTGCCAATTGGTTTCGAAATCGGAGCTTTCATTGCGGAATCACTGGCCCGCTGTTCTTTCTTGCTGCTGTCGTCTTCCTGCTCTCGGAATTGGGCATAACTCACGTCAGCGATTTTTTCATTTGGCCCTTTGTTGCTATCGGAGTTGGCATCGCCTTCCTGCTGGAATGGCGTCTTGCGCACAAGCGGTCGTAGGTTGCCCGGCGTGTTCGGTTGTCGTTCCAGCGTGGAGTGCCAGTTCCTGTCTGTACAGTCCGGAGACATCCTTTACATAACGTTCCGAAGACATACTTTACACCTTCGGGCCAAAAGGGTTGTTTAAAGGCTGCAGAGTCCTTTCCTCAAGATCGATGTAACCGAGATCGTAGTCCAGCTGAGCAACCAAATTCTGTCGTCGACCTCTTTGATGCCTACGGCTTGACCCGCAAGAGAAGTGTAGATATCGGCGGGGCACTTCATAGCGAGAGCTTCATGCGGACGCTCGTAGTTAGAGTCGCGAACGAAGGCATCGAACTTGGCTTGTTGCTGGAGGAAGTTAGAACCAGCCGGCCCCGTATCGAGCCCACAGTCTTTATATCGCTGATAGATTTTGTATCTCGTAACCCGGGAGATGCCGAACTCGCGGCACAAAGGGGCCATACTCTCCCCATCCTTTAGCCGCAATACGAAGCGCATGCGCTCTTCCACGATCGGCCGTTCCTTCCATGGCACGGAGGTGTAAACCATGTCTCCGGAACGTTTTGTAAAGAGAAGATCCGAACGGTCATGCTCAAGGACATTAGTCGAAGATTATGAATTCTTTCAATTCAAATCGTGTTGCTCAACACAAGAGGAGCAATTTCGCTTTGGAAGTTTGCTGGATATCGACGCATTTTCTCATTTTATACGCAGTAAAACAGCCCATTCTTTCGAACTAGGTGGAGCAGCTGAGGTCCAGGATGCCCCGGACGCGTCGTCGGCGCGGATGCGCTCGCCGGTGAGAGGGTTAAACCATTCAACGGAGTAGGTGCCCGGCTGGAGTTGCAATGTGAAGCGACCGCCGTTTGGAACATAGACGGCGTAGATCTGACCTGGATATGCCAAGCAGTAATTCCCTTGATCGACGAGCTCGTCGTGGGGAACGGTTTTCCACCACTCAA
>Ga0306921_10002494_pt1 | contig 18454 bp, 19 predicted proteins | sample sta12Cox44000080_FD_203760 | JGI IMG/M metagenome (GOLD analysis project Ga0306921, IMG submission 203760) | Lab enrichment of tropical soil microbial communities from Luquillo Experimental Forest, Puerto Rico - statoxic.12C.oxic.44.000.080 (v2)... | ecosystem: Environmental > Terrestrial >... | reverse complement strand
CGGCTCGCTCATGTCGACACCGATCGTCAACGTACCGCAGAGCGCGATCCTCGGCATGCACAAGGTGCAGGAGCGCCCGATGGTGGTGAACGGCCAGGTCGCGGTGCGGCCGATGATGTACCTCGCGGTGACCTACGATCACCGCATCATCGATGGCCGCGAGGCGGTGCAGTTCCTCGTGAACATCAAGGACTCGCTCGAAGACCCGGGCCGCATGCTGCTCGGCGTTTGAGCGCGAAGAGACCGGCAGTCCGAGCCAGCCGCCCGAGCGGGCAACCCGACCCGACGGGGTCTCAGAATATCTGCCGGAAGAACCAGTAGAGCACGCCCGACAGGACGATCGCGGCCGGTAAGGTCAGCACCCACGCCATCACCAGGTTGCGCAGCGTGACCCACTGAAGGCCCGAGCGGTTGGCCGCCATCGTGCCGGCGACACCGGATGACAGCACGTGAGTGGTCGAGACCGGCAATCCGAACATATCGGCGGCGGCGATGGTGCTCATCGCCACGACCTCGGCGCACGCGCCTTGCGCGTAAGTGAGATGGGTCTTGCCGATCCGTTCTCCGATCGTTATGACGATCCGCTTCCAGCCGACCATCGTCCCAAGTCCAAGCGCGATCGCCACCGCCACTTTTACCCAAGGCGGGATGAACTTGGTCGCGGCGTCGATCTGCTTCTTGAAGGCATCGAGATTGGCATGGGCCTCGGCACTGAGCGCCTTGCTGTGCGGATCCTTATTGAAGACCCGTACCGCCTCGGAGGTCAGGTACATGTCGTTGCGCACGTTGGTGACGTTCTCGGCCGGCACGTTCGCGAAGGTGCCACTCGCCTTGACCTGATCGGCGATGCTGCCGGTCAGTGACGCCACCGCCGGGATGACATCGTCGTTCCACTTGTGAGTGCGGATGTAAGTCGAGAGCGTCCCGCGCGAATCGGCGACCGTGCCACCATGGCTGTATTCGTTCAGCGATCGCTGCGTGGTCGTCGCCATGGCGACGAACGGGACCATCTGGTCCGCCGGCATCGCGCGATTGAGCGCATAGGCGATCGGCACCACGCCGATCAGGATCAGCATGATGAGGCCCATGCCTTTCTGGCCGTCGTTGGAGCCGTGAGCGAAGGAGACCCCGCCGCAGGTGAGGATCAGGATCCCGCGGATCCACCAGGGCGGTGGCCTGTTGCCCTTCGGCTCGCGGTAGAGGTCGCGATTCTTGACCAGGGCCTTGAGCACGAGCAGCAGCAGTGCAGCGCCTACGAAGCCCACCAGCGGAGAAATCAGCAGTGAATAACCGATCTTGGTGGCTTGACCCCAGTCGACACCGCTCGTGCCATCGCGCCCGTGCATCAACGCGTTCGCTATGCCGACGCCGATGATCGAACCGATGAGGGTATGAGAAGAGGAGGCCGGCAGCCCCAGGTACCAGGTGCCGAGGTTCCAGAGAATCGCCGTGATCAACAGCGCGAACACCATGGCGAAGCCCGCACTGCTGCCGACCTGCAATATCAGCTCGACGGGCAGCAGGGAGATGATGCCGAACGCCACCGCACCGCTCGAGAACAGCACGCCGAGGAAATTGAGCACCCCCGAATAGACCACCGCCACGGGCGGGGCGAGCGAATGGGTGTAAATCACGGTTGCGACCGCATTGGCGGTGTCGTGGAAGCCATTGACGAACTCGAAGCCGAGCGCGATGAGGAGCGCGACGCCGAGCAGGAAGAAAGAGAGCAGCGCGAGGCCGTGCGGCATCGCCCGGTCGACATCGGTCACCAGGCTGTAGCCCGTATACCCCACGCCGATCAGCAGCAGGGTGAGGAACAGCAGGACCGTCGAGCGGCTCGGCGTGCTATCGAGCGTCGGTCGTTCGGCGGCAACGGATGGGGCGGTAACGCTGCTCATGGCGCTTACTCGTGGTTGGCTGGGGAAACCAAAAAGCGTATGACGGAAATATTCAGAATTTATGACGGTGAGCAGTCAGCCTCACTACGCATGGCATTTGTGTTATTTTTCAAAGCCTTCCCGCGAACGGAAGCCATTGAAAAATAACGCGCTGTCCCCGATTTAAGGATCACCATGAGCAGCGACCCCAAGAGCGCGAGCGATTCATTCGACGTCATCGTGATCGGCGCGGGCCCCGCGGGCTATCCGGCCGCCATCCGTGCTGCGCAGAACAAGCTGACCGTCGCCTGTATAGATGAGTGGAAGAATCACGATGGTACGGCCGCGTTCGGCGGCACCTGCCTGAATGCGGGCTGCATCCCATCCAAGGCCCTGCTCGAATCGAGCGAGCTCTTCCACCGGCTGAAGGAGGAGTTCTCCACTCACGGCATCAAGGCGTCCGGCGTCGAGCTCGATCTTGCCCAGATGCAAAAACGCAAGAGCGGGGTGGTGCGGGCGATGACCCAAGGGATCGTCGCCCTGTTCAAGGCTGCCGGGGTCACCGGCCTCCAGGGCCATGGACGGCTGATCGCGGGCCGCAAGGTCGAATTTACCGCCCACGACGGCTCGCGCCGCACGCTCAGCGCGCGGCACGTGGTGCTCGCATCCGGCTCCGCGCCGATCGAGCTGCGCTCGGCGCCGTTCAAGTCCCCGCACATCGTCGACTCCTGGGGCGCGCTCGAGTTCGAGACGGTGCCGAAGCGGCTCGGTGTGATCGGGGCGGGCGTCATCGGTCTCGAGCTCGGGAGCGTCTGGCGGCGGCTCGGCGCGGAAGTGACGGTGCTCGAGGCGCTGCCGGATTTCCTCGCCTTCGCCGATCAACAGCTGGCACGCGAGGCGTTGCGTCACCTGAAGAAGCAGGGGCTGGACATCCGTCTCGGCGCGAAGGTGAGCGGTGCAACTGTCGCCGGCGGATCAGTTGCGGTGACCTACAGCGATGCCAAAGGCGAGCAGCGCCTCAGCGTCGACCGGCTCGTCGTCTCGATCGGCCGGCGACCGTATACGCAGGAGCTCCTCGCGGCAGATACCGGCGTGCAGCTCGATGAGCGTGGCTTCATCAAGGTGGACGACCATTGCCGCACCGGGGCGGAGAACGTGTGGGCCATCGGTGACTGCGTGCGCGGACCGATGCTCGCTCACAAGGGCAAGGAGGAGGGCGTGATGGTCGCCGACCTCATCGCCGGCCGTTACGGCGAGATGAATTACAAGGTGATCCCATCGATCATCTATACCGCGCCGGAGATCGCCTGGGTCGGCCTCACCGAGGAGCAGGTGAAAGCGAGTGGCCGCCCCTACAAGACCGGCACCTTCCCGTTCCTAGCGAGCGGCCGGGCACGGGCAATGGAGCAGACGCAGGGGTTCGCGAAGGTCGTCGCCGCGCGCGATGACGATGAGATACTCGGTGTGCACATCGTGGGCCCACTCGCCGGCGAGCTCATCGCCGAGGCGGTGCTCGCCATGGAGTACTCGGCGAGCAGCGAAGACCTGCAGCGCACCATCCATGCGCATCCCACGCTCTCCGAAGCGGTGCACGAGGCGGCGCTGTCGGCGGATAAGCGCGCGATCGACGGCATCAACCGCTGAAGCAGCGCCGCGCGGCGCCGCCAGCACGCGCTCGGCGAGTCAGTGGCTGCGGCGCGCTTCGATCACGTTGGACACGGCGGCGAGCCTGCGCAGCACGCGCGCGAGCTGCTCGAGGTCGTTCACCGCGACTGCGAGCGAGAAGTAGGCGAGGCCCGTCTCGTGATCGGTGCGCGAGGTGACGGCATCGATGCTCAGGCGCTCGACGGCCAGCACGTCCGTGAGGTCTCGCAGCAGGCCGCGGCGGTCATAGGCGCTCACGGCAAGCAGCACCGCGAGTGCGCCGGCATTGGCGCTCGACCAGTCGACCTTCAGCACCCGCTCGGGCTTCAGGGCTGCCATGCGTACGAAGCTCGGGCAGTCGGCGCGATGCACGGTCACGCCGCGGCCGAGTGCGACATAGCCGGCGATGGGCTGCGGCCGCAGCGGCGCGCAGCAGCGCGCGAGCGTCGTCGGCAGATCGCCCACCCCTTCGATCTCCACCGGTGAGGTGCGCCGGCGCGCCGCGCCGCCGCGGGCCGCGCGCGCGATGCGCGCGGGCGGTGTCGGCTCGAACAGCCGGTTGGCGGCATGCATGAGCTGCGTGACGGTGATCTCGCCCTCACCGAGCAGCTGGTGCAGGTGATCCACGTCGCGCACCCGCAGCTCGCGCGCGAGAGCGGCGAGCTGCTCGGGGCGCGCACCGATGCGCGAGAGCTCGCGCTCGGCGAGCACGGCACCGGCGCTGCGGTTCGCGCCGACGTCCTGCTTGCGAAACCAGGCGCGCACCTTGCCACGGCTGCGGGGCGAGGCGAGGTATCCCTGCTCCGGCGCGAGCCAGTCGCGGCTCGGCGCCTCGTGCTTGCCGGTGATGATCTCGACGATCTCGCCGTTGGCGAGCACGTGACTGAGCGGCACGATGCGTCCGTTCACCTTCGCGCCCCGGCAGCGATGACCGAGCGAGGTGTGCACCTGGTAGGCGAAATCGAGCGGCGTAGCGCCACGGGGCAGATCGATCACTTCACCCTTCGGGGTGAGCACGTACACCCGGTCCTCGAAGAGCTCCGCGCGCATGCCTTCGACGAGATCGCGGTCGGCTTCGGCGCCCTCGGCAAGGCCCTCATGGGGCTCGAGCAGCCGTCGTACCCATTCGATCTTGCGCTGATAGTCGGCATCGCGTGCGCCGCCTTCCTTGTACGTCCAGTGCGCCGCGACGCCGAGCTCGGCGTGCTCGTGCATCTCCGGGGTACGGATCTGCACCTCGACGCTCTTCGCCTGAGGTCCGATCACCGCGGTGTGGATCGAGCGGTAGCCGTTGCCCTTCGGCGTCGCGACGTAGTCATCGAACTCGCCGGGGATGTACGGCCAGCGCCCGTGCACCACTCCGAGCGCCGCGTAGCACTCCGGGACCGAGTGCACGACGATGCGCACGGCGCGCACGTCGAAGAGCTGCTCGAAGGCGAGCTGCTTGCGCCGCATCTTGCGGTAGATGCTGTAGATGTGTTTGGGACGGCCGTAGACCTCGGCCGCGATGCCCGCGGTGCGCAGCTCGCCCTGCAACTCCGCGCACAGCGCCTCGATGTAATGCTCGCGGTCCGCGCGCCGCTCGTTCAGCGCTGCCGCGACGCGCCGGTATTCCTCGGGCTCGAGGTAGCGGAAGGCGAGATCCTCGAGCTCCCACTTGAGCTGCCATACCCCGAGGCGATTGGCGAGCGGCGCGTAAATCGCCCGGGTCTCGAGCGCGCGCCGCCGGCGTTCGGCTTCCGGCAGCGCGCGCGCGTGGCGCAGCGCGACCAGCTCCTCGGCGAGCCGCGCCAGCACCAGGCGCGGATCGCTCACCACGGCGAGCAGCATCTTGCGCAGCGTCTCGGTCTGGCGGGTGTCGAGTCCGTGCGCCGGTGACCAGTCGCGCGGCAGCCCGAGCGTACCGAGGCGCTGCAGGGCGACCGCGATGTCGGTCGCACCCTGTCCGACGATGCTTACAGCCTGCTCGGAGGTGAGCCGCGCGTTCGCCAGCACCGGGCGCGCGAGCAGCGCATGTGCGAGCTCGGTGCTCTCGGTGAGGCCGCCCATGATCTCGGCGGCCTCGGTCGCGAAGCCGAGATCCTCCGCCAGCGACGCCCCGGCGCGCTCGAACGCGGTGCGCGCGCCAATGATGGCATCGCGAACGCGCGGCGGGCAGAGCTGACTGGCCTGAATCGTTTCCATGTGTGGGGCTTCGTCGCTATCATAGCGCCGGTTTTTCGCAGGCGCGGGGGCACACACAAATGATGGGGCACAGCAATTGGGCCAATCTTCAGCGGCGTGCCCGGGCCGCCACGCGCTGCCGGCACGCCGCTGCGCAGCCCTGCGATGGCCACGAGATCCTGCAGTACGAGGGTTACGGGCCCGGCGGCGGGGTGCTGATGGTGGAATGCGTCACGGCGGACCCCAAGCGCATGGACACCGAAGTGCGGCGCAGTTTCCACAAGCATGGGGGTCAGCTCGGCGCGGATGGCTCGGTGAGCTATCTCTTCAATACGGTCGGACTACTCACCTACCCGCCGGGGACCGATGAGGAGCAGCTCATGCAGGCTGCGCTCGAAGCGGGCGCAGAAGATGTGGTGCCGAACGTGGATACCTCCGTGGAGGTACTCGCGGATCCATTCGAATTCGCGACGGTGCTCGCCATGCTGACGCACCAGGGATTCGCCCCGGCGACGGCGCAAGTCACGCGGCGCGCCGCCACCTCGCTCGCGCTCTCGGGTGAGGACGCCGAGGCGATGATGCAGCTGCTCGAAGCACTCGAGGGACTCGAGGACGTCCGCGGCGTCTACTCGAATGTCGAGATATCGGACGAAGTCCTGTCGCGCTGCGCGGTTAACTAACATCCTTGCCGCGCACGAGGTCGAGACGGCTGCGCAGCTCGTCGGCCCAGCCGCGCAGCATGCGGTCGGCTGCTGCCCGGTTGGTGACGCTACTGGAACGTTGCCCATACATGCGTGGGTCCACTTTTCCGTCGACGACGCGCGCAAGTATCGTGTTCGACGCCGAGTCCCAAAGCTCGAGATAAATGGTCATCGCACCGGCTGACTCGACGTATGTAGCGCTCCGGCCGGCGCTCATGAGATCCGGGGCGTTGACCTGGATGTTGATCAGCGCTGGCCGCAGGACGAGCACGTCCGGACCACCGGAGTCGACGACTTGGTAGCGCCCGTCCTGCTGCAGCTCCTCGGTGAAGATCTTCTTGAAATCCTTCTGCAACGCTTCCTTCGCGCGGTCGAGGTCGCTCTCCCTGATCTGGCGCGACGGGTCGCGTTGATCGCGGTTGTAGTCTTTGACCCAGTCCTTCGAGAACTCCACGTAGCAGTCGAGGAGCGACACCTTCTTGTACTGCGTGAAGGTGGCGCCGGGTTTCACGTAAGCGAGCCGCTCTTTGGTTTGCTTGTAGAGGTGCAGCCCGTCCTTGGTCTCTTCAGGCGCCGGCTCCGTAGCGGCGAATCCCGCCGGGGCGACGAGTGCCAGACCTACCCAAAGGATGGTCATTACGCGGTAAATGATGGTGGTAGTCATCGGAATTCGCCTCCTGTAAGGCTATTACGTACGGCAAAACTGGCGCCGGCGCAATGGCTTTCCTTTCGGGAACCAGAGGTAGTCTATGAAGCCCATTCGAGGTGGTCTGACCAGGATTGTCAGCGGAGCTCTGCTCGGTTTCGCCCTGATAAGTGTTACCGCTACAGCGCAGACCGGGAACGCGCTGTCTGACTCCGAACAGCTCATTGCCAATGAGAAGGCTTGGGCGAAAGCCGCCCAAGAGAGCGACGCCGAGCGGATGGCGAGTTACATGGCCGAGGAGTATGTGGAACACGTGTGGGAGACTGCGACGGCGCTTGCGCCGGCGCACTGGAGCTCTACCCGGAAGAAGGAATGGGTCGAAGCGGTTCGCCGTCACGGAAAGACATTTCGGCGAGCGGGATTTACGCGAACACTTGGCTGAAGCGCAAGGGCCGTTGGCTAGTGATCGACAGCGTATTTCCCTGAGCGGCTCATGATGCGGCCGCTCGCCCAAGCGTCGTCCCGGGGGAATGCGTAAGTCTTTGTTTTCCGCTACCCTTACTCGAATGTCCAGATATCGGACGAGGTCCTGGCGCGCGTTTGATCCCGCGGCGGCCCGCCCGCTCGCGACGGCGCTGCGCGTGCGCATTCTCGGCCTCGATCCGGGCTCGCGGCGTACCGGGTTCGGAGTCATCGAATGCCACGGGAGCGAGCTGCATCCGGTGGCACATGGGTGCCTGAATGTGGCCGCCGCAGCTCCGGCCGCGCGGCTGCGGCTGATCTTCGAGGGGTTGCGCGCGCTGCTGTCCGAGCACGGCCCCTCCGAAGTTGCGGTGGAGCGGGTATTCGTGAGCCGCAACGTCGACAGCGCATTGAAGCTCGGACAGGCGCGCGGAGCTGCGCTGTGCGCGATTCCCGCGGAGGTGCCGGTGTTCGAGTACGCCCCGCGCGCCATCAAGCTGGCCATCGTCGGTTCAGGCGGCGCGGAGAAATTTCAGGTGGCGCAGATGATCCGCACCCTGTTGTCGCTGGCCGACCGTCCGGGCGCCGATGCGGCCGATGCGCTCGCGGTCGCGGTCTGTCACGCGCACCAGCGGCAGCTGCACGCGCGCATCCACTGCGGCAGCGGGCCGCACTGGTCGCGGGCGTAAGTGATGATCGGCTCGCTACGCGGCAGAATCGCCTCCAAGACACCTCCGCAACTGACCGTCGACGTCGGCGGGCTCGGCTACGAGCTCGAGGCGCCGATGTCGACATTCTTTCACCTGCCGCCGGTCGGCGAGGAGGTGCGCCTCCTCACGCACCTCGTGGTACGCGAAGATGCTCACGTGCTGTACGCCTTCGGCACCGAGGAGGAGCGGCGGCTGTTCCGCAGCCTCATCAAGGTGTCCGGGGTCGGGCCGAAGATCGCGCTGGCACTGCTTTCCGGGATCAGTGTCGCGGCGTTTGCTGAATGCGTGCAACGCGAGGATATTGCCGCCCTGACACGCATTCCCGGGGTGGGCCGCAAGACCGCCGAGCGGCTGATCGTCGAGATGCGCGATCGGCTGTCAGCGCCGTCTCCGGGAGGTGGCGTCGGTGCGGTCGCCGTGGGCACGAGCGCGGAGGGCGAGGCCTACGGCGCGCTGGTTGCCCTTGGCTACCGTCCAGCGGAGGCCACGCGCTTGCTCAAAGCGGTCGGTCCCGGTACACATTCGACCGAGGAACTGATTCGCCGGGCCCTGCAGGGCGCGGCGCGGGAGTCGAACCCCTAACGTGAGTGCCGAGCGCATCATCACTGGCGTCGCGAGTGCCGAAGAGGAGGCCGTCGAGCGGGCCATACGACCACGCCGGCTCGAGGAGTACATCGGCCAGAGTCCGGTGAAGACGCAGCTGGAGATCTTCATCAGCGCGGCGCGTGGCCGTGGTGAGGCGCTCGATCACGTACTGATCTTCGGGCCGCCGGGCCTCGGCAAGACCACACTGGCACACATCGTGGCGGCCGAGCTCGGCGTGAACCTGCGACAGACGTCGGGCCCGGTCCTCGAACGGGCCGGAGACCTCGCGGCGCTCCTCACTAACCTACAGGCGCGGGATGTACTGTTCGTGGATGAGATCCATCGTCTCGCGCCGGTGGTGGAGGAAGTGTTGTATCCGGCGATGGAGGACTATCAGCTCGACATCATGATCGGCGAGGGGCCGGCGGCGCGCTCGATCAAGCTCAGCTTGCCACCCTTCACGCTGGTCGGCGCCACTACGCGCGCGGGCCTGCTGACCTCGCCACTGCGCGATCGCTTCGGCATCGTGCAGCGGCTCGAATTCTATGGGGTCGAGGATCTCGAGCGCATCGTGAAGCGCTCGGCGGCCATTCTCGGCGTGGCGATCGACGAGGGTGGGGCGCGGCGCATTGCGCAACGCTCGCGCGGCACACCGCGAATTGCCAACCGCCTGCTGCGGCGGGTGCGCGACTATGCCCAGGTGCGCGCCGATGGCCGCATCGACGAAGCGATTGCGGATGCCGCACTCGATCTCCTCGAGGTGGACCGCGAGGGCTTCGACACGCTCGACCGCAAGCTGCTCACGGCAATCATCGAGCGCTTCGACGGCGGCCCGGTCGGCATCGATAGCCTCGCAGCGGCGCTCGGCGAAGAGCGCGACACGCTCGAGGATGTGACCGAGCCGTTCCTCATCCAGCAGGGTTTCCTGGTGCGCACCGCACGCGGCCGCATGGCGACGCGCGCCTCGTACCTGCACTTCGGCATCAAGCCGCCGGAGCGCGCCGCGACGTTGCCGCTCTTCGAGGGCGAGCGGTGAGCGAGTTCTCCTGGCCGGCGCGGGTGTACTGGGAAGACACTGATGGCGGCGCCATCGTGTACTACGCCAATTACCTGCGCTTTCTCGAGCGCGCGCGCACCGAGTGGCTGCGTGCGCAGGGGCACTCGCAGCTGGCTCTCGCACGCGAGCCGGGGATTCTCTTTACCGTGGTGAGCGTACAGGTCGATTACCGCGCACCGGCGCGACTCGATGATGAGCTCGAGATCACCTGCGCACCTGTCGCGGAAGGTGCCGCGACGCTGCGCTTTGCGCAGCGCATCTACCGCACCGCGGTGGCGCGGCGCGCGGAGCTGCTGGTCGAGGCGCAGGTGCGCGTCGCCTGTGTGGACGCCGCGACACTTCGCCCGCGCCGTCTGCCGCAGTTCCTGCGCGAAGCCGTGGCCACCGAGGCGATTGCCGATGGGTGAGCCGCTCTCGATCCTGAAACTCATCGTGCAGGCGAGCGTGCCAGTGCAGATCGTCATTGCGCTGCTGCTGCTCGCGTCGCTCAGCTCCTGGGCGATCATCTTCCGCAAGCGGCGCATCATCGGCCGCGCACGGCGCGACGCCGATCGGTTCGAGGGACGGTTCTGGTCGGGTGATGACCTCGCGACCTTGTACCGCGCAATCGAGTCGAAGGGTGGCGCCACCGGCATGGCCGGCATCTTCGAGTTCGGCTTCCGCGAGTTCGCACGGCTGCGGCAGAGCGCCGCCGGCAGCGAGCAGCTGCTCGAAGGCTCGCGCCGGGCGATGCGCGTCGCGCAGCTGAAGGAGATCGACCGGCTCGAGCACAGCCTCGCGACGCTCGCGACGGTCGGCAGCACCAGCCCCTACGTCGGGCTCTTCGGCACCGTGTGGGGCATCATGAGTGCCTTTTCCTCACTCGGTAACGTGCAGCAGGCCACGCTCGCGATGGTGGCACCCGGGATCTCGGAAGCTCTGGTGGCGACCGCCATCGGACTCTTCGCCGCCATTCCGGCGGTGGTCGCCTACAACCGCTTCGCCGATCAGGTCACACGCCTCGAGATGCGCTTCGATGCCTTCATCGAGGAATTCTCCACCATCCTGCAACGCCACGCGGCGCGCGCCGGCAGCGCAGCCGGCGCGGAGCGCTGAACTATGGCCCAGACCTCGCGCGGCCGCCGCCTGATGGGTGAGATCAACGTGGTGCCCTACATCGACGTCATGCTGGTGCTGCTCATCATTTTCATGATCACGGCTCCACTCCTGACCCAGGGTGTGAAGGTGGATCTGCCCAAGGGCGCCGCGGAACCCCTCGAGGCGCAGCGCGTTCCACCCCTGGTATTGTCAGTCGACCGGGCCGGACGGCTGTACCTGAATGTGGGCCCGCAGCCCCAGCAGCCGATCGATGATGAGACGGTGGCAGCGCGCGCCGGCGCGACGCTGCAGCGCAACCCCGAGACCCAGGTGCTGGTGAAGGCTGACAGCGCCGTGGCGTATGGGCGGGTCGTGCAGGCCATGGTCATTCTGCAGCGCGCCGGAGCACGCACGGTGGGCTTCATCACCGAGCCGTTGCCGGAGAGCGGGCGCCGCGGGAGCTGATGCGCCTCCTCGCATGCAACGGGTGAGTGATCGTTGGGTGTCGATCTCGTTGTCGGTGCTGCTCCATGCGGCGCTGCTCGGCGCGCTGGTTTACGGCTGGATGTTATTTCGCCGGCCGCCGCGGCCCGCACCGACGCTCGCCATCGAGGCGCGGGTAGTCGATGCGCGCAGCGTGCGCGGGGTGCAGCAGCCCGCGCCGCAACCGGCGCCGCCCGTGGAGGCGCCGCCGGAGTCGGTAGGGCCGCCGCAACCGACAGCGGAGGAGCTCGCACAACGCGAGCAACAACGCGCGCAGGAGCAGGCGGCTGCCGAGGAGCAGCAGCGCGCCGAGCACGCCGCGGCCGAACAGGCGGCAGCCGAGGCAGCGGCCGCCGAAGCCGCGCGACGCGCGGCGGCCGAGCGCAAGGCCCGCGAGGAGGCGGAAGCGCAGAAGCGCGCCGCCGAGGAGCAGCAGCGGCAGGAGGCGAAGGAGCAGGCACAACGCGAGCAGGAGTTAAAGCGCAGCCTCGCCGCCGAGGAGGAGTCGAGCAAGGCTCGCGCTGGCCCTGCGCTCGCCAGCTGGCAGACACAGATTGCCGCCAAGATCAACCGCAACTGGCTGCGTCCGCCCACGGCGCGGCCCGGCATAGAATGCATGTTGAACGTAACGCAGGTACCCGGAGGCGAAGTGACTCAAGTGAGTATCGGTGAATGCAACGGTGACCAGGCGGTGCGCGAATCGATCGAGGCGGCGGTCTATCGCGCCTCGCCGCTGCCACCCCCACCCGATCCGGCACTGTTCGACCGCCAGCTGCGCATCGACTTTAAGCCGGACTGAGGCCATGATGGAAATGAAGGCTCGCGATTTCCTGCGCCTGCGGCGCGTCCTGTTGACTGCGGCGATCGTCGGCGGACTCCTCGGGGCGAACCCGCCGGCACGCGCCGAACTCCAGATCGAGATCACTTCCGGCGTGCGCGATCCGGTGCCGATCGCGATCGTGCCGTTTGCGCATCCCGAAGTGGCCGGGGGCGACTTCGACGCCGCGGGCATCGTGCAACACGATCTCGAAGGCAGCGGACGTTTCCGCGCCCTGCCGCGCGAGCGCATGCCGGCGACACCGACCCGCGCGGAAGAGGTGGCGAGCCCCTCATGGAAGGCCGTGGGGAGCGACTACGTCGTGGTCGGACGGACGGTGAAACTCGATAACGGGAATCTCGGCGTCGACTTCGAGCTGGTGAACACCCTCACCGGCGCAAAGCTCGCCGCACAGCGCTTCACCGGAGCGCCGGGTGCGATGCGTAACGCGGCGCATCGGGTGAGCGATGTCATCTACCAGAAGATCCTCGGGGTGCGCGGTGCGTTCGCGACGCGCATCGCGTACGTCGCGGTGGACGGCGAGCCGCCAACACAGCGCTTTCAGCTCATCGTCGCCGATGCGGACGGCGCCAACCAGCACATGGTGCTCGAGTCGCGCTTCCCGCTCATGTCGCCTGCCTGGTCGCCCGATGGGCAGTGGCTCGCCTACGTCTCCTTCGAGACGAAGCACGCCGCGATCTACGTGCAGCTGGTGCGGAGCGGGGAGCGCAAGCAGGTTTCGGCGCGTGCAGGCGTCAACGGTGCACCCGCGTGGTCGCCCGATGGCCGCAAGCTCGCACTGACTCTCGGGGGCAGCAGCGGCAATCCCGACATCTACATCCTGGATCTCGCCACTCAGGATCTGACCCGCATCACCGATGATCCGGCGATCGATACCGAACCGGAATGGGCGCCCGATGGCAAGTCGCTCTATTTCACTTCCGACCGCGCCGGCTCGCCGCAGATATATCAGATCGGCGCAGCGGCTGGCGCGCGCCCCAAACGCCTGACCTTCGGCGGCAATTACAGTGCGCGCCCGCGGGTGTCACCCGATGGCTCGCAACTTGCGATGGTGACGCTCGACAACGGCGAGTACCGCATCGCGGTCCAGGATCTCGGCAACGGTACGGTGCACGTGCTGTCGAAGGGGCATCTCGATGAATCGCCGAGTTTCGCCCCCAACGGGGCTACACTCATTTATTCGGAGCGCGAAGGCGGCCGCGGCTCGCTCGCCACGGTATCGACCGATGGCCTGACGGGCTTGCGGCTGAAGGCTTCCCAGGGAGAGGTGCGGGAGCCGGCGTGGGGGCCGTTCACCCCCTGAAGTGGCGGAGCGTCCAGCTGCCGATTACGGAGGAAGCGGAATGTCGGAGAAGGTATCCATGCATCGAATGATCGCCGTGCTGCTGCTCGTGTTGGCATGCGCGCTTACCGGCTGCAAGAGTAACCCCCCGAAGCCAACCGGCGCCGAGGCGGGTGCAGCGAATGCCGGCGCCGAAGGGTCGGGCGCCACCAACCCCAACGCGAGTGGCTCCGGCGGTGATGATGAGATTGCCGGACCACAGGCGGGGCTGCTCGCGAAGCGCACCGTGTATTTCGAGTTCGACAGCAGCGAGATCAAGGGGGATGGAACCGACATCGTGGCTGCGCATGCGAAGTACCTGGCAGCCAACGCCCCGGCGCGTGTGCGCCTGGAAGGACACACCGACGAGCGTGGCTCGCGTGAATACAACATCGGGCTCGGCGAGCGCCGTGCGCAGGCGGTGCGCCGGGCGCTGCTGCTGCAGGGCGCGGCCGATGCGCAGATCTCCACGGTGAGTTACGGTGAAGAGCGGCCGGCGGCGGCGGGACACGATGAGACGGCGTGGGCCAAGAACCGGCGCGTCGAGATCGTGTACCTCGGGACTGCTCCCGCCACCAAGCCCTGAGCAAAGGACTGGCATGTACAAGACACTGTGGGCACTGGTACCGGCGTTGCTCGCCGGCTGCGCGACGACCCCCGACAAGGATCCGGTCCAGCTGCGGCTCAACGATCTCGAGGAGCGCGTCACGCGCATGGAACGCAGTGTCGCGAACGAGGTGCAGGTGGCGCAGAACGTCGATGAGATGCAGGGAAGCCTGCGTGAGCTGCGTGGCCGCATCGAGGAGCTCGAGCACACCAACGACTCGCTGCGCAAGCAACAGCGGGACCTGTTTGGCGATCTCGAGCGGCGACTCAACGCAGCGGGGGGAGGCACCGCGGGCGCCACGGCCGCTGGAACCGCCGCCGGCGCTGCCGCTGGAGCTGCCGCCGGGGCCGCAGCCGGCGCGGAGGGCGCCGCGGCAGGCAGCAATGCACCCTCACCGACCGAGCAGGCGGTGTACGGACAGGCGTTCGATGCGCTGAAGGCGGGCAGCTATTCGACCGCAATCACCGGCTTCAAGGACTTCCTGCACAACTATCCCAACAGCACGCTCGCCGACAGTGCGCAGTACTGGCTCGGCGAGGCGTACTACGTGAGCCACGAGTACGACTCCGCGGCCGGCGCCTTCCGCACGGTGCTGAAGAAATATCCCGAATCGCGCAAGGCTCCCGATGCCATGCTCAAGCTCGGTTACACCCAGGCCGAGCAGAAGCAGTACCCGGCCGCACGGGCGACGCTCGATGAGGTGACGAAGAAGTACCCGGGTACCGATTCCGCAAAACTCGCCGCGGATCGCCTGCGCCGCATCCCGGCACAGGCCGCGCAGTGAGGGACGGCGGCTGATGATTCGTGACGTGATCATCCAGGGCGCGTAGAGCCGTCCACACGATGTCACGGCCCCGGCATGACGCGCCTGAAGATTACCGAGATCTTCCACTCTCTGCAGGGAGAGGCTGACACCGCGGGCGTACCGACGGTGTTCGTGCGGCTCACGGGATGCCCGTTGAGGTGCCAGTACTGCGACACGGCCTATGCCTTCCATGGCGGGGAGTGGTGGGAGCTGCCCGCGATCCTGACACGAGTGCGTGAATACCCGACGCGTTACGTCTGCGTTACCGGCGGCGAGCCGCTCGCGCAGAAGGGCTGCATCACGCTGCTCGCCGCGCTGTGCGATGCGGGCTTGCGAGTGTCGCTCGAGACCAGTGGCGCGATGCCGCTGGCGGAGGTCGACCCAAGGGTGGTAAAGGTCGTCGACATCAAGACGCCCGGCTCGGGCGAGGAAGGGCGCAATCGCTATGAAGAGCTCGCGCGCCTCAGCCCTCATGATCTCGTGAAATTCGTGATCTGCGACCGCAGCGACTACGAATGGAGCCGCGCCAAACTGGCGCAGCTCTCGCTGCCCTCCGGTTGCACCGTGCTCTTCTCCCCGAGCCATGAGCAGCTGCCGGCACGGGAGCTCGCCGACTGGATCCTCGCGGATGGCTTGCCGGTGCGGCTGCAGATCCAGCTGCACAAGTATCTATGGGGCAACGTGCCCGGCAAATGAGTCGAGCGTGGGGATACAAGCTCGTGCGGTGGTGTTGCTTTCCGGTGGTCTCGATTCGGCCACCGCGCTTGCGATCGCGGGCGAGCAACGCTTCGAGTGTTACGCGCTCTCGGTGGACTATGGCCAGCGCCATGCGGCCGAGCTCGAAGCCGCCCGCCGCGTGGCGCTGGCATCCGGTGCCCGCGAGCACCGCATCATGCACGTGGATCTCGCCGGCATCGGCGGCTCGGCGCTCACGGATCGCGCCATTGCAGTGCCTGAAAGTCCAACCGAAGGAATTCCGGTCACCTACGTCCCGGCGCGCAATACCATCATGCTCGCGCTCGCGCTGGCGTGGGCCGAGGTGCTCGATGCGCGCGATCTCTTCATCGGGGTCAACGTCCTCGATTCGAGCGGCTACCCCGACTGTCGCCCGGAGTTCATCGCGGCCTTCGGCCGCGTCGCGCAGCTTGCGACGCGCGCTGGCGTCGAAGGCAAGCCCTGCCGTATCCATACGCCACTCATTGGCTGGAGCAAGGCGGAGATCGTCCGTGAAGGTACCCGGCTGAAGGTCGACTACCGGCAGACCGTCTCCTGTTACCAGGCCGACGCCGAGGGAAGAGCCTGCGGCCGCTGCGATGCCTGCCGCCTGCGCCGCGCGGGCTTCATTGCCGCAGGAGTGCCCGATCCGACCCGGTATCAGGACGTGTAGTATCATGCCGCCCCCTCGAGGCAACCCGGCCGCATCGGCCAAGCGCTGGGGCGTTAGCTCAGTCGGTAGAGCATCGGACTTTTAATCCGCTGGTCGACGGTTCGATTCCGTCACGCCCCACTTCAATTTTCTTGAAGATCAGGAACCGTATCGCGCCCGTAGGAAGGTCACAGCCTTGCCGGAGCTGTCACGCAAAGAGAACGCGATCGGATGCTCGTTCGGCGAGAGCCCGTCTACTGAGTAACCGCCCATCTCAGCCCAGAAACGGTGCAGCGCTACGCGAGCCTGCCCATGGGCGTCTACCCCTTCAAATGCCTGAGCAAAGCCACAAAGCTGTGTGGATCGGTCAGCGCCACGAACGCGATCCCCGTCAGCGCGCCGGCAATGTGCGCGTCGTGATTGATGCGATCTTGTGAGTTTCGCGATGAGTAGTAGCTCCAGGCCAGATAGACCACCGCGAACAGCGGTGCGGGAATGGGGATAGGGATAGGCAAGATGAGGAGCCGGCTGCGCGGGAAATATACGATCGAGGCGAACAGTACCGCCAAGATGGCGCCGGAAGCCCCAAGCGAAGCGTAGTTCGGCTCGTTACGATGCTTGATGCATGTGCCAATGCCGCTCGCCAGGAGACCGCAGAAGTAGAGCGAGATGAAGCGGGCCGCGCCAATGACACGCTCGAGCGTGAATGCGAACGAGTAGAACGTGATGAGATTGAATAGCAGGTGCGCGATATCGGCGTGAACGAAGCCGCTGGTCAGCAGCCGCCAGTAGTCGCTTCTTCTGGCGATGAGGTAGGGGCGCAATACGGCGCGCGCTAGCAAGCGGGGTGAGAGCAGTGCGGTGACGCTCGCCACGACCATCACCGCAAGGATCGTTTGGGCACCCAAGCGAACATTTTCCCTGAGTCGACAAAGACGTGTGACGCTTTCGACCGCTGAGCAGTCCGACGGCCCTCCCGTTGATCGAGCGCGCTTAAGGCAGAGCCCGCGACCAAACGGCTGCCAAAAAAAGGAAGCGATCCAACCGTGCGTTTCCCCGTACGAACCAATAGGCACAGACCGTCGCTTGATGCCGCTCACAGGGTGGTGGTGTTGCGCGCGGGAGTTCCCTCCTCACCGGTGCGTATCACATCGGGCGCGCGCATCGTGTGTCAGAGCAGGCGGTTGCAGATTGTATTGCACTTCTGGAGCGGGAGAGCGCCCAAGAACGTCCGGCGCGCCGCACGCCGCCGTGAGGCTCACGTAGACCGCTCGCGGAGTAGCATTTCGTTTGGTTGTACTAAACGCAATTGAACCGGCATCTAGAATGACCGCGCCCTGCACGGGCTCTTCGCCCTTTCACGGCGGTAACAGGGGTTCGAATCCCCTTGGGGACGCCAATCTAATCAGCAAGTTACTCGCGTTATAAGCTGCTCCGCTAGCATTCAGGTAACTTTTGGGTAACTTTCGTCCAGTGCTCACACGCTCCCCTTGGTAGGTCGCAGCGACCTCGCATCCCGGAGCGCTTTGATGAACGGTGAAGCGGACAGAAAGCTGACTCAAGCCGCCACGCCCGGTCGTTGGCGGTGAAGAGCGCGCGGATGTTGTCTCTTCGGTGAGCCGGTTCAGCCGTTCCAAACTTCGCCTTCTGGCGCACCTCGGCACAAGATGTCGGGCAAGCACTCGCCCTTCGGCGTGAAGCGAAGCGCGACGGAGTTGATGCAGTAACGCAGCCCGCTCGGCGGTTCGCGAAGGTCGGAGGTAAGAATGGAAGGGCGGTTGGCAAGTTGCCGTTGTCAGAAGCTGCGGCTTCGCTGTGACGGGCAACCGAGCAAGGTCTCCATGTGTCACTGTCTCGACTGCCAGCGTCGAACGGGCAGTGCTTTCAGTGTCGCTGTGTTTTACGACCGGAGCAATGTCCGCATCGAGCAGGGCGAAACGAAGGCCTTCTCGCGGCACTCCAGTAGCAACTTCCCGGTAACATTTCACTTCTGCGACGGTTTTCTGGGAGCCCGCGCGTCATCCCGGTCTTATCGGCGTTGCCATCGGTGCCTTCGCTGATCCGAATTTTGCACAGCCCGAGCAGGCTGTCTGTACGAAGCACAAGCATGCT
>Ga0306921_10002491_pt1 | contig 18462 bp, 14 predicted proteins | sample sta12Cox44000080_FD_203760 | JGI IMG/M metagenome (GOLD analysis project Ga0306921, IMG submission 203760) | Lab enrichment of tropical soil microbial communities from Luquillo Experimental Forest, Puerto Rico - statoxic.12C.oxic.44.000.080 (v2)... | ecosystem: Environmental > Terrestrial >... | reverse complement strand
CACCATGTGCCACACGCAAATTCACGGATCCAACTTCAGTCCGGTGTTCTTCCGGTAAGCGGGGCGTGACATGGACATCCGAATCAATGGCGCGTAGTTTGAGACTCGGCGTCGCGGTGGCGGCTCTGTTATTGGCCTGCAGTTCACTGGCCCAGAATCCGCCGGCTGCGCCTCCTCCTGATACTACGCAGTCCCCTCCTGCCGCCGAAGGCAAGGACATTGGCGGATATCACGTGACACAGTCCATCGAGATTGGCGGTCGCATCTCGGACGTGAACGGCAGTCAGGCGATGTACGACACGCTGGTTAACTACCAGACGGGGCGCACGCATTCTCGAGCAATCGCTCACGATGCAGTCGTTATCGCACCAGGACATTTTCGGATCGGCGGATAAGGATAGACCGGCGGACCGTAGACGACGGTCGGGTTGTAACTGGGAACGTAGACGACCTGCGGGTTCGCTTGCTCGATAACAATGACCTGCTTGGTCTCCACAGTTTTGGTCTCCACCTTCATCTGCTCGTTGGACTTGAGATTGCCCTTGTCCTGCGCCATCTTGCGCATGCGCTGCACCGCGGCCATGACGTCATCTTGCTGCGCGAGAAAGGCGTTACCGAGGTCGGTGGTCCACTTGATGTTTTCGGAGAGTTGCTTGACGACGTCAGGCAAGCCGCGAGTGAGGGAATGCTCGGGTCCCAGTCTTGCTTCTGGACAGCGTCTGCCAACTGTTTTTCGTTCAGACCCTTCTTTGGGCCAGCCACTGTTGGAGCTGGATGACCTCCGGATATGTGGACGCCATAAGAACAATGCTGAGCAACGGATCGGGATAAAGCGCGATCGGAGCTACCAGGGAATCGAGTTGATCGGCGGGCAGCTTGGGCGCGGCCTGATCAGACGATGCTGGAGCAGCTTGTTGTGGCGGCGCGGCCCACATGGCATTGCGGAGGCAAGCCGCTGCGATACAAATGATTGCGGTGAATTCCTTCCCGAACTGAACAAGCCGAGTTGCGAACAGTCGCGTTGATTTCATATGGACCGTCTCTAAGTGAACTACGAGGGAGACGATTCTCAGCCTCGCGGTGTTAAGTCTTGCGTTGTGCGCTTCAGCACAGCTCCGCGCGTCGGATAACAGTGCGCAAGTTGCCATTCGGTATGTGAAAACCCTTTCGACGTCATCGTTTGACAGCCGATTGCCGCGCATTTCTCTTGCTGACTTTCTTTCCTATGAAACCGGCAGCCTACAAGGGAAGTGGGCGATTGTTGAATGCGAAAAGCAGACCGTTCCTGCGCGTAACTACGCAAACCAAGACTTTCCGACTTGTGTACAGGCTTACCAACAGGCCGTCTTCAAGATGACCGAAGTGGTGACCTGCGGCTCCAGCAGGTGCTGGTGCTTGCCCAAAAGCGCGGATAGCAAAGAGCGCTAGCCGGATTGCTTGCGCTATGGCGACAACCTCGCTCACTTAAGGAGGTCGTGACCGCTCTCCTGGAAAGAGATCACAGCGATCTCCGCTTGACGATCAGAGCCGTGGCGTCATCCGTCAGCATGCCAGGAGATGCGAACGCCTGGGCGGCCGCAATCACAGTATCGTCTGCAAGGTCCTTTGCTGCAAACGACTGCTTCAGTCGCTCCATTCCGAATTCTTCGCCTTGCGGACTCGAGGCTTCGATAATCCCGTCGGAGTAAAGCAGCACCGAATCCCCAGGCGCAAGATTGATCACGCTCTCCCCAAATCTGGAGGCCTGAATCCCGAGAGGTAAACCACCCGGGATCTCTAGATCGTTTACTCCATTCCGCGTAGCCACCAGCGGCTGAGGATGGCCGGCGCTGGACAAGATCAAGGTTTCTCGGCGGGTGTCCAAGGTTCCATAGATCATCGTCACGAAGCTCCCCTGGGGGAAGTCGTCACACAAGATATCATTCAGGTGAGTCAAAATTTGGGCTGGGGATGCGTTTTTCTTTGCATGCTGGCGAAGAATACTCCGGGTGGACGCCATCAACAGCGCCGCCGGCATTCCCTTGCCTGCCACATCGCCGAGCGCCAGCCCTACGAGACCGTCACCTACGGGGAAATAATCAAACCAATCGCCCCCGACTGCGCTTACCGGCAGGCACATCCCACTTACGGAAAAGGAACCAATTTCATGAGCGTTCCGCGGCAACAAACTAACCTGTACCCGATGGGCATCCGCCTGGTCCTTTTCCAGTCGTTCTCTCGCCTGGCGTTCTTGCCGAAACAGCTTGGCGTTTTCAATGGCAATCGCCAAATGTTCCGCAAGAGCCTCGAGCAGATCACGCTGGGCCTCGGGAAAAGCGTCGAGTTCGGGATGTTGGGCGTTGAATACCCCCAAAACACGTCCTCGAGTTTTCAGCGGAATATCCAGTTCGGACTGAGTTGTTTCTTCGCTTATCAAGTAATGAGGGCTCTTGCTGACATCTGGTGTGTAGAGCGGCTTTTCGCTAAGAGCCGCTTGTCCAACCAAGCCTTCCCGGCCAATCTTGAACCTAAAGCCCTTGGGATGCACATGAGTTGTCCAGCCCCGCACAGCAACCAGTTCGAGTTCATTCGAAGCCTCATCAATGAGAAGAACTGCGGAGCGGCTGCAACCGAACGTTTGCGCCACGTCGCCAACGATCGCGTCAAGGAGCGTATCGAGGTCCAAGATTGAATTGATCTTGTGCGCTGCGTCTTGCAAAAGCATCATCTGACGCAAACGCCCTTGCAATAACTCGACTTCGGATTGTGTCTTGGCCGGTCGCATTCCTGAATCCTTTTATAATGAATCACTAGATGTGGTTCATTCTACTTATCAGGCCGCCGAACCATTGCACCCATTGACCCGTGTTCGAGTCTTGTTTACGCTATCGGCCTGTTGTCATCAATGACCACCGTAGCCGTGCCGTGGCACCCGACACGTACAGCTATCATTCATCAGTGTTTATGCTGGACTTACACGACTCAACCGATATTGCTTAAGAGCGCAGCATGCCGCCGCGCAGAAGCATCTGCAACGCTTCCTCAATGCGCCGGTCGTCCGCAGTTTCCATGGCCTCCAGCAATTGCCGGCGGTCACGGGTGCCGTCGAGCAGAGTCAGCAGATGGCGCGTCAAGGGGTCCGGCAGCGCGTGACTGGTGAGCGCAAGCGAGACAATATTTATCTCGTCCGCGGCTGCCATCCGTGCCACCGCGCTGGCGCACGGCCTGTCGCTGAGCGTGGTGGCGAACCCGGGGTGGAAAGTGCGCAGTTCGATGGCTCCGTGCTGGTTTGTACGGAGTGGGATTAGCCAGTATTCATGCGGGTTTCTCACCCATCCTATGCAAGCGAAAATCGAAAGCATGCTTTTGCTGGGGCCCCTTCGAGGCTGCCCCCTGGGAGCACCCTCCCCGTTCTCAATGGTGGCTGCATGGAGTGCTTCTTTGCTTCAACGACGGCGACTTCCTCCTGGAGGACTCGATCCGGAGCCTCTTTAAACAGAATCATCACGCCATTGCCTGTGACCCTGGTCTACCGGGAGAAACCGACTTAGTCTTCCAGCGGTTTGGGCACGAATTATTGGAAACTCGATTCCACGAGAGAATTTGAGTTTTATGAACTTATTCGAGTTATTCGGCTATGTCCCTCCACCTTTTGAAATGTTATGTTGCGAGTTATGATTGGCTTTTCTGGTGGGTCTAGTGGGGCCGCCTCGCTCGGCAAGCTATTGCGAGTCGCTCCAAGAATGCTTCGGTTCACTCTGCAACTGAATAGATACCTGAAGTGAGACCGAATCTACTTTCGAAACACGCTCTAAGAATGAGTTATTGGTTGGAGCAGGCAAATGGGTTTTCAACAGGCGGATGCGATTTGTCGGTGATGGGCGAGCGGGTTCTGTCCGGGAGGACGCCACAATTACTAGTCCTTGAGCATCTTGTTCGCTACCGCTTCGCTGCGCGATTTGCTGGCACCTGCAAGGTTTTGGACGTTGGGTGCGGCAGCGGACATGGCGCTTCATTGCTGGCTCAAGAGGCCAACCGAGTTGTGGGCATTGACAGCGCTCCGGAGGCGATTTTTTATGCACAGAAGAACTACCTTCGCGCCAACTTGACTTTTGCTTTGGGGGATTGTCGATCTCTGCCATTCCGAGACCGGATCTTTGACCTGGTTGTAATGTTTGAAGTGATCGAGCATGTTGCGGAACAGAAACAATCCTTGAGCGAAATCCAGAGGGTGCTTACGCCTGACGGCATGTTGATCCTATCCACTCCCAATGTTGCGGATCCTGCTAAAGGCATCGAAGACGTAAACCCCGTCAATTGCACGGAGCTGACGGAACATAACTTGTTAGAACTTCTGCGCCCCTGCTTCGCTCATGTGCGGCTGCTCTATCAGCACGAACTTAGCGGGTCGAGTATTCAAGCTCCAGCAGCCGCGAAAGTTGTACCTGTTGAGGTAGCGGACGACTTTCCTCCTTCTTCTGCCGCCAATTACTTCATTGCCGTGTGCAGCGCCCGAGTGTCCAGCGTTATAGCCGGCACGACTTTAGGAGTGGTTGGAATTGACCAGCAGGTAGGCGTTCGCAAAGACCTGCGAAACTCCCCAAAAGAGATCGAAGTTCTAGACCAACAATTAAAGGAGAACGAACGCGAATACGCCCAAATTCTGGCCGCGCATCAACAGGGTATCGAAGCCAAGCAGGTGGCGATTGGTGCGCTGCTGCGTCATAAGGAGGAGAGGGAACGTGATTATGCCAAGAGTCTGGCCGCCCATGCAGAAGTAATCCGAGACAGAGAACAACGAATTGCCGAGCTGGAAGCTCAAAATACCGCACGCCGGCTAGAGCTGGAATGGCTTTATCGCTGGCTCCCTACGAACAGGCTCGCGCGCAGGCTTCTGTTCGGAAGGAACCTGCGCAGGCGATCGATGGCCAGACTTCATTCTCCAGCAAAAGCCGGTTTCCCCAATTCCTCAATGAGCTCCGTTGATCAAGAAAGTGAAGCTCGAGATGCGCTCGAAGGAAGGCCCTTGAAATTCGAGACGCCTGTTGTTCCCAAGGTCTCAATCATTATTCCCGTCCACAACGAGTGTATCCCCACCTATCAATGTTTGAAGTCAATACTCATGCACACGACTGACGTCAGCCATGAAGTGCTGGTCATCGACGATGGCTCCCGGGACGCAACGCCGCAGATGCTTTCCCGCACTAAAGGCTTGCGCCTGTTTCGTAACGAAGAAAGCCGGGGATACATTTACTCGTGTAACCGAGGTGCCAAGGAAGCCAGGGGCAAGTATCTCCTCCTCCTGAATAACAATAGGTCGGTTGCGCCGCACTGGTTGAAGGAGTTGGTGAAGACTTTTGAATCGGAACCCGGGGCTGGAGCGGTCGGTGCCAAGCAGGTTTACCTCGACGGCCGGCTGCAGGAAGCAGGGTCCATCCTGTGGCGCGACGGTTATGCCTTGGGATACGGTGAGGGGGATGATCCTTTTAAACCAGAGTATTCGCGGCTCAGGGAAGTCGATTTTTGTTCTGCCTGCCTGCTTGTTCGCAAAGACATTTTTCAGGAGCTGGGTGGATTTGATACTCGTTATATGCCTGGCGGTTACGAAGATGCCGACTTGTGTATGGGGGTCAGGACAAAGGGCTACAAGGTGTTGTATCAACCCGAAGCCGTGGTCTATCAGCATGGATATTCCAGCAGCTCACCGGACCGCTCAAAGAACTTGATGGAGCGTAATCGCTCGAGATTTGCTCGGAAATGGAGCGAGCAACTACAAGCTCACGACGAAAATGTCCCTCATCTGGGGAACGACAGAACTGCCTATGTCATTGGACTGTTCGGCAGCGGACGCGGTTATGTCAATGAACTGATACTGCAGAATATTGGAGAAAGGGCTAAGTATTTCAGGGATGAGATACGCTTGCATCCAGCTCCGACGTCTATGATCTACAGCGGCCATGCCACAATGAAGTATGTTTCTAGCGGGCAGGCGTTGCCAGCGGTAACAAGCAGTATTTTGGAAGGAGTCAGACTGGGATTTGCCGACTTGATTTTTATCTATCGTCATCCCCTCGATTCGTTGCTGACAAATTGGATTTGGTGGCGGCAAACCAGTCAAGAGAACAGCGAGTTTCATAATATCTCGCAGATTTATAAGAGCACAGACGATCTATGTGCCGATTTAGAAGAGAATTTTACTGAATTTAATGATTTTGCCCAAGGCGACCGTGACTGTATCGCGGCCGTAGGCGGCCAGCGGTTCTTGTCTTTCCCAGAATTTGTCGAAGAAACTGAACTTTTTCTCCAGTTCGCCACGCTAACGTTGCGGATTGAGGAGTGCATGATCGATCCTTTCAAGGAGTTTTCTAAGATCGTTGAAGTCATGTCGGTTAACGTTGATTTGAGCCGTTCATGCGTCGCCCCTCCAAGGACCGAGGCTTATCGCTATTTGGCTGTTAAGGAAAGAGTGCCTCGATTCCGAAACTTTATCAATGGGCTGAATGCGGAGACGAAAAGACGGATTGAGAAATTTGACTATAATGTGACGGCATAAGTTGACCATATTGTGGAGTGCTGTCCTATCTGGCGCCGGAGTCAGCCGGCACGCACGATTATCATGGGCACACTAAGAACATTTGTTGCACAACCCTTCAAGCGATCATGTTCCGATTCCAGGAGCATGTAGTTCATCCAGAGTGGCTATCCTCAACCAAACCTGATCACTGACAGAGCTTGGACAGATGGTAACTCAATTGTCCGCTTGAGGGAGGGTAATAGTGAGGGAGCTGGAGTACGCAATCAAGCACGGGGGACTGACGCCTAAGCAACTGCTAAAAAAAGTCACCAGGCGTGGGTTCGGGGCATCCATCTTACGCGGTCTTATCGGTGTGTCAGCATCACCCTTTCTAGGTAACCCCTCGGTAGCGGTAGCGTCACACCTCATGAGTACAGCTTCGCAAGCGGTACCCGACACTGATTTCACTATTGCCATTATTCCCGATCCGCAGTATCGGGCTGAATCGTGTCCGGATAGGGGCGGTAGATACTACGCTGCAATGATGAAGTGGATCGTCGACAACAGGAATATCGTTTTCACATCCAGTACAGCGTCCTTTGCCGCTAACATCAAGGCCGTAGTGGGCGTCGGCGATGGTGTGAACTCGACCGCTGATAACAACGAGTACAGCAACGCAGAGACTGCTTGGAAGATTCTTGACGCGAATGGCATTGCATTCACTACGCCTCCGGGGAACCACGACTATGCAGGCGACATTTCTTCCCGGCATGGCCTCGGAGCGCAATTCAAAAAGGGCTATTTTCTATATCACGACTCATGCGTGGCTGACCATGCATGGGACGCAGTACCAGAGAGCAGATAGTTACGGACCAGACTTTTATTCAATGGCGGGCCCACCCTACTCAAATTCTGCCGCGGAAGCGTGGAGCTCTGTAGGAGTTAACACCTGGTCAAACCTGTTCGGCGTTTTCAGTGGCCACGATATTTTCGCAGGTACGCCGTCTCCAGGATGGTATTGGCAGCAGGTTCCGGTTAAGAGCGACAGTTGGCGCCGGCAGCACTGTACATCAGGTGTTTACCAACTCTCAGCAAATTGACCTGACTTGTAGTATGCCTGTAAGTCAAGCAAGTGGAGCGGGACAAACTGCAAGCATTTTCCTGCTCAGTCGCCGGCCCGCTTTGGGATTACTCGAAGGCCGCATGATCTCCACGCAATCGGGTGACTGGTTTAAGTCGAGATCCGCATCCTTCCCGGGCGGAACAAGCTGGAGCGCTTCTGAGACTCTCCTGTTCTCGGTTCCGTTTACCGGACTCCAGAAAGAACGAGCTTTGAATCCGACACAAAGACGTTGAGTAGCCAACGGGTCGTGGGAATTGTCCAATCCGGGTCCCGGCGAGGCGAGTGGTATCGAAACACTGCGCTACAAATTCTGGTATCCGCTGCACGAAAAGCCGGGCGAACTAGATGTCCTACTATAGCTTCAGTCGCGATGTGCCTATGCGCGCCGCGTCACCCAGGCGCGAGTCACATAGGTTGTCTCAATCGTCGTCAGACCCGCGATGCGCTTCTCCGTGAAATCCAGGAACTTCCGGAATAGTTCCTGACCCAATTGCACCTGCAGATCATTCACCGAGCGCCACGCGCCGATGTACTGCTTTGGCGTTTGGCGCAGGGAATGCCTGGCTTCGAGGTACAGCACCTCACCGAATTGCGGCTTGGCACTTAACATGTCGGTCAGCCGCTCGGTGATGCCAGAGCGTCCGGACGATATGCGCCGGACGTCAGGCTTGAGCCGCGTGATCTGCGCCTCGATTTCGACGAGCAGTGGGTTCGCCTCGATGAAGCGCGGATTCCACAAGGCAACGAAGACGCCGCCCGGCCGCAGGATGCGGTGGAACTCGTCGCACGTTTTGTCGAAGTCGGCCCAGTGGAGTGAAGAGGCCATGCTGACGAGATCGACTGAGCCGTCCGGCAATCCGGTGGCTTCGGCCGAACCTTTGCGCCACACGATGGCCGTGCCGCGCGAGGTCTCGATTCCTTGCCCGCGCATCTCGTCATTGGGTTCCACGGCGACAACGGAGCGTAGTCCGCGGGCCGCGAGCGTGCGTGTCCAAATGCCAGTACCGGCGCCGATGTCGGCGGCATCGACGATGGCCGCATCGTGTCCTACATAGCTGAGGATCGCGGTCGCAACCTGGGGCGCGTAGCCCGGTCGGAACCTGGCGTAGTCGCTAGCCAACCCCGTAAAGTCTCCGTGTTTCATCATGACCGACTGACCGACAGCCTGCGGTCCCCCATCGCGGTTTCTATAAGGTAAGGTTCAGAATGACCGCAGTCGCCGCGCACATCGAATCGCCTTCATCCCGCAGTCGGCTTTCTGCCGGATCAGGCATCCTCGAGAAGGAGCTCCCCCTCTCGTATCATATTCTGGTACAGCGCCACGTCTTCCGGATTGTCGATTTCGCCCCATTGCCCACTGGTGGCAAACGTGCCGATCGGGAGATCCTTTCCGGCTAACAGCCGGCGCAGCAATCCGGTCACGTCGAGGCGATCGCGGATCGGTGCTTCGAGTCCACTGAGCAGCGCCTCGACGGCACTCCATGCCGGTGGCGTGAATTTCAAGAGGCCCATATATTGCCCCTCGATATCTTCGATCCGTGTCGTCTTGCCGCCGATCTCCAGCAATTGACCCGCAGCATCGATCCGAAAGGTTTCGGCGTCGGCCAAAGGATCGATGAAACGCCGGGTCCATAAGCGGTGCCAGGTCCGATCGTAGCTGATGACCAACTGGCCGGGAGCACCGGACAGATCGCGCACCAACTCGCGGCGATAGAAGATGTCGGCATAGCTGACGATGACCGGCCCGGAACGCAGCCAAGCAGCGGCAGCGGCGAGCGACATCACCATATTGGTTTCGGACCAACGTTCGTTGGCAAAATAGGAAAGGCCGGGAAAATCGATCATCTCGGCGCGATAGCCTCGGACGACTCCGATCTCGTCCACCCCACCACGCCGGAGCGCCGCGATCTGGCGTTCGATCAACGGCTTGCCTTCGAGCTCGACCAAACATTTCGGGCGGTCGTCGCCTAAAGGCCCCAAGCGGCTGCCGCGACCGGCGGCGAGAATTATCGCGCGCATCATTCGACCCCGAACACCTGGCGGAACAGTACCACGTCGGCAGGGGAGAATGGGGAGGACCGCTCTGGGTGCCACATAATCCCCGTTATAGGCTGGGCCGAATGGCGAATCGCTTTGACGACGCCGTCGTCGGCGACTGCCCAGACATCGAGCGGCGGCCGCGAGTCGAAAGCGGCGAAGTGATGATAGCTGTTGACCTCTCTTGGCTCGCCGTCCACCCGGATCAATTGACGTTGCGCCACATGGCCCTCGACGCGGCGTAACGGGACAGCGAAACGCTGCTGAATCACTTGCATGCCGCGACAAACACCCAGAACCGGCAACCCGCGACGCTCCGCCAAATCGAGCATGGCATTTTCGACGGCGTCGCGTTCCGGGGCATCGCCGCCCAACACCACAAGATCGTTACCGCCGGTCAACACCAAACCGGCTATGCGGGCGTCCCCGCATATGGCAAGAGCCGCCTCGGCGACGTTGGGGAGCAACACGGGAAGCAGCCCGCAGGCTGCCAGGAACTTAGTCCATGCTTGATCCAAGCAGTCACGGCGCTCGCCATAGGCTGGAACGATCGATACCCGCTGGGTGATGGCGACCGCTTTCATGCGATGAGCAGCACCTTCTGGTTCGTGCAGTCGAGGCACAGCTCGCGCGCCGTCTGCCATCGCCGGTACAGAGCTTCACCGGCGCCGATTACAGCGGGTATACCGAGCTCGCCGGCGCGGATCGCCATGTGCGAATTTGCGCCGCCGAACTGGGTGACGAATCCGCCGATACCACGAGTGAAGATCCAGTCGAACCCAGGGTCCGCGCTTGGTACGAAAAGAATACGTCCCTCGAAACTCGCCGGAGGGTCGCTGATTGAGGCGACCGGCGCTGTGACGCTTTTTCGCGTAATGAAATTAGGCTGGCTCGGGGGAAGGTGAAATGCGAACACGTCGTCGGGCGCTGCGATGATCGGCGGAAGCACGAGATTGCGTGTGAGCGCGTGACGCTCCCTGCCGAGCGCAACACTCTCTAGCAACCTCTCGCGCACCGAACTGCTCTCGCTATAGAGCGAGCGGATGGCGCCGTAGTTCAGAAATGCACAATCCTCCGCCGAAAGACCGTGATCCTCGCCCAGCCGACGGATCAACGACAGGGCGTCGCTCAGGCTTCGCGTAAACACGAACTTCGCGTATTCGCGGCCCTCAATACCCGCCTTTATGAACTCGATCAAACTCAGCACGTCGATCTCGAGCTCATGTTCCTTGAGGAGTTGTTCGATACGGCGCAACTGCTCGATCGAGAGCGCTAAGCGCGGCGGGGCGGACGTCATCGGTCGTGCACTCGACCAGTCGAAATAAAGATCGGGCGCTTCGTCGTAGCGTGGCGACAGAATGTCGTAGGTCCCCGGTCGGAGATGGCCGTAGCGCGCCAGAAAGTCTGCCTTCGGAAGCCGCGCGAAATCTTGCCCAATGCGCGACCCGATGGTATCGACGCTCGCCATGAATGTCGCAACCTCCTGGGCATGGAGAACGCCCACGTCGACGAAAGACTGCAACATCTGTATCGCTATGAAGCCTGCCCGAGCGAGACCCGCGAACGGCAGCGTGCCGTATCGCTTGCAGTCCTCGATCAGCCAGTAAATACGGCTGATCTTGTCGATCCCGGCGTTGCAGATTGTCGGCAACCGCTGCGCCAACATGTCGATCTTCGCGCGGTCGCGCCGCCACAACGCGGTCTCGCCATGCATGATGCGATTGGTGAGGTGTCGCAACGCGACTGAAAGTTCGGCAAGGTCATCTGGAGAGAATCCGTGCTCGGCAAGCCTGCCGATCCGCTTCGGCAAATCCAGGGTGTAGCAGGAGAAGACGATCTCGAATTCGACCTTGTCATGGAGGTGGGGCTCGGAGAGGAGGCGATCGATGTAGTAGTTCACGACGCGCCCGGCGAGATCGTCGGGGACGTCGCGTGGTATGAAGGAGTTGAAGCTGACACGCACGTCGATGTAGGGCAGTCCGTGAAAGCTGACCATGAGCGGGAAACTGCGAAGGTTCTGGTAGCCGTAATTGTCTCGTTGATAGGCCCAGATCGCGTCGGTGATGAGTTCGCGATAGAGCGACAGCGAGAGGGGCCAGGGCCGCACCCCGATGATTTCGGCCGGGTTCCAGTCCGGCATGACGCCGAATATCGCCCGGCTGCCGTGCAGGTAGGGATGCGGGCGGCTGAGCAGCTCGACCTTGCGTGCGACATCGGCGAGCGTGGCGTCGACCTTCGCGTCCGCTGGCTGCCCGTGGCGGTCAACGGCGAGCGCGCGGACCTGCAGAAGGTAGAGCTGTCGGTCGTCGTCGACGGCGAATTCAACGTCGATGGCATCACACGCAAGAAGAGTCTCGAGCTCGCTGACGAGAGCGATGACTGGCGCCACTGACGGTGGACAGGCATCAGGCCGCGACCTGAGACAAAGAAAAGTCGCGAGATTGTCGCCAACACCGGCGGTCACGCGATCGGTTAGGCCGGAACGGTCGTCGTAGTTGACAACGAAATAGGGGCCGCCGCTGGGATCGCGCGAGAAGGCCACCCCGGCCATCGCCACCCGGTCAAGCATGGGTTGCACAAAGATCTGGTCGTCGTCGCTTTCTTCATTGGCAAACGAGTCAATCACCCGATCGATTGCCTGTGCCACTGCTGCGGTGCCGACCACACCGAGTACGGAATCGTATTTCCCAGCCTGGGAGCCGGCGGCGCTATCCTCGCACCGTGCACTGCTTCGCACGATGACGCGATCTGAACCCCAGGGCGTAGCGGTGACAGCAGCGAGCACGCCACCGGCGTCCGAGCGCCAATCACCGACCGAGAATCGAACCTGCGGCAGGACGCGCCCATTGCGCAGCAGCGGCGCCAGCGCTTCTAGAGATTCCGCCTTCGTCTTGAAGGCGACGAGGCGCGCCGGCGGCGCCGCACCCGCGCCATCGGGCCGGGCGCATACCGCCAAGATGCGGTCGACCGCCGTCGCAACGTCGAGCGCGCCATAATTGTCGATTACCAGGTCCGGAGCCTCGGGAGCCTCCTCCGGCACGTCAAGGCCAACGACGTCGCGCGCTTTGCCGCCGTGAGCCCGCACGTAGATGCCCTTGTTATCCCGACGCCGTAGCTCATCTATCGGGACCCGAAGGTAGATCTCGCGATAACCGGGGATGTTCTCGCGGTTCCATCGCTGCACCTCGTGAAACAGCGAGATAGTCGCGCAGACGACATCGGCGCCCTGCTCTGCTAGCAACCGACACAGCCGCGCATTGCGCATCGCCGATCGGCGCCGATCGCCTGCGCTGTGACCGAGATCTTCAGCGATCGCAGCACGGAGCCCGTCGCCATCGAGGAAGGTGACCGGGCGACCGCCGGCACGCAGCCGCCTCCATAATTCTCGCCCCAAGGTTGTCTTCCCGGCGCCGGATAACCCGGTAATCCAGAAGACGCGCCCCGGTGAAGCTTCCTGTTCGGCTCCAGGCTGGCCTCCGGCCTTTCTTATGTTTGTCAGCATAGTGAAGTCCTATCGTTCCTGTACCCATGCCCGTTGGGAGGGGCTGAGGTAGACCTCCTCGCTCAAGACAAGCAGCAGGCGCTCCTCATCATGGTAACGCATCGTTTGATCAAGAAAGACGACTCCCAACCCACCGGATTATCACAGTAGATTCACTAAATCTGAGTGGGTAGTTCCCCAATCAAAAGTGAATTGAGGAAACTGCCAAGTTTGATCAAACCTCAGTGTCTTCCTGCGTACACGGTCGAAGATCAGTTGCACACGGTCCGGGCGTCCCAAGTCTAGATTGTCGCGGATGAGTTCTTCGAAGAATTCCCGTCCACGCAATGGACGGTCGAGATCTACTGCAGCTTCTGCGGCTAAGCACAAGAAAGGAAGCCCTTATCCAGGGTCTCGTAGCCGCGCTTCTCTAATTGTCGCTTGACCCACTCATGACCGTTCAAGCACAGCTTGATGCCCCAGGGCGCATAACTGCACACCTTGATAAACAGTGGACCGAGGTCGGCATCATCCATCTAGAAGTAATAGTGATTCACGTACAAGGTCTTGTCGCGCTTAAACTCGAACCGCCCGTTGACCTTCTTGCCCCGGAAAGCTGTCGCCTTCTCTTGCGCCGCACCGCGTCATCATGGCGTCGCGTCCGAAAAAGCACTAACGTTATCGGGGAGTGAGCACGGCGCAGTTTCGAGCCAATCGGGAATCGGCTACTGTAGTTTCGCGTACTCTGCTTTGGCTTGCTTGAGAATCCGCACATCGGGGTCGGCATCTTTCCAGAGCGTCAGAAAATCCTCGTACGCGGCCCTCGCCTCAGCCAAGTCTCCCTGCATCGCGTCCGCGCGTCCGAGTTGCAGACGGGCCAGCGCGCCGATCGTGTCGCTCCCCACAATGCCGCGATGATCGATGATCTTCTGGAATTCCGCCGCAGCTTCCGCCCCCTTGTGGGCAGCAAGAAAGGCTTCTCCGCGCGTATACACCGGATACAACGCCCCAAAGTTCGCATGGAGATCGATACGCGGCGAGCCCAGCTCATTGGGCACGGCTACGGTGAGCAGTTCGATCGCCTTCTCCGGGTTACCGTGATTCAATGCCAGTCGCGCACGAAGCACAGGAAGGTAGCTGAACCGCACAGATGTATCTTCGGGAAAGCGCCATTCCAGATCGTCAGCGAGTTTCTGCGCGCGTGCCGAGTCGCCCGACAAAGCGAAAGCCAGCGCGGCGCCGTACTCCACTCCACGGTTGTTCGAGAGCGTTAGTGCTGCCTCGGCCAATTGCTTTGCCAGACTAGCATTTCCGTAGAATGCTTCCCAAACCGCCTCGCCCGTCTTATACAGAGCGGCGGTCTCGCGATGCCCACCTAGCTGCGCCAGATCTATCGCGTGCTGCTTTATTGTTCTCGCTTCCTGCACGTGCCCGGAATATGCCAGCACAAAAGACCTGGGATCCGAGACCCATTCATCCGCGGCGGCGTTCTCGCGCGACAACGCAACCACCTTGTCCATCTCCGCCTCGTCGCCCGTGGCGAAGGCAAGATTGTAACGGCCCAGCAGCAGATGCGGGAGATTCAACCTTCCTTCTCCATCGCGTAATGTCTTTCGCGCATCCTCAAACCGATTGAGATCTTGGTATCTCCAGGCGAGAATGTAGGAAGCGATCCCATAGTTCGGATCAAGGTCAATCGCCGTCCCGGCCTGGACCACTGCCTGTTGGTACTTTCCGAAGACGGGATAAATAATGCCAGCGAGGAAGGTATGCGGAGTCACTTCCCCAGGATAGGTTTGCGCCCACACTTCGCAGGTCTGCTGCGCTTTCTCAAGGTTCTCGGTCACTTGCGTATCGTAAGCGGTGGTAATCCAGAATCGTTCCTGGTCGCTGATGCGCTTGCGCAGGGCATAGGCTTTGCTGGTGCTCTCCGCTGACAGGGCGGCTTCGCCGAGATCGCCGTAGATGCGGCCCATAAACGCATATGCCATCGCAAAGTTCGAGTCGATTGCGACGGCGCGCTGAAATAACGGGAGGGCGGCGGCGTCACCGGTTGAGAAGAGGACCCTCAACCCGTTGCTGTAAGCCTGCAGCGCCTCGAGTGACGAGGTCGTCGCCATTTCCAGCGGTACATTGTGCTGCTTCACGGTTGCCAGCGACTCGCCCAAGCGGCTCCTGACGTTCGCGGCCATTCCGCCCAGCGCCTTTAGCACGTCTTCCTTCTGTGCGGCTTGCGCCTGCTCGTCCGCAAGAGTATCTCCCGTCCGACAACTCTTGGCGCGCAGCCCGAGCACGTACTGACTACCCAGATTCGTAATCGAACCCTCGAGGACCGCGGCGCTGTTCGTGCGCTCGCAAACCTCCCTTGCCAGTGCAGGAGTGAGCGGTGCATCTCGCGGCTGGCCCATAAGAGCCAATGTCTGCTGGATGCGGTCCTCAGACACCAGTCGAAGAAACGGCGATTGCTCAAGCTGTACCGCAAGCCCCTGGCGCAGGGTGTCGTTGAAGAGCGGGTCGCCGGTGGTGTTCGTGAAATCGGCGAGCAGGATCCAGTCCTTTTCTGCCAGTACCGTCGCAGCGCGGGGCCGGAGCAGCCAGATTGTGCCGCCGATGAGCAGGGCAACGCCCAATCCAGCAGCCGCTAAAAAGCCCCACCGGACGCGACGAACTTCTTGCGCTGGCAACGCGAGCAGAGGTACGGCTGGCGCAACCTCCGGCTGTTCCACCACCATCTCGGAGCGCGTCCGGCTGGCGATCACTACATCCTCGCCCTCTTGCGTGACCGTATGCACCTCGGCCGCGAACCGGTAACCTTTGCCGGGAAGGGTTACGATGTATCGCTTGTCTTCCGGTGTGTCGCCCAACGCCTTGCGCAACATGAAGATGTTCTGGCTGAGATTGGACTCCTCGACAAAGGAGTCCGGCCAGAGCTCTTTCATCAGGTCGTCTTTGGAGACGACCTCGCGACCGTGGCGAACCAGAATCAGGAGCGTTTCGAAGGTCTTGGGAGTAACGGGTATAAGTTCGCCTTCGCGCAGCAAGACCTGCTTGTCGGGATCGACCCGAAAAGGTCCAAATTCGTACAGGACTTTCGAGCTTACAGCCATATCGTCCAAATAAAAGCCGACAACGCGTACAGCGCGGATGTAGCGGCAATCTACCACAAATTGCAAGTCGTTAGCGGTTAGCTTTTGGCACTGAGTCTTTACCAGTTAGCACTCAGCAGAAATTTTGCCTGATGACAATATGTAAGTGCTGAGGCCAAGAGCTAGCAGCGATACAACTCCTCTGCTTTCAGTACTTACATCCTTTTGAGAACTTTTGAGAAACTCTGAGGCCTGCTTTAAAGACTTCTGCCCGCAACCCCGCGCAGAATGCCCCGGTACGCAGCGGATTGCAGTGGCGCTGTTACGAAAATGGAGTGGCCGTGGTGCAACGAACCACCAAAATCACTGTAGAAACTGACACATTTCTGGTGGTTCGCCGCGCCAAAGCAGTCGTGGCCTGGTGTCCAGGTTGCCAAGCTGAGGTGGACGCAATCAGGCTCACGCCCGACAGCCTTAACGACCCCGCCACGGCGACGCAGCTCGAAGCCTGGCTTCGCACTGGCAAGCTGCACTTCTGGCGCACCGCCGAAGAAGCCGTTCAGATTTGCGTGCCATCGCTGCTGCAATGCCCCTCATAGGCGGAAGGACGAAGCCCTCGTTCTTCCGGGATGAATAAACCAATGCGTTATGGAGGAGAAGATGAAGCTCAAAGGTTCGCTTACAAGCTGGTTTCACATCGTCGCTTTCGCACTAACCCTCGCATTCTCTGCAATCCCCGCGAATGCTGGACCCACCGTATACATCGTCAACGGTAACAGCCAATTTGGCGTCGTCGATCTTACATCTGGCGGCTTTCATGCCATCGGAGGCCCTACCCCGGAGCCACAGTCGAATCTGGTGTGGGGGTCGAAGGGATCACTGTTTACCCTCGGCACCGTTTCGGGCAATCTCGAAACCATCAATCCGGAAACGGGAGCTACCACAGTGATCGGCCCGACAGGACTGCCGTTCTTCCCGACCGGAATATCGACCGCTTTCGACCTCGCAGGCGTCAATGGAAAGCTCTACCTAACTGACTTCAGCAACAACTTGTACTCCGTGAATCCGAGTACTGGCGCCGCCACCATGATCGGGCCTACCGGAATGCCGCCCGATCCGCACATCCCCTTCACCGTCAACCCTGATGGCACCATCAACCTTTGCGATGAAATCCTCTATGGGGTGAGGGGGGAGCTGTATGCAACGTTTGATTCCTTCACTGCCAATCCCGCTACCGGGGCTATCGCATCGGTGGTCACACCTCCGAACTTATGGCGGATCGATCCCTCGACCGGGATCGCGACGCTCATCGGTCCGACCAGCCTTAACCTGGACGGAGGTGTGGAGATAAACAGCACGTTCTATGCCTTTTACTTGTCCAACGTTAGCACTCAGGTGGTTACGCTGGACCTGACCAACGGCAACACCACGTTTGGCCAGAACGTTGATCCGACCGCTGGCCTGGTCTTCGGCGCAGTACCCACCCCGGAACCGGGAACCTTTCTGCTGTTCGGCTCCGGATTGACAGGTATCGCAGGGTTTCTTCGGAAGCATTGGAGACAGAGATAGTCTCTCTAGCTACTTTCCGGCGCAAAAGTCGATTTTGGTAGAAGCGTCGAGCAGGCTGGACGAGAGCAGGTTGGCAGTGGAGCTGGCAAGGATGGTTGGAGCGCTTACTCAGCCAGGGCACGACCGATATTGATGAGATTATCACTGATCACGGCGAGCCCAACCCAGCGTTTCATCCCCGCCGGTCCCTTATAGCGACAGCGATTTAACCCGTGCCGCCGCTTCAGCACACTGATCCTGCCTTCGGAACCGGTTCTCCATTTCTGCCCTTTACGGAACCAGCGTTGTTTTTGATGGCGCCGGCGCGCCCGGCTCTTGGTGGAGTGATTGGGAATGGAGATGCGCTGTACCCCCATTTCCAGGGCTTGGGATTCTCCGTGCGCGGAGTAGAAGCCAGCATCGCCGGCTACCAGTTCCGGCACCCGCTCCAGGCGCTGTTGATGGAGGGCCACGGCGGGAACGAGCAGGTCATGGTCGTTCGGTCGTTGCGCATACACTTCGTAAGCGATGATGATCTGGTTTTCGGCTTCCTGAATCTTGACCAGTTTGCCGAACTCGGTCGGTTTGCTGGCTTTGCCTTTGCGAATAATTTCCGTATCCGGTTCAAAGAGGCTGACCAACTTCCCTTCGGCATGAGTATTGCCGTCGAACACGCGCGCCTGGGTCTGGCGAA
>Ga0306921_10002488_pt1 | contig 18475 bp, 16 predicted proteins | sample sta12Cox44000080_FD_203760 | JGI IMG/M metagenome (GOLD analysis project Ga0306921, IMG submission 203760) | Lab enrichment of tropical soil microbial communities from Luquillo Experimental Forest, Puerto Rico - statoxic.12C.oxic.44.000.080 (v2)... | ecosystem: Environmental > Terrestrial >... | reverse complement strand
TTCAGATACGACAATGTCAAAGGGTTCTTCAGCGGCCCGGTGGGCCCCGACTACGCGAACATCGCGTTTCTGACTTATAACGACTCGGCCAACATCCCCAGGTTCAAGGATGCCGCCGGGTATCAGCGTATCATCCAGGTTGCCGAATATATCGACGCAACTCCGCAAACGATCCTCGTTGATACTTTTTCAAACGCAACTTGGCAGGACAACCTCCTCAACCACGCCAATGACATGGGGCGGTTCGAGTTCGTGGACGATGATTTCGCCCATTTGCTCGATCCATCCTTTCTCCGATACCCCGCCCGCCGTGACTTCGGCGGCGTGCAAGGCCCCGTGGCCCCGTTTCAGTATGTCGAAAGCCACGACCATAGCGACTTCATCTGCAGCTTTGGCCTGATCGGCGGAGGTGAGAATATCCTGCTCGGCGACCGGAGCCGCTTCTACAAGACGCAACCCTACGCCATTGCGCTGTACACCTGTCAAGGCATACCGATGCTCTGGCAGGGTCAGGAATTCGGTGAGAATTACGTCCTTCCCGGCTCGGGCACAACCCGCATACAGATCCGGCGCGATGTGCATTGGGAGTATTTCTACGACGACATTGGGCAGGCGCTGATCCGCATATATAGACGACTCGGACGGCTCCGGCGAGCCTGCCGCGCGCTGCGCAGCCGTGAGTCATTCTACTTCAACACAAGCTCCAACCTCGGCGGCCGTGCGATCGCCTACCGGCGCCGGGCTTCCGCTACCACGACGGAACCGGAGCAGGTTGCGCTGATCTTCCTCAATTTTTCCGATTCGCAGAGGACACTCTCAGTGCCTTTCCCCGTCCCCGGCACGTACCGCGAAATGCTCGATGACGATGTACGGCGGCAGGAAATCCGAGTAACGAACGCCGGGGAAGTTCACGATGTGACGATCCCATCCAACTACGGACAGATCTATATCACTCCGGTCCTGGCGCCCATCTGAGGCACTGCGCCGATCTGTCGCGACAGACCCGGTGGCGTTGGCTCCTAGAGGTTCGTAGATGGCCCGGCGTCGATTTCTAGGAGACGGGCCAGCGCGTCCGTGGTTCGAGACCGATCCGTCGCGCGATCCCGTCCCCCGCGACCCTCGCCTCCTCGATGGCCTTGCCTGCGTCGATGCCGCTCGCATGACCATCGTCGTACACGATGCGGCCATCGATAAGCACGGTCCTGACGCTCCGGCCGTCGGCAGAATAGACGAGATTCCGGACAACGTCGTGCGAAGGCACCCATTCCGGGCCGTCGAGATCGTAGAGCGTGAGATCAGCCCGCTTACCGATCTCGACCGACCCGATCGTGTCGTCCCAGAGTACGGCGCGGGCGCCGTGCAGGGTGGCCATCTCGAGGGCCGTCTCGGCCGGGATCAGGCTCGGGTCCATGCGCGCATCCTTGAAGAGACCGGCGACGAGGCTCATCAGTCGGGCGTGGTCGAACGAGCCGCTCGAGGACACGCCATCCGCTCCGAGCGAAACGGTAACTCCAGCGGCGAGCATCTCGGGGATCTTGCCGATTTTCGTGGTGCCCTTGGCCAGGCGAAGGGCGGCTCCCGGGCAGTAAGCGACCTTGGTGCCGCGCTCGGCCAGGATCGCTACCTCGCGGTCGGTCACCGCAGTGCAGTGCGTGAGCAGGAGATCCGGCCCTAGCACACCGAGCTGGTCGAGGTGCGTGATCGGCCAGGTGCCAACCCGCGCCTCTACTCCGCGCGCCTCCTCGATCGAGGACGAGATGTGGAAGGCCATGCCTGTCCGATGGCGATGCGCGATGGCACGGAGCCCGGCGAAGAGCTCGTCCGAACAGTACGGGAAGAGCCCGTACACCGTCGCCCAGGAGCGGATCCGCCCGTCCGCGCTCCGCGTCCAGCGGCCAAGGAGCGCGTCCACCTCACGGAGCGCCGCGTCCGCTGACGGGAACAGGACGCGACTCCGCAGCTCCGGTGGCATGGCGTCGGCCATCGCCTGTGGCATGAGGTCGAACACGCCGCGACCAAGCACGGCGCGCATACCGCTCTCCGTCACGGCCTGCGCCACCGCGTCGACGTGGCCGAGCGAGACCAGGATATTCGCGTCGACGAAGCAGGTCGTTCCGTTGCGGAGCATGTCGAGGCACGCGAGGCGGGCGGCGACGTAAGCCTCCTCCTCCGTCAGGGCAGCGTAGAACGGCCGCGCATAGGTCACGGCCCACGCGAAGGTGGAGAGATCGTCAGGGATCAGACCTCGACTGAGGTGCTCGAAGGTGTGGACGTGCGTGTTCACATACCCGGGCAGGACAAGGCGTCGGCCCGCCTCGACCACGGTGCCATGATTCCGGCAGACATCCAGATGACGAGCGTCCATGTCGGCTACCGGGCCGAGGTCTCTGATGACCCCGTCGTCGATCAGGACCGAGTGATGGCGGAGGATGCGCCGGTCCGGATCGAGCGTGAGAACATAGTCCGCGTCACGAAGTAGCAGCACGTCACGCGCCCCGCTGGACCTGGAAGGCGACAGGCTTGGGCGTGCAGTCGGGTCCATTCGTGGGGAAGACGTCCATCGGGCACGCCGAGAAGACCACGACCGTGTCCACCTCGGCGGTGAGGACCACGTAGTCGCCCGCTTTCACCGGCGGCGGGACCACGACCAGTGCCCCCGCCTCACCCACCGGGCAGTTCTCGAACATATTCAGGGGACACGGCGAATGCGGCGCCTTCAGGCCCAGGTCCTCAAGCGCGGCCGTCAGGTTCTCCGCGCAACTTGCGTGCTGCTCGAAGCCGAGCATCCGATAGCGTACCGGATCGCACGCGGCCCGCAGGGTGTCGTGCACGCCCGGCGAGGTGTCCTCCGTCATGCAAAGCAGGGGGCGTCGGCGGTTCGAGTAGAGTTGATCGCCTTTCCGCGGGTTGACCCGCCCCAGCATCACGCGCGTGTGCTCCATGGACATGTGCTCGGCGAGATCTTGCGCATTGAACGCCCAGGTGTCCACGACCTGGCTCCCGACCGTATTCACGAGCTTGACGCTCCACCCCGTCGAGAGGCGTACGGCCTTGCCCGCCCGCGCCGGCACATCGACCAACTCGCTGGCCATCGTGATCTCCTCGTTGACCTGAACCGTGCGTTACCGCTCAGGCGAATCGCTGCAGGAACTGCCGGACACGCGAAGTCGCGGGATTGCCGAAGAAGCGATCCGGCGCCGACGTTTCGACGACGGCGCCTTCGTCGATGAACATGACCTCGTCGGCCGCTTCCCGCGCGAACCCCATCTCGTGCGTCACAACGATCATGGTCTGTCCCTCCCGGGCGAGGTTGCGCATGACGCTCAGTACCTCACCGACCAGCTCAGGATCGAGGGAGCTCGTCGGCTCGTCGAACAGCAGCACCTCGGGCTTCATGGCGAGCGCACGGGCGATGGCCACGCGCTGCTTCTGACCACCCGATAACCGGCTCGGATAGGCGTCTCGCTTGTCGGAGAGACCAATTTTGTCGAGCAACGCCTCCGCCTCGACCATGACCTCGTCACGTGACCGGCGCTGGACATGGATTGGGCTCTCGACCAGATTTCCCAGCACCGTCAGATGTGGCCACAGGTTGAACTGCTGGAACACCATGCCGAACCGGGTCCGCATGCGGGCGAGCTCCCGATCGGTCATGGGACGCTCGTGCCCGGATGTGGAGCGACTCACGCCGACACGCTCGCCTCGCAGGAACACCGCGCCTTCGTCCGGCCGCTCGAGAAAGTTGATGCACCGCAAGAGGGTCGACTTCCCAGAGCCGCTCGGCCCGAGTACGCAGAGCGTGCGCCCCGAGGAGACCGAGAGATTCACGCCGCGGAGCACACGAAGCAGACCGAAGCTCTTGCTGAGGTCCCGGACCTCCACGACGGGTCGGCCCGGGTTGCTGCTCTCACTCATGCCCACGTACCAGCGCGATCTGGTCCATGCGCCGCACCGTCCATTCGATCGATGAGCAGATCAACCAGTAGAGAGCAACGGCGACGAGCATGGCCTCGAGAGGCACGAAATAGATGGACTGCACCTGGTTGGCCATGAAAGTCAGGTCTGGGATGGTGATCACCATGAGGAACGCCGAGTTCTTCACGAGCGTGATCATCTGGTTGCCGAGAACGGGACTGGCCGCGATCAGGATCTGGGGGAGGATGATGCGCCGGTAGAGCCCGAGCCCTGCGTGCCCGAAGGCGCGGCCGGCTTCTTCTTGCTCGTGCGGGAGGTGCGCCCAGGCTCCGCGGAGGATCTCGGCGAAGTACGCCGTGTTGTAGACGACCAGGGCCGACAATCCGCAGGTCCACCGGGACAGCCGCACGTGGAGGGTTGGAAGGCAGTAGTACACGATGAAGAGCAGCATGAGAAACGGAATGGCGCGGAGCACATCGACCCCGGTCTGAGTCATGCGCCGCACCGTGGACCGCCCCGAGACGAGCAGCAAGGAGACGGGTACCGCTAGGACCAGGGAGAGTGCGCCCGAGACGGCACAGATCCAGAGCGTATTCAGAAAGCCTGTCGCGAGCTCCTGCCACTCACCAAGGACTGTCCACAAATTCGTGATCACAGGATCCCGTACTTTGCGACGATTCGCCGCTCCATCGAGCGCTGCACCCGAATCAAGCACATCACGACCGCCACGTAGATGATGGTCGCCGTGAGGAAGGGCGGAATCGGCTCGTAGGTCACAGTGGTCCACCGGACCGCCACGCGCGTGAGATCGACCACGCCGATGACGGCGATGGCGGGGCTGCCCTTGATGACCAGGGTCATCTCGTTGACGAGCGAGGGCAAGCTCGCCCGCCACACTTGCGGGAAGACGATACGGCGGAACGTGAGGGCGGAGGTCATGCCGCCCGCGTGCGCCGCGTCGAGCTGCCCCCGGGGGAAATCGAGGATCGAGGCCCGCCAGATCTCCGCTTGAAAGACCGATGTGTTGATCGAGATGATGACGATGGCCGCGAGCACGGGTGACATCCGTACGCCGAGTGCCGGCATGCCGAAGAAGATGAGGAGGGCCAGAGTGACCATGGGTGTCGCGCGGATGATGCTGACGTAGGCAGTCACGGCCTGCGCTGCGACGGGGACCCGGCCCACCCGGACCAGGGCGAGGGCAAGCCCGGACAGCATCCCGGCGGCGATCCCCGCCAGGGACACCGTGAGCGTGACGACCGTGCCCTTGGCGAGCTCGCTCAGCAACGAGGTCCAGGCCATAGCGCCGCAGCCGACGGCTCGCCGTGGGGACTATTCCGGCATCGGGCGATTGCCCGGTAGCCGCGCCTCCCAGGGAAGGTCAGGGAACGAGCGCCCGAGCCACTTTTCTTGCAGGCGGTAGAGATTACCGTTCTTGCGCTGTTCCACGAAGAACTGGTTGAGGAAGTCTCTGAGCTCCTTGTTGCCGCGCTTCACGGCCCAGGCATGGTAGCCGACCGGCACCACGGCCTGCCCCAGCTCGAAATCGTTCGGGCGCTTGCGGATGACGTCCGCGATGGCCACGACGCTGTTGAGAACGTAATCGATCCGACCGTTGGCGAGATCCTGGTACGCCTCGGGGAACGAGGCGTAGAGGGACACCTTGCCGAGCTTGCCGCCGCTCTTCTGGAGGAGCGCATCGATCTCGGGGAGACGCTGGTGGATGGAGCTGCCCTGCTGCATGCCGGCCGTGAGTCCCGAGAGGTCCTTGATCGACTGAATGCGCGTATCGCCCTTGCGCTTCATGTAGTAGTGCGTCGCCTCGGCGATCGGCATGGCGAAGTAGAGCTGCTGGGCGCGCTGATCACTGATGGTTGCTGCCGAGAGCGCCACGTCGAACTGCCCGCTCACGACACCGGCAAGGAGCCCCTGCCAGGGCAAGATCTCCTGGCGGACCTGGAACCCGGCCCAGTCCTTGAGCAGCTTGTAGAGGTCGTGATCGAGCCCGGCCGGCTGGCCGTCCTGGACGAACTCGAAGGGCGGGTAGTTGTCTTCCGTGGCGACCACCATGGAGCCGCGCTTCTTGATCTCCTCGAGCGTGGCCGTGCTGGCCGTGGTCGGGATCAGGCCTAGGAGCACCGCGCCGCAGAGCAGGGCAAGCAGGCCTCGGCCAAGGCGACGGGTTGAAAGCATGACATTGATTCGGGGCCCATGGACAGACATTGTGGTTCCCACCTTTCTCATTGTTCACGTCGCCCGTCGCCCTGCTACCATGCGCACCACGCGCACCATCTCCACAGGTTCGGACACCCGTACATACGCGAGGAAGGGCTGTCGTGGCAAGTCGAGATCGGAGCTCAACTGGAGGCCGTCACCTTGACGGATCCCACACCCAGCCCTTCAACGGAGGGACATGAGCCAGCGCGGTTCGCGTCTCCCGCGGATGTCACGGCGGTCGCTCCCGTGGTGCGTGAGTACATGGTTGGCCTCGAGGTAATTGCAATTGAACACTCCATGCCAGCCGACAGCGTGGTAGTCCAACTCCAAGCGGGCGTGCCGGGAGGCCACCGAGCACGTCGAGCAGTACGAGGCCGCCAAGCTGCCGTCATAGCTGGAAATACCGACGGGCCGGCATGAGCGGGTCGGCCCTCGCCCACGTCGTCGTCAGCGGGCTCGCCACTGGCTGCATCTACGGGCTGGTGGCGCTCAGCCTGGTGATCGTCTACAACGCCACGCGCACGGTGAACTTCGCCCAGGGCGAAATGCTCATGATCTCGGCGTTCGTGGCCTGGTCAGCCCAGCGCACCGCCGGGCTTCCCCTCCTCCTCGCCCTCGCCTGCGGGGTGGTGGCGGGCGGACTGCTCGCGTACCTCGTTGAGCGCGTGATCATCCGCCGCGCGCTGCAGGCCACCCACTGGGACGTCCTCATCATCACGCTCGGCCTCTCCCTCGTGCTGCGGGCCGCGGCGGGGATCGTGTGGACGAACGACGAGCTGCCCTTTCCTTCGCTCTTCTCGAACCGGCCCGTCAGCATCGGCCCGGTGCGGGTGGCCCCGGTATCCTTCGGCATCATCGGCGCCTCTCTCATCCTCATGCTCGCCCTCGTGGCGCTCTTCCGCGCCACTCGCCTGGGCCGGGCCATGCGCGCGGTCGCCCAGAACCAGAATGCGGCGCGGTTGATGGGCATCAGCGTGGAGGGTGTGTATGGGAGCGCCTGGGTGCTCGCGGCGGTCGTGGGCGCCGTGGGAGGAGTGCTGATCGCGCCGGTGACGTTTCTGTCTACCAGGATGGGACTCATCGCGATCAATGGTTTCACGGCCGCGGTGTTGGGAGGCTTCGGCTCGATGCCGGGCGCGGTGGCGGGGGGAATGCTGCTTGGCCTCATCGAGAACCTGGCGCCCCTCTACCTGCCGACGGGCATCCGCTACTCCGTGCCCTTCCTCATCATGATCGCCATCCTCCTCGTCCGCCCTCGCGGCCTCTTCGGCAGTGTCGAACGGAGAAAGGTCTAGTGCGGGGGGCCGCGGTGACCCTGGCGACAGTGGCCGCCCTGGGGTGGCCACTGATGGCGCCAAAGTATCTCGTGTTCCTGGGAACGCTGGTGGCCATCAACGCGATCGTGGCCATTGGCCTCAACCTCCTCTCGGGCTACACGAACCAGCTGTCCTTCGGACATGCCGGCTTCCTCGCGATTGGCGCGTACGTGTCGGCCCTCCTCACCATCCATCTCCCCGCGCTGCCCGTCCCGCTGACGCTGCTCGCCGCGGGTCTCGCTACCGGTCTCGTCGGGCTCGCCCTCGGCATCCCGTGCCTTCGCCTCGAGGGGCTCTATCTGGCCATGGCCACCCTGGCCTTCGGCTTCGTGGTGATCGAAGCGATCACGAACCTCGACGGGCTGACGCGCGGCAACGACGGCTTGCGGGTGCCGGTGGCTCACCTCGGCCCCTGGGTCCTTGACACCGATGCGTCGCGCTACTACCTGACCATCGCGGTGGCGGTGGGCATGATCCTGGCTGCGCTCAACGTCACCGCCACGCGCACGGGACGGGCCTTCCTGGCCATTCGCACGAGCGAAATCGCCGCGCAGGCGAGCGGCATCAACGCGGCCGCGTACAAGACCATGGCCTTCGTCCTGTCGGCCTTCTACACGGGGGTGGCCGGAGGCCTCTTCGCTTTCGTGGTTGGGTTCCTCTCGCCGGATGCCTTCGACGTGTTCCTCTCCGTCGATTTCCTGGTGATGATCATCCTGGGCGGGCTCGGGTCGGTTTTCGGCTCCGTGGCGGGCGCGGCCATCGTGACCGTGCTCAACGACTCCCTGGCCGGGTTCCAGGCATACCGGCCGCTGATCTTCGGCGCGATCATGATCGCCTGCATGCTGTTCATGCCGGGCGGCCTGGCCGCTCTGGCAAGGAGGAAGTCATGAGATCGAGATGGATGGTGTGCATGCTCGTCGTCGCCGCGCTGGGGGCGGCGATCCCTGTGGCGGCCGAGCAAGGCGTCACGGACACGGAGATCCTGCTCGGAGGGTCGAACTCGTTCTCGGGTCCGCTGGCCTTCACGGGCACCCAGCTGACGCGTTTTGGGGTCGACCTCTATTTCCGTGTCCTCAACGACGCGGGCGGTGTCCACGGCCGCCGGATCCGCACGATCTACTACGACGATGGCTACCGGCCCCAGGACGCGGTGGCCAACACGAGGAAGCTGGTGGAGCAGGACAATATCTTCGCGGTGATCGCGCCCCAGGGCTCGCCCCCCGTGGTGGCCACCCTCGCATATCTCGAACAGAACAAGGTCCCGCTGCTCTTCCCGTTCCAGAGCTCGACGGAGACGCGCAACCGGAAGTACGTCTTCAGCGGCCTCGTGCTGAGCGATCGCCAATCGCGCATGATGATCGACTACCTCGCGGGCCCGCGGAAGTTCAAGCAATTTGCCGCCCTGTACCAGGACGACGAGTACGGCAAGTCGTTCCTCGGAGCCTTCGAGCAGGATCTGGGCCGCCACGGCCTCAAGCTGATGGCGACCGAGCCCGTGAAGCGCGGCGTGACGGACGTGAGCGCCCAGATCGCCAAGCTCCAGGCGGCGAAGCCGAAGGTGACGTTCCTCGTGCTGACGCCCGGGCCGGCCGCGCAGGCGCTCAAGGAGCGGCAGAAGATCGGCTGGAGCGACACGCTGATGGTCTCGACGGGGCCCCTCACCGACGAGACATATTTGGCTCTCGCGGGTGACGCCTCCGAAGGGGTCGAAGGTCTGTCGACACTGCCGGATCCCTCCCGATCCGATATGCCCGGCGTCAAGCTCTACCGGGAGCACCTCCAGAAGTACTCCCCCAAGAACGAGCCCAATCGTTACTCGCTGGCGGGCTACCTGGCCGGCATGCTCTTCGCAGAAGGCGCCAAGCGCGCGGGTCGATCTCTAACCCGCGAGGGGCTCGTGGTAGCCCTCGAGGGCGTCAAGGGCTTCGACACCGGTATCGTCCCGCCGATCACGATCGGGCCCGACCATGACACCCAGAAGCAGGGATTCTGGGTGCGTGTGGAGAAGGGCCATTTCACGCCGCTTTCGGACTGGATCAAGTCCGATCCGTGACGTCGGCGCCCGCGCTGCTCGGGGTGGCGGGACTGTCGATCCGCTTTGGCGGTCTCGATGCGCTGAGCGGCGTCGACCTCACGGTGAGGGTAGGGGAGATCTTCGCCCTCATCGGGCCCAACGGTGCCGGCAAGACCACTGTCTTCAACGTGGTCACCGGTCTGTACCGACCTCTGGCCGGTCGGGTGCGTTTCGACGGCCACGACGTGTTGACCCGCGCACCCCATATGGTGGCGCGCCTGGGCATCGCACGGACGTTCCAGAACACGGAGGTGTTTCGCGGGCTCTCCGCGCTTGACAACGTGCGCATCGGCGCCCACGCGCGGCTGCGCGGCAGTGTGCTCGCCGCCGCGCTGGGAATGCCGAGCGTACGGCGGGAGGAATCGAAAGCGCGCGAGCAGGCCCACCGGCTCCTCGCGCGGGTGGGGCTGGGTGATGTCGCCGATCATGACGCCGCGGGCCTCCCCCTCGGGCTCCAGAAGCGCCTGGAGCTGGCCCGGGCGCTCGCCCTGGAACCGCGACTCCTCCTGCTCGATGAGCCGGCGGGCGGGCTCAATCCCACCGAGACGCAGGGGCTGATGGAGCTGATTCGGAGCCTTCGGGATGACGATCGGCTGACCATCCTGCTCGTCGAGCACAACATGGAGCTGGTGATGGGGGTGTCCGACCGCGTCGCCGTGCTCCAGCACGGACGGAAGCTGGCGGAGGGGACGCCCGTCGAGATGAGTCGGGACCCCGCCGTGATGGACGCCTACCTGGGCGACGATGACTAGCCTGCTCACGCTCGACAACGTGTCGGTCGCCTATGGCAAGCGCCGCGCCCTGGAGAACATCTCGCTCAGCGTCGCCCCCGGGGAGATCGTGACCCTGCTCGGCGCCAACGGCAGCGGCAAGAGCACCACCCTGCGGACGATCTCTGGGCTCGTCCGTCCCCGAGCGGGCCGCGTCGTGTTCGACGGCCGCGACATCACGCGAACGGCCCCCGACGCCATCGTGGCTGCCGGCGTCAGTCATGTCCCCGAGGGACGCGAGATCTTTCCGCAGTTCACCGTACGAGAGAACCTGCTCGTGGGTGCCCACACCGCTGCCCGCGCGGGAATCGCCGAGGCAACCGAGCGGGCGTTCGCGCTCTTTCCCGTGCTCCGCCAGCGCACACGCCAGGTCGCGGGCACGCTGTCGGGCGGCGAGCAGCAGATGCTCGCGATGGCGCGCGCCCTCATGATCCGGCCGCGCCTGCTTCTCCTCGACGAGCCCTCGCTCGGCCTGGCCCCGCGTCTCACGCGTGAGATCTTCGACGTCATCGCGCGCATCAATGCCGAAGGGGTGACGGTTCTGCTCGTCGAGCAGAACGCACGACGCGCCCTCGCCCTCGCCTCGCGCGCCTATGTGCTGGAGACGGGGCACGTGGTGGTCACCGGCCCCGCCCGCGAGCTGGCTGCGGATCCGCGCATCCGCGCCGCCTACCTTGGCCTCGCGGAGCCTCCCGCTTCCTGAGCGGCTCCAGTTCTCGACGACAAGGAGGGAGACATGGCGTTCGTCGCATCGAACGGACTCACGGAAGAAGGCACGGGCAAGACGGTGGAGGCGGGGGGCATGACCGTCCACTACCACGACATCGGCGCAGGGGAGCCGGTGCTCTTCCTGCACTCCTACGGCCCGGGTACCACGGCCTGGATCACCTTCCACAAGACCGTGGGAGTCCTCTCGCAGCACTTCCGGTGCATCCTCATGGACCTGCCGAATTTCAGCAAGACGGGGCCTATCGTCTATCAGGAGGGGGTCCATGCCGTGCAGGCCCGCACCGCCGTCGCGCTCTTGGACGCGCTCGGCATTCGTCGGGCGCACTTTGTCGGGAACTCGCAAGGCGGACAGTCCTCCATGGTCGCGGCGATCACGTACCCGGATCGGGTCGACAAGTTCGTGATGGGCGGATCACACATCGGCACGGGCGGCGACCGTTACCTGATGGCCAACCGCCCCTCGGAGGGCAGCCGGGCCACGCGGGAGGCCCTCGCCGATCCCACGCGGGAGAATATCAGGCGCTACTTGCGTGTACACATCGACGACGAGGCGCTGGTCACGGACGAGCTGGTGGACTACATACACCGGGCGCACACGTGGTCGCCCGCGTTCGACGAGGCGCGCCGGCAGTCAGTGAGCGTGCCGCACGACTACACGCCGGATCTTGCCGGTATCCAGGCGCCCGTCCTCCTCATTCACGGACGGTATGATCGGATGGTCGCGTTCGAGGTGAGCCTAGCCATCCTCAACCACGTGACGGATTCGCGCGTGGTGCTCCTCAACAACTGCGGCCACTGGCCTCCGTTCGAGAAGCCCGCCGAGTGGACGGCCCACGTCCTGACCTTCCTGAAGGGCTACTGAGGCGGGCCCGACAGAAAGCTGCTACAGGAAGACGCTGAGGTTCTTGTCCAGGAGGACGTTGGCGTCGAGGATGACGGTGCGGCGAGCGATCTTCCAGGCGCCGTCGACCCGACGAAGCACGTCCTCGCGGCTGCCCGCCAGGAGCTGATGGTCCGTCTCCAAGTGCGAGCGGTACACCAGGAAGGCGGTCTTCGCGTTCACCTCGCCGTTGTCCGCCGGCTCCGCCACCAGGTTCCCGATCAGATGACGGGTGCGCGAGGGAGGATCCTCTCCCCAGGCCATCCCCGTGTCCAGCCGAGCCACCCGCATCTCGAGGTAACGCCGATCGTCCTCGATGAGGGCAAGGTCGCCGAGCGGCGTCACTTCTCGGTGCGACTCGCGGCGCAGCACATTCTTCCGGCGGGGCATGAAGTAGAGCACGTCATCGGCGAACAGATCCAGCCACCCGGTGAACTTCCGCTCGTCCAGGAGCCAGGCCTCGCGGATGTAGAACGACATCAGCTCGAGCCACAGCGCCTGCCGCGAGGTCACCATCACGCTCCCCGCGTCGGCGCCGGGATGCGTCGCCGGCCGGCCGGCCACGCTATCCGCGGATGGTCGCCGTGCCTTCGAAGCGCGCGGTGATCGGCGCGATCGGGATGTCCGCCCAGCTTTCGGCATTCATGAACTCCTCCCAGCGCCGGTAGAAGTGTCGCTGGTTGTTCTCCGAGATGTACCGCTCGGACACCACTCCCGGGTAGTCCGGGTGCGAGCCCGCATGACCGATTCCCATGGACAGGTCCTGGGGTACCCGGCGGCTGAGACGGCTGCGGCTCGCCGCCGTCACCTGGCGCCAGTTGTCGACATCGTCCTGCTCGAAGAGTCCCGCGACGCCATTGTTAGCCTGACTGCCAATCCGGATCACCTGTTTGATCGTCTCCGGGGCATCCTTCTCGAGCAGGACGAAATGCCAGAACTCCGTCTGGAGTGGCCCACGCGGCAGGGCCAGCCGAAACCCGAGCACGCCGTTCGGGAAGATGCTGTGGTTGCCCAGCTGGACACGGCGCGCTCGGAGAGAACCCAACCGGCGCTCGACCTCGGGGAGGGTGGCCTCGTAGTACTGCTGGAAGAGGGCGAAGGTGTCCTTCGACATCCCGTGCACGTAGCGGGGCGTGTTGTCGGGCGCCTCCCGAAACGTGAGCGAATGCCCGTTGACGAAGACGTGACGGTTGGGGCTCTCGAACTGGTCCTTGTGAGACAGGTGAGGGCGACCGAGGTATCGGGTCTGCACTCTGGCGCTGGATTGATGAGTGGTCGGCACGTGGTAGTTGTCGGAGCAATTGTCCACCATCGTCTTCCAGTTGACTGGCTCGAGCCATTTCATCGGGCCGAGCGCCTGCATGCCGCCGTCCCGCCGGTTGAACAGCGTATCCAGGTACCACCGTGCATCGCCGAGGTAGGCCTCGAGGCTTGGCGCGTCCGTCGCCCACGTGGCGAACACGATTCCCGCGTACGTCTCGACCCGGGCCTCGACGAGCCCTAGCTTCGACCGGTCCAATTCGTCGTAGTACGCCTCGGACGTCCCTGGGACGTGCTCGAGCGTGCCATCGTTGGCATACATCCAGCCGTGGTAGGTGCACATGAAGTGCTTGGCGTTGCCGTCATCGCAGCGGACCACGCGGTTGCCACGGTGCCGGCACATGTTCAGGAGCGCGTGCAGCCGGCCCTGGCCGTCCCGGGTGAGGATGACGGGGTCTTCCCCCATGTACGTGTGGAAGAAATCGTTCGCCTGGGGCAGCAGGCTCTCGTGCCCGATCATGAGCCATGCGCGCCCGAAGATCTTCTCCATCTCGTCGTCGTAGACGGCCTGGTCGGCGAAGATACGACGGTCGATCTTGCCGGTGGCGGGATCGATGACGGAATAAGCTCGTGTGGCGCTCATGCTCCCGTCCCCCTTGGGGCGATTATAGGCGGATCGACTCGACCCGTCCAAGAGGCGGCCCCCGCGTGTGTCACTCGTGGGGCCCGTGATATGATCCGCGCGCGAATTCGGTGGGAGGCACACAGCGGTGAGCTTCGACGTCATCGGCAAGGCGACCCCGAAGCGCGACGGGGCCGACAAGGTCACGGGGCACACGCAGTTCCTCAACGATCTCACGCTGCCGCGCCTCGCGTACGGGGCCATCCTCAGGACGCAGTTTCCCCACGCGCGCGTGTTGCGGGTCGACACGAGTCGCGCCGAGGCATTGCCCGGCGTGATCGCCGTCATCACCGCGGATCGCGTCGAGCAGCACCCTTTCGGCTTCGCCAAGGACCATCTCGCCCTCAAGGGCGGCGCTTCTGACGGCGGCAAGGTGCGCTGCACCCGGGATGAGATCGCAGCGGTGGCCGCCGAGACCGAGGAGATCGCCCAGGAGGCCACGCGCCTCATCCAGGTCGACTACGAGGAGCTGCCCGCGGTCTTCGATCCGGACTCGGCTCTCCGTGCGGGCGCTCCCCTCGTCCACGACGAGCTCGGCAGCAACCTTGTCAACCTCCGCTACCAGTTTGTCCACGGCGACGTGGACGCTGCCTTCGCTCAGGCCGAGGTCGTCGTGGAGGGAGACTACCGGCTCAACTACGTCACCACGGCGTGTCTGGGCACCATGGTCGCCATTGCCTCGTGGAGCTCGCCCGGGAGCGCCCAGGCCAGCCTGACCATGTGGAGCACGACGCAGGTGCCGTTCCTCTACCAGCGCGACCTGGCGGAGGCGCTGGGTATCACGGGTGATCGGGTGCGGGTGATCCAGCCGCCCGTGGGGGGCAACTTCGGCCGCGGCCTCGACCTCTACCCCATCGACATCATCGCCGCCCTCCTGGCCCGCCGGGCCGGCCGGCCCGTGAAGATCGCCTTCGAGCGCATCGAGGAGTTCATCGCGAGCCCGACGCGCGAGCCGTGCGTGATCCACCTACGCACGGCCGCGGACCGCCAGGGCCGGTTGCTCGCCCGCGAAGCCCGCGTGGTGATCGACAACGGAGCGTACGTCTCCTGGGGCTCGACCACGCCCTACGTGATGCTGTCCACCACGGCCGGGCTCTACCGCGTCCCCGCCGTGCGCTTCGACACCACCATCGTCTACACCAACAACCCGTTCTCTGGCTCCATGCGCGGCTACGGCAACCTCGAGAGCACATTCGCCATCGAGGCCCAGATGGATGACCTGGCCGATCGGCTGGGACTTGACCGGCTGGAGATCCGCCGCCGCAACGCCACGCGCGCCGGTGACGTGAACCCGCAGGCCAACGTTATCACCTCGTGCGCCATGACCGAGTGTCTGGACGCCGTCGGCCGTGAGATGCGCAAGCCGGTAGCCCGCGCGCTCCGCCCCGGCTGGAAACGCGGCGTGGGCTATGCGGGCATGTTCCACGTGGGTGGCGGGGCTCGTGTGTACCGCTCCGACGGCTGCGGGGCCATCCTCAAGCTGGACGACTTCGGAAAGGTCTCGCTCCTTACCGGGGCGAGCGAGATCGGGCAGGGGTCGGAGACGGTGCTGGCCATGATCGTGGCCGAGGAGCTCAGCGTGCCGCTCGGACGCGTCGAAGTGATCAACAGCGACACTGCGGTCAAGCCATGGGACGTGGGCGTCCACGCCAGCCGGACCACGTTCATCGCCGGCAACGCTGCCTTGCTGGCCGCCCGCGCGCTGAAGGCGAAGCTCCTGGCCTTGGCCGCCTCCGTCATGGACGAGCGGCAGGAAGATCTCGAGCTCAGCCATGGCTACGTCCGGATGAAAGGACAACCGGAGCGCCGGATGGAGTACGAGCGCGTGGTGCGGGCTGGGCATTTCCGCGAAGGGGGACAGACCCTGGTGGCCGAGGCCTTCTACGATCCGCCGACCGCGATGCTGTCGAAGGATCTTCGCGGCAATGTGTCGGCCGCCTATGGCTTCGCCGCCCAGGGCGCGCTCGTCGAAGTCAGCGAGGCGACGGGGCAGGTCGAAGTGCTCAAGGTCGCCTCGGCCCACGATGTGGGCCGGGCCCTCAACCCACCGGCCGCGGAAGGGCAGATCCACGGCGGCATACACATGGGACTCGGCTATGCCTTGTCCGAGGAGCTCGTGATCCAGGAGGGGCGAGTGCTCAATCCGCAGTTCATGGAGTACGCGATTCTCCTCGCCTCCGACATGCCCGAGATCGTGATCCAGCTCATCGAGACGGTGGACGAGGCGGGACCCTTCGGGGCCAAGGGGCTCGGCGAATCGGGGGTCATCCCGGTAGCCGCCGCGGTCGCCAATGCCGTGAAGGACGCGGTGGGCGTGCGCCTCACCGAGCTGCCGATGACGCCCGAACGGGTCTTCCGGGCGCTGTCGTCCCGGCCGGCATCGTGACCGCGTCGATGGCGGAGCCGCAGGCAGAGTCTCTGCCGCGGGAAGAGCTGGAACGCCGGACCCTCGAGGGCATGCGGCGGACGCTGGGCCACGTGCTGGGCAATCCCGCCTGGCGGAGGCGTCTGGCTGGTGCCGAACCGGACGACATCCGCTCGGTTGCGGACTGGCTCCGTCTGCCCTTCCTAACCAAGGACGAGCTGCGGGACGCGTATCCCTTCGACCTGGCGTGCGTCGAGCGCGAACGGATCCTGCGCGTCCACATGTCCTCCGGCACCACGGGCAACCCTGTGGTCAATCCATACACGCGAGCGGATCTCGAGCAGTGGGCGACCGTGATGGCCCGCTGCTACGCGGCGGCGGGTGTCGGGGCAAGGGACGTCATCCAGATCACGGCGTCCTTCGGCCTCTTCACGGGCGGCTTCGGGTTCCACTACGGCGCCGAGCGCATCGGGGCCATGGTGATTCCGCTCGGGGCCGGCCGGACGTCGCTGCAGCTCCTGACCATGCGCGACCTGAGGGCCACGGCGCTTGCGGGCATCGCGACGTATCCACTGCGCATTCTCGAAGTGGCGCGTGAGGAGCAGTTCGACCTTGCCTCGCTCAGCCTCCGCGTGGCCATCCTGGGCGCGGAGATGTGGTCAGACGATCTGCGCCGGCGGATAGAGCGCGAGCTTCACATCACCACCTTCGACATCTTCGGCATGACGGAGACGGGCGGGCCCGGGCTCGGCATCGACTGCGAGGCGCGCGACGGCATCCACGTCTGGGAGGATCACTACTTCTGCGAGGTGGTGGATCCGACCACGGGAGCCCCGCGCGGCGACGGCGAGGAGGGGGAGTTCGTGGTGAGCACGCTCACCCGCGAAGGGCTGCCCCTGATTCGTTACCGCACGCACGACCTCACGCGGGTGCTGAGCCGGAGCCGCTGTGCGTGCGGCCGCACCCATCTGCGCCTGGACCGGATCCGGGGGCGGACCGACGACATGGTCATCTTCCGCGGCGTCAACTTCTATCCACGCCAGATCGAATCGCTGGCACTTAAGCACGCGGGAGTGGGGCACGAGTATCAGATCGTGCTCGACCGCGCCCCGAGCGGCAGTGACCGCCTGACCCTCCTGCTCGAGGCCCGGGAGGGCTTCGACGAGACCTTGCTGCCCCGCCTGCGCGACGCGCTCAAGCAATCTCTCAATCTGAGCCCGGAGATCACCGTGCTCAAGGAAGGTGAGCTGCCCCGACCCGCCGGCAAGGCGGTACGGGTCGTCGACCGCCGCTAGAGGACCACGTCAGTGGGCCTCACCTGTGATGGGCTGCCCTTTTGGCCGCATCGCATCGCCGCAACTAGGTCCAGTGTTGACGCCAGTGCGGCAGCGAGCTTACGAGGATCTTGCCGAGGCCCTGCGCGGTCAGCTCGCGTATGGCGGACGGCAGGATGAACCCGACATCCAGCTTCTCCAGCCATCAGGCATGACTGCCTGTGACGCCGTGTGGATGCAGGAGCGTGAGCATCAGGAGGGTTCTAGAGCGCTAGATTCGATACAGCGTGCTGCAAGAAGCTTTGGACGGGACGTGCACGCTCAGTGTCGCCGTCCGGCGGCTCGCTCGAGCAGCCAGTCGACGACGAGACCGGGGTCGGGGTCGTCCGCTCCGCTCGTGGTGTTCGGACGCTCTGGAGTGGGAGAGGGGGAAGTCGACGAACCAGGGACCCGCTCGCGACGCTCCACTTTGCGGGCGCTCGAGGTTGAAGACGACGGAGGACGAGAGGGCGATGACGGGGCCGGTGGCAGCGCTGGTCGAGCGGGCTCCGCGAGTGGGACGGACCCGGCGTCGGCGTTCGGCTTTCTGGGCTCGGGCGGCACGACCGTCGTCGCCGGCTTCGTCTCCTGCGGCGGCGGCGCGGGTCGCGCGGGCTCCGCGAGGGTGACGGGCTCGGAGTCGGTGCTCGGCTTGGTGGGCTCGGGCGGCAGGACCGTCGTCGCCGGCTTCGCCTCCTGCCGTGTCGGCGCGGTCAGCGGATGATCGGCGGGTCTAGATGTCCACAGCATCCAACCCAGTGCCAGCAGCAGTGATGCGATCACGGCACCGAAGGCAACCATCGAGACGCGTTGCCGGCGGTCGGAGGCAGGACGGTTCTGCTCGACCCATAGCTGGTTCAAAATGACGTGCATGAATGGCCGACGCTCCGGTTTCGTGTCGAGAGCGGCCATTATGGCGGAGTCCACCGAGCGAGGAATCCTACGCCGTCGATG
>Ga0306921_10002487_pt1 | contig 18480 bp, 14 predicted proteins | sample sta12Cox44000080_FD_203760 | JGI IMG/M metagenome (GOLD analysis project Ga0306921, IMG submission 203760) | Lab enrichment of tropical soil microbial communities from Luquillo Experimental Forest, Puerto Rico - statoxic.12C.oxic.44.000.080 (v2)... | ecosystem: Environmental > Terrestrial >... | reverse complement strand
CGCCAGCGTGGCCGGCTCCGCGTGCCGCCCCTCCCGGGCCAGCAGCAGCGCCTCGGTCAGCGCCACATCATGACAGCGCTGTACCCGCACCCCGGCACGCAGCAGTGCCGGGTACACATCGGAGCAGGCTGCCCACACCCAGCGCACGTCGCCGGCACGCTCACGCTCCGCGACGGCCGCGGCAAGATCATCATGCATAACGATGCGCCCATGGCCGGCGCCGTCCTCGGCGGACTCGGACATCAGGCAACCGCCCTCAGGGCCGCCGACCACAGCGATGCGCACGTATCTGATTGTGCCCCTCACCTGCGACAGCCCACGTCCCCCGCTGGTCTGGCGCCGACGGCGGCAGAGTTGGCTCGGGGATGACCCCCCGGAACCCACTGGCTCAGGGCCCCGCTCCTCCGTCGCTGGGCCCTGCTGGCCCGGGGGGACGCCCCCCGGAACCCCCCGCTGGCTCTAGGCCCCGTTCCTTCGTCACGGGGGCCTAGGCCCGGCCCGTCAGGCGGGGTACCGGCGCAGGCCCAGGGCGTACTCGCAGCCCGCGGCCAGGCCGACGAAGCCGGCCATCTTGCGCAGGAAGTCATCCGGGTCGAAATCCCCGCCGAGGCCGTCGAGGTAGGCCTTGTGCTCGCGCAGCGATGCCACGCCCGCGTCGATGGTGCCGGTGACGTCGACGAAGTGCGTGGGAACGGCGGTGCTCGCCACGTAGATCGCCTTTGTCCCGTGCCAGGCCGGGCCCGCGTCGGGGAACAGCCATGAGTTGTCCGCGTCCCGGGCGGCGTCCAGTGTGGCGAGGCCGACGGCACGGTGGTCTGCGTGGTTCACCGGGCCCTCGTCACCCCAGGTGAGGTCGAAGCTCATGGTGATCACCACGTCGGGGCGGTGCCGCCGGATCGCCGCGGCGATGTCCCGGCGCAGCGGCACCCCGTATTCCACCAGCCCGTCGGCGTGGCCGAGGAAGTCCACCTCGGATACGCCGACCACGGCCGCGCTGCGGCGTTCCTCCTCCTGGCGCAGCGGCCCGACCACGTCGGGGGCCATGCCCTCGATGCCAGCCTCGCCCGCCGTGGCCAACACGTAGGCCACGTGGCGCCCTTGCCTGGTCCAGCGGGCGACCGCCGCGGCGGTCCCGTACTCCAGGTCGTCGGGATGGGCGACGACCGCCACGGCGCGGTCCCAGTCCTCCGGCATCGGCTCCATGCTGCCTCCATGATCGCGGGCCTGGCCGGGCGCGGGGTGCGACCGGTGGCCGTCTGAGTCTCAGCGTGCCACGGCCCGCCCAGCGGTGCGGCACGGGGCGGGCGTGGCGGCAGGTGGCATGGCCACCACACCCGGCAAGGACGAGATGGGCGCCCCGATTGTGACGGGACGCCCGCATACATGGAATGGCCGCCGGGGCGGCACGCTGGCACATGCCTGGCCCCGGCGGCCGCGTGCCCAGGTCCCGGCGGCCGCCGCGACACAGACCGCCGGGACCTCCGGATCAGGCACGCTGCCCGCGCCGATCCTGGCCTTGGCTTACTTCACGAAGTACCAGTTCTCGGGGTTGATGTAGAGCGTCGGGCTCTGCGGCAGGGCACCCTTGAGGTTGTTGGCGACCTCGGTCAGCGCGTACGCGCTGTTCGGCTGGAACATGACCGGCAGTTGCGTGCTCAGGTAGTTCTGCCAGGTGTACATGCCCTGCGGGTTGTCGGTGGTCAGTGTCTGGGTGATGTAGTTGTCGTTGGTCTTGCTGCAGTACCCGCCGGAGTTGGCGATGGCGCCGCACATGAACAGCGTCTCGCCGATCGGTGAGTAGTCAGGCGCGAACGTCCAGCCGCCGCCCAGTTGCGGCTGTGACCCGTTGCCGAACCAGTACAGCGGCCGGTACATCAGGTTGGTGAAATACGCGGTGTTAACGATGCTGATGTAAGCGCTGCTGGTGAACGGGAAGACGTAGTTCGGCGTGGTCGACGGGGGCAGCGCATAGACGGCCGTGCCGCCCTTGACCTTCGCGCCGGTAGCGCCCGGGGTTGCTGCTGCCACTGCTGCAACCGGCCGCGGCAATAGCCAATGCCGCGACCGCGGCGGTTGCCGGCAGGTAGCGGCCCAGCCGGGGCGCCCGGCGGGGCTAGGTACGTGGGGTCGTCTCATAGCTGGCCAATCTGCCTGGCCGCTCTTGCGTCCCGCTTGGCGGGCACTTGGCGCTGGCATGTTGCTGCACTTGGCGCCCGCATGTCACAGGAGCGTGACGAGTGACTTTCGGTTAGAGGCCGGCTCACCCGGTGGTGCCCCTTTTGTTATGAAATGCCGGAAAGCTACCACCTAGCATTTGGAATTGAGATGACCTTGACACGCGCGCAGCGTGCCGTGGGAGGCGCTTGTGGGGCGCGACATCGTGGTGCGGGTGCTCGGGCCGGTACGGCTCCGGGCCGGTGACCGCTGGCAGGTGCCAGCGAGCCCGCAACTGCGCCTTGTCCTCGGCCTGATGGCGCTGCGGATTGGTCAGGTCGTGCCGGTGGCGGAACTGATCGACGCGATCTGGGAGGACGAGCCGCCCCGGTCGGCGCGGGCCAGCCTGCAGGCCCTGATGACCCGGCTGCGCCAGCTGCTCAGGCCGCTCCCCGGCGCGTCACTGACCCGCTGCGGCGACGGGTACCTGCTCGAATTCGACCAGGACCTGGTCGACGCGGAGCGGTCCCGGTCGCTGGGGCGGGCGGCCCGCGCGGCGGACGGGGCCGCCGCGATCCCGCTGTTCGATGCCGCCCTGGCGCTCTGGAACGGCCCGGCGCTGGCCGACGCACCGGACACCGAGCGGGTCACAGCGATCCGGTACGGGCTCGCAGAGGAACGCCTGTCGATGCTGCAGGACCGCCTGGCCTGCATGCTCGCCCGCGGCCGGGAGCGGGAGGCGGCGGCCGAACTGCCGGCGGCGCTGGCCCGCCACCCGTTGAACGAACGTCTCGCCGGGATGCTCATGGCTACCTGGTACCGGTCGGGCCAGCGGGCCGAGGCACTCGCCGTGTTCCGGCAGATCCGCGGCCGTCTCGTGGCCGAGCTCGGCGTCGAGCCCGGGGCCGAGCTGCAACTCCTGCACCAGCGCATCCTCGCTGGTGACGTGGGTCTGGCCGACGGTCACCAGCCCGCTGCGATTGACGGTCATGGGCCCGCCGACGTCGACGGCTACCAGGCTGTCGTGTTCGACGGCCAGCAGCCCGCCGCGCTCGACGGCCGCGTGCTCGCCCCGGCGAACGGCCACCAGGCCGGGTCGTCAGGGCACGGCCCGCGGGCCGTGCCAGCCACCGAGCAGCCGCGGCCGGCCGACGGCCAGGAGCATGTGGGCACCCTTACGGTGCTGCCAGTGCGGCCATGGCCGGTGCCCCGCCAGCTTCCCGCGGCGCCCGCGCAGTTCATCGACCGGGCCGCCGAACAGGCGAGGCTCGACGAGCTGATCGGCCAGAGCGCCGAGCCCGCCGGCGAGGCACAGGTCCGGGCGGTCGTCGGGTCGCCCGGGGTCGGCAAGAGCGCGCTGGCGACCGTCTGGGCGCACCGCGCGGCCGGGCACTTCCCCGACGGCCAGCTCTACGTCAACCTCAAGGGCTTCGGCCCGGCCGCCCGGCCCGTCCTGCCCGCGCAGGCGGTCCGCGGCTTCCTGCAGGCACTGGGCGTGCCGTCCGCCGAGATCCCGGAAACGCCCGATGCGCAGGCGGCCCTGTACCGCAGCGTGCTGGCCGGCAAGCGGGTGCTGGTCGTGCTGGACAACGCCAGGGACGCTGACCAGGTCCGGCCGCTGCTGCCCGGCAGCAGCCGGTGCGCCGTGCTGATCACCAGCCGGGTCCGCCTCGACGGCCTAGTTGCCACGGTGGGCGCGCGGATCCTCACCCTGGATGTGATGTCCGAGGCGGAATCCCGCGAGCTGATCGTCCGCCGGCTGGGTGCCGCCAGGGCGCAGGCGGAGCCCGAGGCGGTGGCGGACCTGGCCAGGCTGTGCGCGGGCCTGCCGCTTGGCCTGGCGATCGTCGCCGCCCGCGCCGCCGCCCGTCCCGGTTTCCGGCTGGCCGCTCTGTCCGCGGAACTGGCCGGCGGGGATGGGCGCCGCCTAGACGCGCTGGAGACCGCGGACACCACCAGCAGCGTGCGCGAGGTGTTCTCGTGGTCCTACCGGCAGCTCAGCCGGCCGGCGGCGCGGGTATTCCGGCTGCTCGGCCTGCATCCCGGCCCGGATATCACCGTTGCCGCGGCGGCGAGCCTTGGCGGCACCGGCCGCCCGCAGGCGCGCCGCGTGCTGGCCGAACTGGCCGGAGCACACCTGCTGACCGAGCACGTGCCCGGCCGGTTCACCGGCCACGACCTGCTCCGCGCCTACGCAGCCGAACTGGCCGCCGAGGCAGAGGCCGAGGCCGACCGCGACCTGGCCAGGCGCCGGCTTGGGGACCACTACCTGCACACCGCCGCGGCAGCCGGGCGCCGGCTCTGCCCGGCTCGCCCCCCGCTCGGGCTCGGCGACCCGCAGCCGGGCGCGGTGCCGGAGAAGTTCGCCAGTTACGCCGAGGCGCTCGCCTGGTTCAGCGCGGAGCACCAGGTGCTGCTCGCGGTCGCCGACGCCGCCGCGGCCACCCACGGCGACGCGCGCGCCTGGCAGTTGCCCGCGCTGCTGACTGACTACCTCAATCGGGAGGGCCACTGGCACGACCTGGCCGCACTCGGCCGGGCCGCCCTGGCAGCCGCCGAGCAGGCCGGCGACGGGCTGGGCCGGGCGCATGCGCACGCCAGCATCGGCGTCGCCAACCTGCGGGTGGGCTGCTACCGCACCGCGCGCTCACACCTGCTCCGGGCCAGTTCGCTGTTCCGCGAGGAGGGCGCGACCGCCTGGCAGGCGCGCAACCACCTCACCGTCGGGGTGCTGTTCGACCGGCAGGGCCGCCACGACAAGGCACGGCGGCAGGCGGAGCGGGCGCTCAGCCTCTACCAGGACCTCGGGTACCGGGCGGGCGAGGCGCACGCGCTGGAGAACCTGGGCTGGCACCTGGCGAACCTCGGCGCTGCCACGGCGGCCGTCGACCACTGCCGGCGAGCGCTCGACCTGAACCGCGAGGTCGGCAACCCGATCGGCGAGGCTCATGCCTGGGATCATCTCGGCTTTGCCATGCACCTGGTCGGCGACGACGACGAGGCCATCGCCTGCTACCGCCGCGCGCTGAAGCTGTTGCGGGAGGTCAGGGACCGGGCCGAGCAGGGCGGGGTGCTGGCCCGCCTCGGGGACATCTACAGCTCGGTGGGGAACAAGGCGATGGCCAAGGCCGTGTGGCGGCGGGCTCTGGCGATACTGGAAGAGCTGCACGACCTCGGCGCCGACGAGGTCCGGTCCAGGCTGGGCGTCGCGCCTGGGCCGGCGGTGCCCAGCGTGTGCTGAGCGTTTACCGTCCCTGGCTATCCTCGCTCTTACCGTCCCTGGCCATCCTTGCGATCATGAAATGGGGCCGTCGGGGAACAATCCCTGAGGGGTGCGCAGATGGTCTGGGATCGGCGGCGCGTTGCGCTCACCGCAGTAGGGGCTGCCGTCATGGTGGCCGTGGCGGCGGGGAGCATCGTCTATCTCCTGCACCGCGGCACGGCCGGCAAGCTTGCGTCGGCGCCGAAACCCGCCCCGGCGCACTCGACGAAGCCGCCCGCGGGGCCGCTGCTGTCCCCGTTCACCGGTGAGCGGGTGCACCGGCTCAAGCGGGTGCTCGCCGTGAAGATCGGCAACACCTTCCCCGAGCGGCCCGCCACCGGGCTGGCCAGGGCCGACATTGTGTACGTGATCCCGGTCGAGGGCGGGCTGAGCCGGATCATGGCGGTCTTCTCCTCGCACCTGCCGCGGGTGATCGGCCCGGTGCGCAGCGCCCGGCAGGACGACCTGCAACTGCTGCGCCAGTTCGGCCGCCCCGCGTTTGCCTGGTCCGGGGCGCAGCCACAGCTGGTGCCGGTGGTCCAGCACTCCAGGATCGTGTCCCTGTACGCGCTGACCGCCAGCGGCTACTTCCGCACCGTCGACCGGGTCGCGCCGTACAACCTCTACGCCGACACCAGGACGCTGATGAAACAGGCCCGCCACGCCAGCGTGGCCCGCAACATCGGGTTCCGGTTCGGCTCGCTGCCGCCCGGCGGCCACCGCCGCAGGTCGGAGTCGGTGTCCTACCCGGCCGCCTCGTTCCGGTTCCGGTGGTCAGCCGCCAAGGACCGCTGGCTGATCTCGATGGACGGCTCCCCGGCCATCAGCACCGCCGCCGGGCAGTTGTCCGCGCCCACGGTCGTCATCCAGCGTGTGGTCGTGGGCCTGTCCCGGTTCCTCGAGCAGGGCCCGATGATGCCGCCGGACGCGGAAACCGTGGGCTCGGGCACCGCCACGGTGCTGCGCAACGGCGAGGCCTTCCAGGCGCGGTGGTCCCGCCCATCGGCCAACGGCGGCACCACGTTCACCACGGCCTCGGGCAAGCCGATGACGTTCGCCCGCGGCCCGGTCTGGATCGTGCTGGCCTACGGGCCCGGCTCGTCGAAATGGCGGAGCGGCAAGCCCGTGCCGTGACGCACGGGGGCACCCGGGCGGTGGTCCCGCGCCGCGATCCACGCGCGTACCCGCCGAGGCGCCGCGCTCGCGCCACCGGTGCCCGCTGTGGCACGGTACAGGAGATGCCGGCGGCACCGGGCCTGCCCGGCGCGGGCTGGGCAAACCGTCACAGCGCGGTGAGAGGATCGGGAGCGTGGTCTCAGCGGTATCCCCAGCGCCGGGTGCCATCCGCCTGACCAGCACGCAGGGGCGGTGGGTGCTCGCCGCCACCGTGCTCGGGTCGAGCATGGCGATGCTCGACGGCACCGTGGTCAACGTGGCCCTGCCCACCATCGGCAAGAGCCTGCACACCGGCCTGGCTGGCTTGCAGTGGACGGTCACCGCCTACACGCTCACCCTGGCCGGGCTGATCCTGCTCGGTGGCGCGCTCGGCGACCGGCTCGGCCGGCGCAAGATCTTCGTGGTCGGGGTGGTCTGGTTCGCCCTGGCCTCGGCGCTGTGCGGCCTCGCCCCCGACATCGGCGTGCTCATCGGCGCGCGGGCGCTGCAGGGCATCGGCGGCGCGCTGCTCACCCCCGGCTCGCTGGCGATCATCCAGGCCTCGTTCGCACCCGACGACCGGCCCAGGGCCATCGGCGCCTGGTCCGGCCTGGGCGGCGTGGCCGGCGCGATCGGCCCGTTCCTCGGCGGCTGGCTCATCGACTCGGTCGGCTGGCGGTGGATCTTCCTGCTCAACCTGCCGCTGGCCGCCGTGGTGGTGGCCGTCTCGGTGCGCCATGTGCCGGAGACCAGGGACCCCACCAGCCACGGCCGGTTCGACTGGGGCGGGGCGATACTCGCCGCGCTCGCACTGGCCGGGATCACCGACGCGCTCATCGAAGCACCCGTGCACGGCTGGGCCCGGGCGGCGCTGACCGGGGGCGCCGGGATCCTCTGCGGCGTCGGCTTCGTCCTGCTGGAACGCCATCGCGGCCGTGCCAAGAACGGCACGCCGCCCATGCTCCCGCTGGACGTGTTCGCCTCCCGCGAGTTCAACGCGGTCAACGTGATCACCTTCGTGATCTACGGCGCGCTCGGCGGCACCATCTTCCTGCTGGTGCTCCAGCTTCAGGTGGTGTCCGGCTACTCGCCGCTGGCCGCGGGCGTCTCGCTGCTGCCGCTGACCCTGCTGATGCTGGTGCTGTCGTCCCGGGCGGGTGCGCTGGCGCAGCGCATCGGCCCGCGCTGGCTCATGACAGCTGGCTGTCTGCTGTGCGCCGCGGGTCTGGTCCTGGCGGTCAGAATTGGACGTAACGCTAATTACGTCACCGATGTGCTCCCCACGGTGCTGTTGTTCGGGCTCGGCCTCTCCGCGACCGTTGCCCCGCTGACGGCCACCGTACTGGCCAGCGCCGACGTGCGCCATGCCGGAGTGGCCAGCGGCGTCAACAACGCGGTGGCCCGGGCCGCGGGCCTGCTGGCCGTGGCCGGGCTCCCGCTGGCCGTGGGCCTGACCGGCGAGGCCTACCGGGTGCCGGCCCTGATGAACCCCGCCTTCCAGATGGCCATGGTCATCTGCGCGGGCCTGCTCGTCGTGGCTGCCGTGCTGTCCGCGCTGACGATCGACAACGACGTGCTGCGCCCCGAGCCGGAGCACCCGGTGCCCCAGCCGGAGTGCCTGACCTGCCTCCCGATCGGCGCGCCGCCGCTCGAACCCGGGAACCGAGTCGAGGCCCCGCCGCAGGCCCACTAAGCTCGATTTCCGTCACCGCCCGGCTACCTGCGGCGGGGCATCCGGAACCCACGACGAGAAAGCCCGCATAATGCGCTGGTCACAGATGCACATCCCGACCCTGCGAGAGGACCCGGCGGATGCCGGAGCGCCGAGCCATCGGCTGCTGGTCCGCGCGGGGTACATCCGGCAGCTCCACGCGGGCCACTATTCGCTGCTGCCGCTCGCGGTCCGGGTGCGGGCCAAGGTGATCGACATCATCCGGGAGGAGATGAACCGGATCGGCGCACAGGAACTCCTGGTGCCCACCATGCACCCGAAGGAGGTCTGGGAGCGCAGCGGCCGCACCGAGACCATGGCCGACGTGATGTTCATGCTGACCGACCACAAGGGCGGCGAGAACGTGCTGGCGGTGACGAACGAGGAGATCTTCACGCTCCTCGCCCAGGAGCTGAACTCGCATAAGCAGCTGCCGCAGTCGTGGTACCAGTTCCAGACCAAGTTCAGGGACGAGGCCAGGCCCCGGGCCGGGCTGCTGCGGGTGCGGGAGTTCACCATGAAGGACTCCTACAGCTTCGACCTCGAGCCGGCCGGGCTTGACGTCTCCTTCGACAAGCACCGCACCGCCTACCTGGAAATCTTCGCGCGGCTTTCGCTCCCGGTGATCCCGGTGGAGGCGTCGAGCGGCGCGATGGGCGGCAAGGACTCGACCGAATTCATGTCCCCGTCCGACATCGGCGAGGACCTGGTCGCGCACTGCCCGGCGTGCAACTACGCGGCGAACGTCGAGAAGGCCACGTCCCGGCTCGACGAGGTGGCCGACGGCCCGGGGCTGCCGGTCCCCGAGCGGTTCGACACCCCCCGCATGCGCACCATCGAGGACCTGGCGACCGAGTACGACGCCCCGGCGAACCGGCAGATCAAGACGCTGGTCTACGTGCTGGACGGCAAGCTGACGCTGGTGCTCATGCGCGGCGACCACGCGCTCAACGACCAGAAGCTGGCCGACGCCACCGGCGCCGTGGAGATCCGCCCGGCCCACCCCGACGAGATCAAGGAGGCGCTCGGCGCGCTGCCCGGCAGCCTCGGCGCGGTCGGGGTGACGAACCTGCCCGTGCTCGCCGACGAGGCGCTGCGCGGCCGCCGCGACATGGTCACCGGGGCCAACACCGACGACGTCCACCTGCGCGGGGTGGACGTCGCCAGGGACATCAGCGTTGGCACCTGGGCCGACCTGCGGGAGGTGGCCGCCGGGGAGCCGTGTATCCGGTGCGGCGAGCCGCTGGAGATCGTGCCGACGATCGAGGCCGGGCACATCTTCAAGCTCGGCTACAAGTTCACCAAGGCGTTCGGGATCACCGTGCTCGACGCCTCCGGTGAGCGGGTGCACCCCATCATGGGCTGCTACGGCATCGGCGTGGAGCGGGCGATGGCCGCCGTCGTCGAGCGCCACCACGACGACCGCGGCATCGTCTGGCCGGTCGCGGTGGCACCGTTCACCGTGGTCGTGACCGTGGCCCAGTCCGAGGACCCCGAGTCAGCCAAGGTCGGCGACTCGGTGTACGAGCAGCTCGCCGCGGCGGGCATCGAGGTCATCATCGACGACCGGTCCGAGCGGGCCGGGGTGAAGTTCCGCGACGCCGAGATCACCGGGATCCCGTTCCGGGTGACCGTGGGCAAGCGCGGCCTGGCCGACGGCACGGTCGAGGTCACCACGCGCGCGACCGGGGAGACCGTCAAGGTCGCCATCGGCGACGTCGTGGCGCACCTGCGCGGCGCCCTCGCCTCCTGAGTCCCGCCGCCCGGCCGCGGCTCGCCCGACCCAGAGATGCGTTTGTAATGGGTGGCGCAACCATTACGTTCTTTTGCCGTGGTTGCGCCAACTATCACAAAGGGTCCCGCGCGGGCGGCGGTGCCGGGCGGGCAGGCCGGGCGGGATCAGTACTGGCCGTCGCAGACTGGCCGGGCCGCTCCTGCTGCCTCGCTCGCCGGGTGACCACTACGCTGGCCAGGGCGGTCGTGCCGAGCACCAGGGCGATGATCGCCAGCGATAGCCAGGGGCCGATCTGCGGTATCGGGACCGGCCCGAGGCCGGTCACGCCGGAGCCGTGCAGCGCATCGCTGAGCAGCTTGAGGCCGATGAACGCGAGCACCACGCACAGGCCCGTCTGCAGGTACACCAGGCGCGCCAGCAGCGCGGACACCAGAAAGTACAGGTGGCGCAGGCCGAGCAGGGCGAACACGTTCGCGCTGAACACCAGGAACGGATCACGGGTCAGACCGAACACGGCCGGGATGGAGTCGACCGCGAACATGAGGTCGGCGATCCCGAGCGCGGCCACCACCGCGAGCACCCCGGCGCTGCCGCGCCGGGTCAGCCGGGCCGCGATGCGCCCCGCCACCCCGGGCGGGGCCTCCGTCACGGGGACCGGTACCGCGGCCGTGTTCGCAGGTGATTCGCCGGATTGCGGGAACTCGCCGGGGACGTGACCCGAGCTGGATTTGGTGGGCAGCGGTGTCTCGTGAGGGTGCCGGGCTATCTGGACCGCCGTATAGAGAAGAAACAGGCCGAACAGGTATTCCAGCCAGCCGAACCGGTGCAGCGCGGCCGCGCCGAGCCCGATGACGACGCCGCGCAGCACCACGGCGACACCGATGCCGGCCATCACCACGCGGCCCTGCAGCCTGTTCGGCACCCGGAACCAGCTGATCAGGATGACGAAGACCAGCAGGTTGTCCATGGACAGGCTGTACTCGGTCAGCCAGCCGGCGAAGAACTGCCCAGCGGGCGTGCTCCCCGAGGTGAAGGCCAGCATGCCGCCGAAGCACACCGCCAGCAGCACGGTGGCCAGCGTCCACCCGGCCGCTTCCGCCATGCCGACCGGACGCTCCCGGCGGGCACTCGCCCACAGGTCTGCGCCGAGCAACACGACAAGGGCGGCGATAAGCGCCGCCCAGCCCCAGACAGGGACCTGAAGAGATGCCATGGCTACCCGATGGGCCTCACTGGCTTATCGTCCGGCCTTCTCCCGCCTGCGGTCGTGATCTATCGGTCTGGAACGCCCTTCGCGGGCGGCATTATCTGCCTGCCCGGCCCGGGCACCGGCAAGGTGCCCGGGCCTGGGCGCGGCCAGGCCTGCCGGAATGAGCAGTGCCCCGGTGTACTGCCCAAACCGGCTGGCGACCGTGGCGGCGCGGGCACGGCGTCGAAGGTCCCTTGACTCATGACCGTCACGGTGACCTCCAGCCGGTTGCCTGGCCCGGCCGCTCCGGGCTTCTTCTTAACTATTGCTTGCCGATCGCATAAGGTCTTCGTGACCTACCGGCTAAAAATTACCCCCTACCTTGCCGACGACCGGCAAGGTTGGGAAGCGACGAGAACGCAGCGCGGGCGGGCCCTGCCGGGCGTGGGGCAGGCGTGCCTGGCTGGAAGGCGGTGCCTGGAGTGACTCCGCGCGGCAGCGGGCCGGACCTGGCCGCGATAACCCGCGCCGCGAGCCGGGAGGCCGGCGGGGTGCCGCCCGGGCTGCTCGGCGGCTACCTGCCCGCCGTCCTGGACGCGTTCAGCAGCGGGCGCCGCCTGACCGCCGCGGAACTGGCCGGGTACGCACGGTCCGGGGAGCAGGCGGCGGAGGGCGGGGTCGCCCTGGGCGGCCTGGTCGACCTGTACCTGTCGGCCACCTGGCGGCTGTGGCGTGAACTGCCCGCCGACAGCTACTCACCCACGATGCTGCGCGGCGCGGTGCTGGCCGTGCTTCATGCCGCGGACGACGCCGTGGCGGCCGCCGCGAGCGGGTTCGAGCGGGCCTACCTCTCGGTGGCCCGCCGCGAGGAGGCGGAGCGCCGGGAGTTCCTCGAGGACCTGCTGTCCGGCCGCGGCGGCGTGGCCGACCTGCTGGCCAGGGGGGAGCGGCTGGGACTGCGCCTGGCCGGCCCGCACCAGGTGATGGTGGTGGGCTCGGCCGGCGACGGCGGCGACGGCGGCCTGAACCTGGCCGGCCTTCACGTCGACGGCGTGGTCGCGGAGGCCGCGGCACCGTCCTCCTCGCTGGTGGTAAGCCGCCGCGGCCGGCTGGTGGTGATCGTGGGAACGGCCGGCGACGACGAGGCGGCCGGGGTGGCCCGTGCCCTGGCCGGTGCGCTGGCCAGGCAGACAGCTGGCCGTGGCGGTGCCCGCGAGCCCGGCCGCGCGGGGCCGCCGCCGTGGCGGATCGCCCTCGGGCGGCCCTATCCGGGGCCGAGCGGCGTGGTGCGCTCTTATGACGAGGCGGCCGACGCGCTGGACGCGGCCCAGCGCGTGGGCCTGGCCGATGAGGTGGTCAAGGCCGCGGACCTGCTTATCTACCAGGTGCTGCTGCGCGACCGTGCGGCCATCACCGACCTGGTGCAGACGCTGCTCACACCGCTGGCGCGGGCCCGCGGCGGCGCCGCGCCGCTGCTGGCCACGCTGGATGCCTACTACGCCAGGGGCGGCGTCGCGGCCGCGGCCGCGCGGGACCTGCACCTGTCCGTGCGGACCGTCACCTACCGGCTGGCCCGGGTCAAGGAGCTGACCGGGCGCGACCCGTCCCGGCCCGCGGACGCGCTCGCGCTCCAGGTCGCGGTGATCGGTGCCAGGATGCTTGACTGGCCTGCCACCCCCCTGGAGCGCGAATGAGGCGGGCCAGCCGGCGATGCCCTCGGTCACGTCGATGGGGCAGGCCCAAGGCGCGCAGCGGGGTGGCCGGGCAGCTGGGCCGGCCCGGGAGGGGCGGCTCAGGTGGTGGCGGCCTGCTGCCCGGCGATGCTGGCGCGGACCTCGTCCATGTCCACCTCACGCGCCTGGGCGATCAGGTCTTCAAGCGCGGACTCGGAGATCGCGCCGGGCTGGGCGTAGAGGATCACCTTGTCGCGGATGATCATCAGGGTCGGGATCGACGTGATTCCGAACGAAGCGGCGAGCGCCTGCTGGGCCTCGGTGTCGACCTTGCCGAACACCGCGTCCGGGTGCTGCTCCGACACGCGCTCGTAGACCGGGCCGAACATCCGGCAGGGACCGCACCATGACGCCCAGAAGTCGACCAGGGCCAGATCGGCGCCACCGATCACGGCCTCGAAGTTCTCGCCGGTCACCTCGACCGTCGCCATGGTTCCTCCCAGGGGTAGCGGGGCTTGAAATCAATACCGTTATGGGGTATGGAACCGCGCCGGGCCCATGGTCATTCCCATGGTCATGGCCTGCCGATCCGGGGCGAGGGCGCCCACGTTCGGGCAAAGCCGCAACGCCGGGTCCAGCGTCTGCACCTGCCTGACACCTGCCTGCCCGGCTCGAACCCCAACTGTGGCGGCTCGCCGATCAGGGGCGCCGTGGCGCGTTAGATTCGGCTTACCTATGTATGGCCCGCACGTCCGGCAGCGCGCAGGGGGAGTACGGATGCCACGGTCACGCACATGATCTGCGTCCTGGGGGACGCGCATCTCGACGTGGTCGTCTCGCTGGCCGGGCCCGTCGAGCCGGAGACCGACACCCCGGCCGCAACCTCGGTGGGCGCTGGCGGGCAGGCGGCGAACGTGGCCGCGTGGATCATCGCGCTGGGCGGCCGGGCCCGCCTGATCGCGGCACAGGCGGCCGACCCCGCGGGCCGCCTGGTGGCCGACGAACTCGCCCGCCGTGGCGTGGAGCTCGCCGGGCCCGTCCTGCCGGGGCGGACCGGCGTGGTCGTCTCGCTCTCCGACCGGGGCCGGTCCCGGTCCATGCTCACCGACCGCGGCGTGGGCACCGAACTGGCCGCCGGCCACCTGACGGACGCCTGGTTCGACGGCTGCACCCAGCTGCACCTGCCCGGCTACAGTCTGCTGCGCGAACCGGTTCAGGGGGCGGCCCTGGCCGCGGCGCGGCGGCTGCCGCGGCCGAGCGTGGATCTCTCCTCCACGGCGGCGCTGCGAGACTATGACGTGGACCGCTTCCGCTCGCTGCTTGCCGGGCTGGCGCCGCGGGTCGTGTTCGGCACGGAGGAAGAGGCGGACCTGGTGGGGGAGGTGCCCGGTAGCGAGATGGTGATCAAGCTGGGACCGCGCGGGGTCCGGGCCGGCGGGGTCACCCACCCCGCGCAGCAGGTGCGCGCGGTCGACGCGACCGGCGCCGGTGACGCGTTCGCGGCGGGCTACCTGCTCGGCGGGGTCCGCCTCGGGCTGGACGCGGCCGCCCGCGCCGTCACCCGGATGGGGGCGATGCCGTGAGGGCGGTGCTGGCCGAGGAGGTTGCCGCGGCGCTCGCAGCCGGGGAGCCCGTGGTGGCGCTGGAGACCACGCTGGTCTCCCACGGTTTCCCCGGTCGTCAGGGCCTGGAGGTGGCCCTGGCTTCGGAGGCGCGGGTGCGCGCGGCGGGCGCGGTCCCCGCCACCGTGGGCGTGCTGGACGGTGCCGTCCGGGCCGGCCTGACCGAGGCGGAACTGGAGCGGTTCGCGGCGGCGGGGGAGTCCGCCCGCAAGGTGGGCGCCCGTGACCTGGCCGCCTGCGTGGTCCAGGGCGCGCTCGGCGCGACCACGGTCGGCGGGACCCTGGCGGTCTGCCGGGCCACCGGGATCCACTTCATGGGCACCGGCGGCACCGGCGGCGTGCACCGCGGCTTCGCCCAGAGCCTGGACATCTCCAGCGACCTGCCGCAACTCGCGCGCACCGCGGCGATGGTGGTGTCCTCCGGCGCCAAGTCGATCCTGGACGTCCCGGCCACCGCGGAACTGCTGGAGACCCTGGGGGTTCCCGTGCTCGGCTGGCGGACGCCCACGCTGCCGCTGTTCTACAGCGCGGGCGGCGGCCCGCCGGTGTCCGCGGTCGCCGCCAGTGCCGGGGAAGCCGCCCGGATCGCGGCTCTGCATTGGCGGCTGAACGGCTCCTCGGGGCTGCTCCTCGCCCGTCCGCCCGACCCGGCCGTGGACCTCGAGGAGATCATCGCCGAGGCGGTCAGCCAGGTACACCGCCAGGGTGTGGCCGGACAGGCTGTCACGCCTGCCGTATTGTCCCTCGTCCATGAACTGAGCGGGGGCCGCAGTGTGGCGGTCAACCGGCTGCTGATCGCCGACAACGCGGCACTGGCCGCCGAGGTGGCGGTGGCGCACGCGCGCGCGGCAGGCGCGGACGGGTAGGCCGCGGCGCGGCCGTGGCGAGCGGGCGCCGGCGGTTGCCCGGTAACCGGGCGGACCGGGAGCCGGCCCAGCAGAATGGGCCAAGCACGCTGCGACGGCACAGGCGGCCCAGCCACGGGAGGCACAGCATGAGGATTGGCGTATCGCTGCAGGATCCGACCGGCCCGAGCCCGATGACGGCGCTGCGCGAGGAGTTGCAGCGCGCCGCCGACCAGGGGTTCGCTTCCGCCTGGATGAGCAACATCTTCGGGGTGGACGCGCTGACCGCGCTGGCCGTCGCGGGCAGCGGTGTACCCGGCATCGACGTCGGCACCGCCGTGGTGCCCACCTACCCGCGGCACCCGGCCGTGCTGGCCCAGCAGGCGCGGACCGTCGCGGCAGCGGTGGACGGCCGCCTGATTCTCGGCATCGGCCTGTCTCACAAGATCGTCATCGAGGACATGTACGGCTACGACTTCAGCAAGCCGATCCTGCACATGAAGGAGTACCTCGCGGTTCTGCTGCCGCTGCTCGACGGGGAGCCGGCCGCGTTCAACGGGACCACCGTGCGGGCGAACATCGGGCTGACCACCCCCTCTCCCGGCCGGGTCCCCGTCATGATCGCCGCGCTCGGCGCGCAGATGTTGCGGCTGGCCGGTGCGCAGGCGGACGGGACCGTGCTGTGGATGACCGGGCCCGCCACGGTGCGCGACCACGTCGTGCCGGTGATCACCGAAGCCGCGGCGAGCGCGGGCCGGCCCAGCCCGCGCGTGGTGTGCATCCTGCCCGTCTGCGTCACCGACGACCCGGACAACGCCAGGGAGCGGGCCGCCCGCGTGTTCGCCATCTACGGCCAGTTGCCGTCGTACCGGGCCATGCTGGACCGCGAGGGTGCCGCGGGCCCGGCGGACGTGGCCATCGTCGGGCACGAGGACACCGTGGCCGCCCAGATAGCCACGCTGGCCGAGGCGGGCGTGACCGACTTCGTGGCGGGCGAGTACACCGGCGGCCCCGACGGCGCCCGCACCCGCGCGTTCCTGCGCACACTGCTCAACTGAGCCCGGCGGGTTGAGGCGGTAGCGGCCGGGGATGTTGCGTGCCGCGCGGGTGCGGCCGGGCGGCACGGCTGCGGCAGCGGCGGCCCGGGGGCCGCCCGGTGCGGCTAGCTGCCCGGCTCCGGGCAATGCCGGGATCAACGCACTTCACGGCCGCCCGGTCCAGGCCAACGCCGCGCCCGCCTCCGGCCAGGCATCCAGGCGCCGCCATCCCCGATCGGGGCAGGAACGCCCGCCGCCCAGGAATCTCCGTCATGATCACGAATGTCGGTGCAGAGTTATGGTGGGCTTGTTGATCGCATGGAGGGCCCTAGCTGGGTACATTCCCCAGACCGGCGGAAGGGGATCACCATGCGGTTCCGCAACCGGTCGGACGCCGGGCGGAGGCTAGCCAACCGTCTGCAGTTCCTGAGCGGCGAGGACGTCGTGGTCCTCGGGTTGCCCCGGGGCGGGGTGCCGGTCGCCGCGGCGGTGGCCCGTGCGCTGGGCGCGCCACTGGACGTGATCCTGGTGCGCAAGCTGGGCGTGCCTGCCCAGCCGGAACTCGGCCTGGGCGCGATCGGGGAGTCCGGGGCCCGCGTCATCAACCAGGAGGTCGTGCGCTACGCCCACGTTAGCGAGGCGCAGATCGCGCAGGTCGAGGCGAAGGAACGGGCCGAACTGCAGCGGCGGGCGCAGCGGTTCCGCGGGGATGCGCCGCACGTGCCCCTGGCCGGGCGGACCGCCATGATCGTGGACGACGGCATCGCGACCGGCTCGACCGCCCGTGCCGCGTGCCAGGTGGCGCGGGCGCTCGGCGCGGCCGCGGTGGTGCTCGCGGTCCCGGTGGCACCGCCCTCGGCGGACCGGGCGCTGCGGGGCGATGCCGACGAGGTGATCTGCCTGGAGATGCCCGACCGGTTCCTGGCGATCGGCGAATGGTATGAGGACTTTGCACAGACCTCGGACGAGGAGGTGGTCGCGCTGCTGCGGGCGGCGCACGCCGGGCCGGGAGCGCAGGCCGGGCCGGGAGCGCCAGCCGGGGCCGGAGCCCTAGCCGAGGTGGCCGCCGGCGTGGTACCGGTGGACGCGGCGGGACAGGCGAACGACCGGCAGGAGGAGCAGGTGCCCGAGCGCCAGGCGGATGGGACACAGGAACAGGCGCCGGACCAGGCCAGGGCCGGTCAAGCCGAACCCGGGACCGGGCAGGCGCCGTCCGGGCCGGGGGCCGACGGGGGTGGAGAGAGCCGCAGCGAGCTGGACGGCCTGGTGGCCATGATGCCGTTCACGGCCGGCCTCGGCATCGTCCTTGACGCCGCCGCACCTGATGAGGTCCGGGGCAGGATGGCCTGGGCTCCGGAGCGGTGCACTATGGCGGGCATTCTGCACGGCGGCGCGCTGATGGCCATGGCCGACAGCCTCGGCGGGATCTGCGCCTTCCTGAACCTGCCGCCCGGCGCACAGACCGCGACCACGAGTTCGGCCACGGTGTTCACCCGTGCTGTCCGGTCGGGCGAGGTGACCGGGGTCACCCGGCCGCTGCACGTGGGCCGGTCGGTGATCGTGGTGCAGACGAACCTGACCGATGACGCGGGGCGCCGCGTCGCGCAGGTGACCCAGACCCAGGCGGTACTCGCCGGGCGGGGCTGACCACAAGCGCCGCGGGCTCAGGCTACGGGGATCTCGCTGCCGCATTGCGGACAGGTGGTCGGCGGGTCGGCCTCCGCCACAGCGCCGCAGGCCTGGCAGACCCTTGGCAGCAGGCACGCCGGATCGCCGGGCCGGTCGTCGGAATCGAGCCGCCACTGCAGGCCCGCTCGCCGCAACTCGGCGGCAGCGGGCGCTTCCTCTTCGCCGCTCAGCGGGCCCTCCCCAGGCATTCGGCAAGGACGTAGACGCGGCGCACGCGCACTCTTCTCACTCCCGCCCAGGGCGACGGCTCTGCCGCCGCCCTGCCACCCCCATCCTCATCCCCGCCCAGGGCGACTGCTCCGCCGCCGCCCTTCCACGCTCCTCGCCTCCCGCCCCGGGCGACGGCTCCGCCGCCGCCCTTCCACGCTCCTCGCCTCCCGCCCCGGGCGACGGCTCCGCCGCCGCCCT
>Ga0306921_10002485_pt1 | contig 18484 bp, 17 predicted proteins | sample sta12Cox44000080_FD_203760 | JGI IMG/M metagenome (GOLD analysis project Ga0306921, IMG submission 203760) | Lab enrichment of tropical soil microbial communities from Luquillo Experimental Forest, Puerto Rico - statoxic.12C.oxic.44.000.080 (v2)... | ecosystem: Environmental > Terrestrial >... | reverse complement strand
GCATCGCCGGCTATGCTTTCTACCGGAGACGCACACCGGTTAAAACGCGTTCCTCATTGCAATTCCCGATAGCGGAAACACGTTACGAGGTGATCGTTCACCAGGCCGACGGCTTGCATGAAGGCATAACAAATCGTAGAGCCGACGAAGGTGAAGCCGCGCTTGGTGAGATCCTTGCTCATCGCATCGGACTGCGGAGTGCGAGCCGGCACTTGCTCCAGTCTCCGCCAGCGGTTCTCGAGCGGCCGGCCGCCCGTGAATCGCCAAATGTATCGGTCGAAGCTGCCGAACTCCTTTTGCACGGCGAGAAAGGCCTCGGCATTCCGGATGGCGCTTCGGACCTTCAGCCGGTTGCGCACGATTCCCTCGTTGGCCAGCAGCTCGGCGATCTTGGCTTCGCCGTAGCCCGCCACTTTGCGCGGGTCGAAGCGATCGAAGGCGCGACGGTAGGCCGGCCGCTTCCGCAGAATAGTCGACCAGCTGAGGCCGGCCTGCGCCCCTTCCAGCACCAGAAACTCGAAAAGGGCGCGATCCGCGTGCAGGGGCACACCCCACTCGTTGTCGTGATAGCCGATGGACAATTCGTCGCGCGCCCAGGCGCAGCGCTTGACCGGTCGTGTCACGGCAGCCTGTCTGCGACCTCCTGTCTTCGGCGCACGCCGCATGCCTCGCCCGCCCGGAGCCCCGCTCATCGCCACCGCACCATAGTCAGCACGACGGCGGGAAGGAGTTGAGCGAGCGCGTTACCGGAAAACACCGGGGCGGCCGCAGCACCTGCGAGCTTGGTACGCGTCATAGGAGCGCTCCTGAAAAAGGAAATCTGAGAACGTATTGTAATTCGTTTTGGTGGAGCGACGAGCCAACCGGCCTTTGAACCGAGGAGGCAATATAATGGACGGAACATTCGGGTGAACCGCGGTCGGTCCCGTTGCGTATTGATTTTCGAGCTCCATCGAGGAGAGATCTGATGTTCTGTCACCGTTGCGGTACCCAAGTTGATTCGAGTGCGCAGTTTTGCGTGAACTGCGGGCAGGCGGTGGCCGGCGCACCCGGCGGCACGTCCGTCCAGGCCTGGGCACCCCCGCCTCAAGTGCAGGTCGCTATGGGCCGTTGGCTGAGCGCCGCGTGGAACCTGGTGACGGAAGACCTTGGAACTTACATTCTCATCACGCTGATTTCGTTCCTGCTGAGTTCTGTTCCGCTGATCCAAGGATCCCTGATTGCGGGCTTCCACATCTACACCCTCAAGAAGCTGACAGGCCGGCGCGCCGAATTCGCCGATATGTTCAAGGGCTTCAACTTCTTCATTCCCGCCCTGGTCGCGTCGCTTCTGATCGGTCTGTTCACGTTCATCGGTTTTCTGTGCTTGATCATTCCTGGCCTGGTAATCATCGCCATGTACAAGTTCACGTACCTGTTCATCGTGGACAAGCGCATGGATTTCTGGCAGGCCATGAAGGCCAGCCACGCGATCGTGCGAAACGACTATTTCGGCTTCATCATGTTCGTTGTCGTGGCGTTTCTGGTGAACGTTCTCGGGTTCCTGTGCCTGCTTGTCGGGCTGCTGGTGACCGTGCCCCTGACATTTGCCGCAATCACGGTGGCGTACCAGGAGATCGTCGGCTTCGACCCCCACACGGCCGATGCGCTGTAATCCTACAGGCAGAACGGTTTATGAGGGTCCGGCTTGCTGAGTCCTGGGTTGTCGACTTATTCTGTTCCCTTGGGTTCGTGGTGGATCTACCGAATGTCCGATTGACGGCGGGCCCGCACAGCACGCCGCAGTATTGGTCGCGCGATGTGTTGCCGACCCAGATCCAGCCGGCCGAGCTGTTGGTGTAGATTCCGTTACTCGCCTCTCACTGCGGTTGCCTGCGGCGTACGGCGAATCAATCGGGACCAGACTCCGCGCCAGCAGATTCGTTCCGGTGACATCCACGTTGCGATACTTGGGCGGACAGCGCGGTATCGCAAGTAGCGCCTCGCGTGCTACACTAGCGCTGAGTTTCGCCGCTGACCCATCCAATCGCAATCCGCTAACGCAATCCCGGCATAAAAGCCAGCAATCCTTCGTGTAGGTTTCGTGTGTGGGGACCGTGGTTCAAGGAAGCGAAAATGCAAAACGATTGGTATCGTAGCTTTTTTCACGGCGTCTGGCTTGATGTTTGGCGCGGCGTCATGACCCCAGAGATGACCGAGGCTGACGCGTCGTTTTTGGAAACCGCTTTGCGGCTCGAGGCGGGAGGACTCGTCTTAGACGTCGCGTGCGGCGCGGGGAGGCATTCCCTCGCGCTCGCCAGACGCGGCTATGCCCCCACGGGCATCGACCTCTCCGAGCAATCCATTGCGGAAGCGCGAGGCGCGGCAGCGGCCTCGGGCCTCGGTGCTGAGTTCCTGCTCTGCGACATGCGGGAACTTCCAGGGCCCGCCCGTTTCGACGGCGCTTTCTGCTTCGGCAACAGCTTCGGCTATTTCGAACACGACGGCAACCGCTCCATGCTCCGATCCGTAGCGCGCGCGCTGCGGCCCGGAGCCCGGTTTGTGCTCGAAACGGGGATCGTCGCCGAATCCCTGCTCCCGAAACTCCAGGAGTACTTTTGGATGCCGGTGGGCGACATCCTGTTTCTCGCTGCGCGGCGCTACAACGCACTCGAAAGCCGCCTCGATATCGAATACACCTTCGTTCACCACGGCGTTCGGGACACGCGGCCAGCCTCGAGCCGCATCTACACAGTGGCCGAAATCCGCCGCCTCTGCGAAGAGGTGGGCCTGGAAACCGTATCGATCCACGGATCGGTCGATGGCGGGCCGTACCGGGTGGGTTCCGCGTGCTTGATTCTGGTGGTGGAAAAATCGTGAGCGTGATCTGCGTGAACTAGCTCGCGTTCGCTGGCCACCAGTGCCAATTCGGGCGGGTCGTTTGCCCAGTAGTCAGGCTCGAAACGCACTCGCTCTAAGAGCGTGGCGCAGCCTTAGCCCGCGGTGCAGAGTTCAACTCTGGCGGGGCCGCCGGCCTCGATGTCGGTCGGGAGTCCCCACTCCCAGAGACAATTTTCGGGCTGTGCACCCAGCGCCACGAGGTCAGTGAAGATGATGTTCGGGCGCCGGCTTCGACGGAAAACCGTCGGTGCTTGGGACGTGCTCGAAGTGCTGGAACATATCGACCTGCACGAGGACGGCGCTTGAGGCCGAGCTGCCTACGGTGGCGGGCGTCGATCTTCGGCCCACCGGGCGCGGCCAGCAGTTCCGCCACCCGAGCAGCCACCGCCTCCGCTGACGGCCGCGACCCCAGATTGACTGGGCTGCGGTTGTGGCGAATCAGTTCTTCGGAGGGGTCGAGTGTGTAATCTGGCATGGCATCTTGAACCGATGCCGAGCCGACCAAGCTCTTTAGGCAATCGAAAAATCAGCGGTCCCGAACCGCTGGCCCGTCAGCACGCCTGGGTCGCGAATCTCTTCCGCGGAACCGAGCAAAGTACCGTGGCTATCGAACAGATAAACGAGGAAGGGCGGGGATCACGCCGGTTGGGGGCGTTCGCCTTCCGAGAAGCCGGGCGCGCGACGGCCGGCTTCGGGCCGGAGCACCTTCTGCGTGTGATCCTCGGAGTCCTTGCCGCCGGAGGCCGGCAGCGGAGGCAGTTGCTCGCCGTTGATGATTGCCAGCACCTCGTTGCCATCCAGGATCTCGCGCTCGAGGAGCGCCTCAGCGATCCTCACCAGAGCGTCCGAGCGTTCCTCGATAATCCCGGCTGCAGTGTCGTAGCCGCCCTGCACCAGCTTTTTCACCTGCTCGTCGATGCGAATCGCGGTCTCTTCGCTGTAATCGCGATGCTGCGCGATTTCGCGGCCGAGGAAGATCTGTTCCTCCTTCTTGCCGAAGCTCAGCGGCCCCAGCTCGCTCATGCCCCATTCGCAAACCATCTTGCGCGCCATGTCGGTAGCGCGTTCGATGTCGTTGCCGGCGCCGGTCGTCATATGGTGCATGTATTTCTCTTCGGCGATGCGGCCACCCATCAGGATCGCCAACTGCGCCAGCAAGTAATCGCGGCTGTAGGAGTGTTTGTCGTCGATGGGCAGTTGCATGGTCACGCCCAACGCCATCCCGCGCGGGATGATCGTCACCTTGTGGAGCGGATCGGCGTTCGGCAAAACCGCTGCCACTAGCGCGTGCCCGGCTTCGTGGTAGGCCGTATTGCGCTTCTCGGCGTCGCTGAGAATCAGCGATTTGCGCTCGGCGCCCATCAGGATCTTGTCCTTGGCGGTCTCAAAGTCCGTCATCATGACGACCTTGCGATTCTGGCGCGCGGCGTTCAGCGCCGCCTCATTCACCAGGTTGGCCAGATCCGCGCCTGCCAACCCGGGCGTGCCGCGAGCCAGCACGGAAAGATCCACGTTGTCGCCCAGCGGAATCTTCTTGGTATGCACGCGCAGAATGGCTTCCCTTCCCTGCACGTCGGGACGTCCCACCACCACACGCCGGTCAAAGCGCCCCGGCCGTAACAAAGCGGGGTCAAGCACGTCCGGCCGGTTGGTGGCCGCCACTAGGATCACGCCTTCGTTCGATTCAAACCCGTCCATCTCGACGAGCAACTGGTTGAGCGTCTGTTCGCGCTCATCGTGGCCGCCGCCCAACCCGGCGCCGCGGTGGCGTCCGACCGCATCGATTTCGTCGATGAAGATGATGCAAGGAGCATTCTTCTTGCCCTGCTCGAACAGGTCTCGGACGCGGCTCGCGCCCACACCCACGAACATCTCGACGAAATCCGAGCCCGAGATCGAGAAGAACGGCACGCTGGCTTCCCCGGCAATCGCACGCGCTAACAGAGTCTTGCCGGTGCCGGGAGGTCCGATCAACAGCACGCCTTTCGGAATCCGCCCGCCCAACTTCTGAAACTTTTGCGGTTCACGCAGGAACTCGATAATCTCCTGGAGTTCTTCTTTGGCCTCTTCCACGCCGGCCACGTCTTTGAAGGTGACCTTCTTCTGCTGCGTGGAGTGCAGGCGGGCGCGGCTTTTGCCGAAACTGAGCGCTTTGTTGCCGCCGCTCTGCATCTGCCGCATCATGAAAATCCAGAAGGCGATGAGCACGATGAAGGGAGAGGCATTCAGCAGGATCGAGATCCAGTTGCCAGAGCTGGTGTCTTTGATCTCGACATTGACACCTTTGTCCTGAAGGAGCTTGTAAACATCCGGGTAGTTAGTGGGGATCAGAGTGTGAAAGCCCTGGTTGGGATTTTGGTAAGAGCCATGCACGTCATTGCCACTGATGGTGACGTCTTTCACCTGACCCTGCTGCACCTTGTCCATGAAATTGGTGAAGGTGATCGGATCTTCTTTGCGGCCTTGACCGTTCCGTACGACGGCGAATAGCAGCACCGCCACACAGATCAATACGATCCAGAAAACCGCGGTTTTAATATTGGAATTCACTAGCCCTCCGTACCGGCCTTATCACTTCTATAGACGTCGGTCTGTTCCGGCGCGATTCGCATTTCACGAATCGTCAAAACCTCGCGGCTGTCCGGTCCAGCCGCAAATACTGAAGCGGGTCCGAAACGGCGTGCCCACACAATCGAAGGCCCACTCGTCAGGACTGGCCAATGACGCCGCTCCCATAAGGGAACCCGGAATTTCTGAAAGAGTGTCTTGATCTTTTTCGTGCCGCTGGCTCCCTGCGGCTGGTATTGATCCCCTGGCCTCCAGTTGCGCAGCTCCAGCGGACCCGCCACCTGGCGCCAGTTTACGCGCGCCATTAATCCATTATATATGAGCGCATCTGGTCCATCCGAACTCTCCGGCTTTTCAACGAGTTCCAGACATATTCCCACGCTCTCGCCGGGGACAGGAATCACCCCGGGGACGGGAGCCGGCAGCCGGTAATCGCGCGCCCCCAGCTGGTGACCGGGGGGCCGGCCAAAACGCAGCCACTCAAAGGACCTCGTGATGTCCAGCCCGGCTGCCTGCAACCGCCCGTGGCCTTGCGAATTCCGAGCCAGCGCCAGAACCTCGGCAACATGAACGAACTCGATCCCTCTGAGATTCCCCTTCACCAGTTCCATCCCCCGCCGCACCAAACGCCGGGCAACGGCCTCCGGAATGCCGGCCAAGCTTTTTGTATTCAGCAGGATGTATTTCCCCTCCGAGGTCAGGAACCTTTGGGCGAGCCGGTCCATCTTGGCGGCCCAGTAACACTCCTCCGCCAGAGCCCAGTCGGCGGTTTGCGCCAAGGTCCGCAAAAACGCCGGGTTCCACTCGCGCTCGAGGATCGGCAACAGTTCGTGCCGGATCCGGTTGCGCGCAAACTCCAGGCTGCGGTTGGTCGAATCGTCCCGCCACGGGAGACTTTGCTGCTTCACGAACGCCATGACTTGGGAACGGTCGATCTCCAATAGCGGCCTTACGATCCCCTCAGCCGTCACTGGCCGGATGCCGGCCAGCCCCGCTGTGCCGGAGCCACGCAGGAAGCGGAACAAAACCGTTTCCGCCTGGTCGGAGCGCGTGTGACCAGTCGCAACGCGCGCCACTGCGCCTCTAGCGATCTTCTCGTTGAAAAAGGCCATCCGGATTTCGCGGGCAGCCTGTTCCAAGTTATCAGGCGTCGTAGCAAGGTTCGCTTCGTGGATGGTGAAGGGCAGGCAGAATTGAGCGGCCTGGTCACGGACGAATTGGGCATCCTCGTCGGACTCAGCACCGCGCAGGCGGTGGTTGACGTGAAGGACATGCAGCCGCAGATCCCACCGCGGTGCGAGTTCGCGCAAGGCGTGGAGCAGGCAGACTGAATCGGCGCCGCCCGATACCGCCACGCCCACTTTCTGGCCGGCTTCGAACATGCGATAGCGCGCAATGGTCTGTGCGATCCGTTCCAGCACCCGAGTCCCCGCTCTTCAATTGTACGCACTGGGTTATCGTAGGAGTTCTTGATGCCAAGTGACATTCTCAACCGCGCTTCGCAAATTAAGCTCCTGCTGATGGACGTGGATGGCGTCCTCACCGACGGCAAGCTCTACAACGTGCCCGACCGTGACGGCAAGATGGTCGAGACCAAGGGGTTCGACTCGCAGGACGGTATCGCGTTGCAGTGGCTGAACTGGAAAGACGTTAAGACCGGTGTGGTCAGCGGCCGGGTCTCACCGGCCACCGAAGAGCGCGCCCGCCAGGTCAAGATGACGTATGTGTACCAGGGACACATCGAGAAAGTCCCGATCCTCGAACAGATTCTGGCCGATGCCAAGATCAGCGCGAGCGAGGTAGCGTATATGGGCGACGACCTCACTGACGTGGTCATCCTGCGGCGGGTCGGCCTCGCCATCGCCACCGCCAACGCCCGCGAGGAGGTAAAGCGCGCCGCGCACTACGTAACGCAGGCAGCCGGCGGCCGCGGCGCGGTGCGGGAAGTGGCGGAGTTGCTGCTGAAGGCCCAGAATCGCTGGGAAGAGATTCTGAAGCACTACCAGGCGGAGTAGCGATAGGCGACCTAACCGGCCTGGCTGCGCCACCAGCGCGGTAGATCGGCGACTGAATCGAGCACTGCGTCCGGCCTGACCTTGCCGTCCAGGTCGGATGGGCGGAATTTTCCGGTCCGCACCAGCCCGCCCTTCATCCCCGCGGCCTGCGCTCCGGCGATGTCGGCTTGGAGATCGTCGCCAATCATGACCACCGCACCGGCCGGCACGCCGAGTCGCTCGAAAGCGGCGCGAAAAAAGGCCGGCGCGGGCTTGCCCATGACCAGGGCCGAGCGTCCGCTCGCGTTCTCAAGGGCCGCCACAAAGGGCGCCACGTCGAGCGCCAGGCCCTCTGGAGTCTGCCAGTAGCGGGTCATCCCCAAAGCGATCAGCCGTGCTTCGGGATCGCTGTGGAGCAGGCGAAAAGCCCGATTGAGTGTGTGATAATCCCACCGATCCCCCAGATCGCCGATCACGACGTACGCCGCCCCGGATTCCGCGTCTTCGGCCAGACAGGCAAGGCCCGCAAATTCCCCGCGCGCAGCTGGCCGCACAAAGAGCGCTACGCCTCCGGCCGGTTGGGAGCGCAGCCAGGCGGCTGCAACCACACCGGGATTCAGGATCTGGTTCTCGTCGGCGGTAACTCCGAATCGATTGAGTTTGTCGACCAGAGCCGCGCGGCCGCGCGAGCTGGTGTTGGTTACGAAAAGATGAGGAATTCCCTGCTCTCGGACCCAGTTCACGGCGTCGGCAGCACCCGCAATGGGCTCCTCGGAGTTGTAGAGCACTCCATCCATGTCGAACAGAATCGCCCGCAAACCATCGCCGCTCATGGGTTCCCCATTGTAGGCGCGCTGCCACACGGTTTGTCACCCCTAAACCTGTGCCCCGGCATCCGGCCGAGACAGGCCGACGTTTCCCCCAGCGAGATAGACCCGGCGTTTGGGATTTCGTTTGCCGGCCCTGGTGGCGCCGGGCGGCGCCTGCCTGGTCTGGCGGCAAGATCGAGGCAGCCATTCGTGTTTGTCGAGCGAATTGCCAGAGCGCCGTCACAAAGGCGCAAAATGCCCGCGACAGCGTCCGGGGATCGAGGAACTGCTTACGGAGCTGTGCACCAACCAGCGTCGGTCGGTCAACCGCGTTCCTCGCTCGAGAACTGCGAAACCACTAACCTTGACACAGGAAGGCCTGTATTTGCTCAACCGCACGGTGACCGGTTGGATCGAGGAGGAGCTGGCACTCGGCAATGGCGAAGGAGTCGCCCCCTTGCGAGTCCTCCCTCACCTCCTTAGTTCTGCCGGCGGAGACCAGGACTGTTGCTCTTTGAACCCCGTAGAGCGCGCGCCCGGAACACAATCCCCGGCTTGTCTCTGTCGCTGCGGTTGTTCCGCGGTTTGCCGGTTCTCTTCGGCTGCTTTATACTAGTAAATTGAAAGAGAATGCCGAAGCGTACGTTCCAACCCAATAACCGTCGCCGCGCCAAAACGCACGGTTTCCGTACTCGCATGAAAACACAGGACGGCCGTGCAGTATTGTCCCGGCGCCGGGCCCGGGGGCGCAAGAAGCTTTCGGTCAGTTCCGAGAGGTAGTTTTCCATCGCTGGTTTTCCGAAACGTGTACGTCTGCTGCGACCGCAAGACTTCCGAAGGGTGTATGAGAAGGGCAGCCGGTTTTCGTGCCCATTTTTCGCCGCCTTTTGTGTCCGGGAACCAGAGGGCAACGGGCCGCGGATCGGCTTCACCGTTTCCCGGGCTCTCGGCAAGGCCGTGGCGCGCAACCGGATCAAGCGGCGGCTGCGGGAGGCCGTCCGCCTTTCTCTCGCTCGGCTGAGTCCGCAGTGGTCCATCGTCATCAATCCGCGGCCCAAAGCCTTGCAGGCCCCGTTACCGGAGTTGCAGCTGGAGGTAGAACGTCTCTTTCTCCGCTGCAACGGCTCCTGGTAGGAGCGCTGCGAATGTACAAGTTTGCTCTGTCCCCGCTGCTGCCCTCGGCGTGCCGCTTTTATCCGACCTGTTCGGACTATATGCGGGAGGCGGTGGAGCGATATGGCGCGGCGCGAGGGGTTTGGAAAGGTTTCTGCCGGCTGCTGAAGTGTCACCCTTGGCATGCCGGCGGCTTCGATCCAGTCGCATAGAGCCCCTAATGCCTTACGGAATTTCAGAATGGCGCAACAAGTAAAAAACGGCAACCCGAGCTCGACCGAGCCCGGCAAGGAAATGTCCATGGAAATGCGGCTGCTCGTCGCTTTCCTGCTGATGGGCGCAGTGATGTTTCTGACGCCCTATTTCTTCAAAGGCCCGCCGCCGGTGCCCCCTAAGAAAGCTCCGACCGCGGCGGCTTCCCTCACACCGGCGCCGACGCCGCCCGGCGCCCAGGAACACACGGCACCTAATCCGGCGGCGCCCTCTGCGAGGGCCACCAAAGAGCAGCCCCAGCCGCCTTTCATAGTGGATACGGATCTGTTTCACGTCGTACTCAGCAATCAGGGCGCCACCGTGCGTAGCTGGCAGCTAAAGAAATACCTCGGCAACGATGGCAAGCCGCTCGAACTCGTCAATGCCGCGGCGAAACTGGATTTCCCGTTTGCTTTGTACTTTCCGAAGGAGAAGCCGACCGCCAATGTGAACTGGACGTATTACACCGAGACGGACGCTCCCGACGGGCTGGGCGTTTCTTTCGAGTATTCCGACGGCCACACGGTCGTTCACAAAACGTTCCGGTTTGAAAAGAACAGCTATCGTTCGCACGTGAGCTCGCAGGTCACCGTGGACGGCAGGCCGATCCCAAACCTGATCGAGTGGCGCGGCGGGTTCGGTGATCTCACCGTAGCCAATCCGTCCGGTGCCCAACGGACGCTATACTTCAACACACCCGACAACAAGCTGGTAGAGCAGAATGCCAAGGCGGCCAAGGACGGCCCCATCACCTCCAGCGGAGATTTCGCATTCGCCGGCATCGCCGACACGTACTTTGCCGCGGTCTTCCTTCCCGACGCCGGCAACACCATGCAGGTGATGACCTTCAGCGATACGGTGCGCACGCTATTGGACGAGAAGCCCGCTCCCTTTCCGGGCACGGCCGTCTCCGCTAGCCCCGACAACCGCTTCTCGCTGTTCGTGGGGCCCAAAGACTTGGATCTGCTGAAGCGAATGAATCCCAAGCTGGAAGCGGTGGTGGACTTCGGCTGGCTTTCCATCATTGCCAAACCGCTGTTCCTCGCTGTCAACTTCTTGAACGACGCCTTTGTTCACAACTTCGGCTGGTCGATCGTGCTGGTGACGATCATCATCTACATCGTGATGTTCCCGCTGCGCCTCACGAGCATGAAGTCGATGCGCAAGATGCAGGCGCTCAAGCCGCAGGTCGACCAGATTGCCCAAAAGTACAAGAACCTCAAGTTCAACGACCCGCGCAAAGCCGAGCAGCAGCAGGAAACCATGGCCTTATACAAGAAGCACGGCGTGAACCCTATGGGAGGATGCCTGCCAACGTTGATTTCGCTGCTGCTGATCATCCCGTTCTACCGGGTCTTCCAAGTGGCTGTGGAAATGCGCGGCGCCCACTGGCTGTGGGTCACCGATCTTTCGCAGCCCGAACACTTACCAATCAAGATCCTGCCGGTGGCCATGATTGTGACCCAGTTCCTGACCCAGAAGATGATGCCGACGCCGGGTGTCGATCCCAACCAGCAGCGCATGATGATGTTCATGCCGCTGATCTTCGGCTTCATGTTCTACAATTTCCCGAGCGGGCTGGTGTTATACTACTTGACCGGAAATTTGGTGAGCATCGGACAACAATGGTTCTTCAATCGCACCGAGGTAGCCGTCGAAGCCTCCCGTTCCGTGCAGCCGCCACCGAAAAAAAAGACCGGCAGGAAGTAGCCCGTGACTGAGCGAAAATATTCTGTTGCCTCGATCGCCGTGCAAGTCGACGGCTTTTTGCGACCCCTTCTCCAGGGCGGAGGATTTCATCTGAAGTACGAAGTTCACGACGCGGAACCAGCGGCAGACGATTTCGAAACACCAGATGTGGTGGTGAAATTCACTGGTCCCGATGTCGATCGATTGCTGGCCAACCGCGCCGAGCTGCTCCTGGCACTGGAGCACGTCACCATGGAGATGCTGCGGGTGCCTTCCGAGGACCACTCGCGAATTTCCTTCGATGCCAATGACTACCGCCTGCTGCGCATCGAGGAATTGCGGCTGAGCGCCACCACCGCGGCCGATAAAGTGAAACGAACCGGAGTTCCCTTCCGCTTCAATCCGATGAACAGCCGGGAGCGCCGTGTGATCCATCTGGCGTTGCGAACCGAGCCTGCCGTACGGAGTGAGAGCATCGGGACAGGCCCATCGCGCCAAGTGGTGGTTTACCCGGCCGGCATGGCGAGCATCCCCGATCTGCCCCCTCTGCCTGAACCACGGCACGGAGGAGGGGGCGGGCCCCGGCGCGACGGCCCGCGTCGTGACGGACCACGCCGCGGCGGCCCGCGCCGCGACAGGCCCCGCTCCCGAGACACCCGCCACTAGCCGGGCGGCTCCGCCGGCCTGTGTCCGTGTCGGTCACCGATACCATCGTCGCTATTTCCACGCCGCCCGGCCGCGGCGGCTTGGGGGTGATCCGCATCTCTGGCCCGCAAGCCCGCGCGGTCGCCGAGGCGATCCTCACGTTTCCGAACACGGCCTCCTGGCAGCCGCGGCACGGGCGGATGGCTCACCTCGCTGACCGAGACGGGCACGTGGTTGACCAGGTGATTGCGACCTTCTTTGAAAAGCCCCACTCGTACACGGCGGAGGACACAGTGGAAGTTTCGTGTCATGGCGCACCCGTTGTGCTTCGGTTTGCCGTAGAACGCGCGCTCGAAGGCGGAGCGCGGCTGGCAGAGCCGGGCGAGTTCACCTTGCGCGCCTACCTACGCGGCCGCATCGACCTGTCGCAGGCCGAAGCCGTGCGAGACCTCATCGAAGCCACCACTCTCTACCAGGCGCGAATCGCGGCGCAGCAAGCCGCCGGGTCCGTCTCGCGCCGAATCGCTCCGCTCAAAGAACAGCTGGTCGAGTTGATCGCGCTCATCGAAGCCGGCATCGACTTCGCCGAAGACGACATCAGCGTGGCCTCGGCCGCCGAAATCCTGAGGCGGCTGGCCCCGGTGCTCGAGGGCGTCCGCCGTCTAGCCGCTAGTTTTCAATACGGGAACCTGGTGCGGAGCGGTCTCACACTGGCCATCGTCGGCCGGCCGAATGTCGGCAAAAGCAGCCTGTTCAATAGGCTCCTGGAACAGGACCGGGCGATCGTGACTGAAATCCCTGGTACCACTCGCGATCTGGTCAGCGAAACTGCAGCCATCGGCGGCATTCCGGTCAAGCTATACGATACAGCGGGCATTCGCGAGTCCCAGGAACCGGTAGAAACGCTGGGCATCGAGCGCAGCTATCAGGCCATGGCCGATTCTGACCTGACGCTTGTGGTTATCGATCGCTCCCTACCCGCCGCGGGCGAGGATCGCGACCTGATCGCCCGTGCCCGCGAGCAAGGCCGTTGCCTTTTGGTGGGGAACAAGTCGGACCTGCCGGGAGCTCGAGACCTTCCGCCCGAGGCGATCGTCGTGTCGGCCGCGACGGGCGCCGGCATCCCGCGACTGCGCGAAGCCGTCCTGGAAGCCCTCGCGCCCCGAGGTGCGTTCGAGCCAGAAGCCGGTTTCATCACTAGCCTCCGCCACGAGCAATTGTTGCGGGAGTGCATTCAATACCTCGAGAAAGCGATCGCCGCCGTCGAGTCCACCATCCCGCACGAGATGCTGTTGCTCGATCTCTATGCCGCCCTACGCCCGCTCGACGCCATAACCGGCGCCACCACCGCCGACGATATCCTGAACCGCATCTTCTCGACATTCTGCATCGGGAAGTAGCGCGGAGGCTCGAGGCGTAGCCGCCTTCGGTGTGGAGGAGCCGGTTTCACTGGTTCGCCCGAGTCTGAAAATATTCACCTCGCGTTTTGCGGCCCTGGCCCTGCTCCCGCGGCACCCGGCCGGCCCCGAACTGCGGTTGTGAAATCGGAGTGAGTCTTGCGCCCACCGCACGGGACCCCTTAAGCCGCGCCGTTCGCGGTCGTTTCTATTGCGCTGGAGTGAGCGCAGCGGCCGTCGCCTTGGCTCAGGTCAAGACCGTCCGGATCGAGCCTCTGGTGTATTTGCGCGCCGATGAACTGGCCAGTAGGGGACTGCTTGTGCGTGTGCCGCCGCGCAAGCAGGATCGGATCCCCTGGAACGACGCCGACGATCGGCGTGCCCACAGCTTCACCCCAAGTGGGCGTCTTTCACTATGCGCAACCTTGGCGGAAAACCGGAGGGACGCGCTTTGTGGCCTTTCGTTACAAATGCGGATTCTGGCTTGGGAGAAGCCGGCTTAACCTGGAATTTGACCGATAGTTGTCAGGCCGGGGTCCGGAGGCCGGTGGGGATAACGCCTCTACCGGACCATGTGGACGAGGTCGTCGGGAAGCGCCACCGACCCGTTCGTGGGCGGGTTCGAGAACTCCAACTGGTCGTTGTCAATCGAACTCCACTTCAGGCTGATGGTGTCGCGGATGTAGTTCTGATAAACGCGCCACGGCGACTTGGAACCCTGTTTGGGCCAACTCGCGAGCGCGCGTCGCATGTAACCCGGAGTGAAGTTGTTCACGAAAGGGGCCTCGGCTTTCGCATCGAGGCTCGTGGGCCTTACCTGACGCACGCCTTTCCGGTCCATGTAGTTGATCAACCGGCACACATAGGAGCAGATTAAGTCGGCTTTCAGCGTCCACGACGCGTTGATATAGCCGAACACGGAAGCGAGGTTGGGCACGCCTGACATCATCACGCCCTTGTAAGCCAAGGTCTTGCCAGGATCGACGCTGCGCCCGTCGACGGAAAGCTCAGCCCCGCCGAACGCCTCGAGCACAAGGCCCGTCGCGGTGACGACGATATCGGCTTCGAGTTTCTTACCCGATTTGAGCCGGAGGCCTCTTTCAACGAACCTGTCGATCTCATCGGTAACCACGCTGGCACCCCCCGATCGGATCGCCCGAAACAGATCGCCGTTCGGTACCAGACAAAGGCGCTGTTCCCAAGGGTTGTAGCGCGGCGTGAAGTGGGTTGCCACATCGTACTCAGCGCCCAATTCCCGGCGTACTTTCCTGATGAGCCCGGCCTTTACGAGATTCGGGTAGCGGCGGGCCAGTTGGTAGACGCACATCATCAAGGTGATGTTCTTCCACCTGCTCAGCCGATAGGCCCACATTGCCGGAAGCACGCCGCGCAGCCAATTCGCGATCGGATCTTCGTCGGGCGCTGAAATGACATAGGTCGGCGAGCGCTGGAGCATCGTCACGTGGCCGGCAGTCTTCGCGATCGCGGGTAGGAGCGTCATGGCTGTCGCCCCGCTGCCGATAACGACGACCCGTTTGCCGGCGTAGTTCAGGTCCTCGGGCCAGGCTTGTGGATGAACGATACGCCCTTTGAAGCAGTCCAGGTCGGGAAATTCCGGCAGGTACCCGGCGGAATACCGGTAATATCCCGCACACCAAAACAAGAAGCAGCAGGTCAGCTTGACCGGCTCCGGCTCGTCACCTCCGCCTCGCCGTTTGCGCACCGCTTCGACGGTCCACTTCGCCTCTTGTGAGGACCAGGCAGCGCGTTGAATCCGATGATGGAAACGGATGTGACCGTCGATGCCTTCTTCGCACGCGGTAGCTGTGATGTAATCGCGGATACCTTCCCCGGAACAAATCGCTTTCGGGCTCGTCCAAGGGCGGAACGAATACCCCATGGTCAGCATGTCGGAGTCCGAACGGACGCCCGGATACCGGAACAGGTCCCATGTTCCGCCGATGCGTTCACGCTGCTCGAGGATGACATAGCCCTTGGTCGGGCAGATTTTCTGTAAGTGATAAGCCGCGTCGATGCCGGATAAACCCGCACCCACGATCAACACGTCGAAATGTTCCAGCACCTCGGTCTCCGCTGCTGGCACGAACATACCACATCGGCCAGACTGGCCTGCCGGTGAATTCCTCCACTCCTTCCTCGCTCGGCGATGCCGAGGGGGGTACAGTGAACCGCCTGAAGCCGCTTGGTTGTTGGCTCGTTGTTACACGCTGAGGATCAAGGGCCCGCTGGTTTTAGGGCGTGACGAGGAGTAAGCTCATGGAGTTCGAACAAATTCTGTGCGAACGCCATAGGAGGTTCCGATGAAGAGCACGATTTCGAAGCTGTTGGAAGCTTACGAAAATGGAAAAATGTCACGACGAGATTTGGTCCAGGGATTGGCGTTACTGGCAGCCAGCTCGACCACGGCGTCAGCAGCAGGATTCCAGGCTAGCAGTGTCAATCACATCTCTGTTTTCGTCAGCAACCTCCAACGCTCTACCGATTTCTACCAACGCGTGTTCGGTTGCCCGGTGAACAAACGGGATGGAAACAACCAGCTCATACTCGGGAAGAATTTTCTGGTGCTGCGACCCGGCAATCCGGCAGCCAAGGTCGATCATTTTGCCATCGGCGTGGACAATTTTAACAAGGACTCAGTGACTGCGGATCTCAAGGCGCGGGGAGCGACTCCGATCGACCAGCAGGGAGGCAACTTTGGTTTTCACGTACTCGATCCGGACGGATTCCCGGTGCAGATTAGCGCCAATAACCCGGCGTGAGCCTCGCGACTAGTCGGTCGATCACCTTGGTGAGACCGTCAACGGGGGTGACGCGCCCCGCGCCGCCGCGCAGGGCGATCGCGCGACATCGTCGGATCGGTCGGCTTTGTCAGCGATTTAGCGGGGTGCGGTTTGCTTGTTGATTGTCAGCATGGTTAGATGATTAGGCCGTGAACTGAGTCAGGGGATCTCAGAAGCGGGGCAGGCACTGACATAAAGGAGGCTTATGAGAGGCAGAGCGCGGGCGCTTGGAGGAGCTGGAGCGGTGGTTGTTGTAATCGCCATCGCGCTGGTGGAGCGGCATGCTGCCGGGCAGGCGAATCGGACGCAGGTTCCGCTGTTTGAACCGGATCCGCTTTGGTCGCAGGCGCTGCCAAATCAATGGGTAACCGGACAGGTCGGCGGGCTGGCTGTCGATTCCCACGACAACGTTTGGGTCTTCCACCGCCCAGCCACCATTCCTGATGGCGAGAAGGGTGCCGCGCTCCAACCCCCACAGTCGGAGTGCTGTATTCCCGCCCCACCGGTCGTCGAGTTCGACACGAACGGAAAGTTCCTCCAGGCCTGGGGTGGTGCGAGCCAGGGCTGGGAATGGCCTACCGCGGAGCACGGAATCTTCGTCGACTACAAAGACAACGTGTGGCTGAGCGGAAGCGCCAAGGAGGATAACCAGATACTGAAGTTTACGAACAAGGGCAAATTCCTCATGCAGATCGGGCATGCGGGAAAGAACCGTGGCAGCAACGACACCGAGAACCTCGGCGGCCCCGCCGGCCTGTTCGTGTACCGGAAGACCAACGAGCTGTTTGTGGCTGACGGATACTTCAATCACCGCGTCATCGTTTTTGACGCCGACACCGGCGCGTACAAGCGCCACTGGGGCGCATACGGGAAAAGACCCGACGATACTCTGAAGTTCCCACCGCGTGCGCAGCTCGTTAAGGGGCCACCGCCGGACGGTTTCAACAACCCCGTTCACGCCGTGTTGGTGACGAATGACGATCTGGTGTATGTCGCCGACCGCTCGAACAATCGGTTCCAGGTGTTTCGGCTCGACGGGACATTCTTAAGAGAAGTATTTATTTCGAGGAATACGCTTCAAAACGAGGGGACCGTCCACGCCTTCGCTGTGTCGCCCGATCACGAGCAGAGGTTGCTCTATATCGTGGACGGCTCCAACAAGGTGGTTCGTGTGCTGAATCGGCAAACCTTGGAGGCAGTCTGGTCGATCGGCGGGCACGCCGGGCATAACGCGCGGGAGTTCTTTCATATTCACAGCTTCGCGAGTGACTCGAAAGGGAACCTCTTCCTCGGCGAAGTCAACAACGGGCAGCGCTACTACAGGTACGCGTTCAAAGGCATGGGGTCGGCCCCCAGTACGACCTCGGCGCGCTGAGGCGGCCAATCAGCCGAAGGGGAATCTATCACGCTAAAGCGCACCTCAAGGCCGTTTTTTGTGCCGTGAGTGAATCACTCCCCCATTTCCGTGGTGATTTACTGGCTCACTCCATCTCGCCGCCGCCGTTCTGACTTCGTGTCGGGGGTTGTTTCCCGTTCGGCCTTCGATCTGGTCTTCATCGGCCCGGGTTTCGGCTTCGGTCGATCAAGGCTCTTCGACGCGGCCACATCAGATAATTCGTACGCCTCGCGAAGCCAGGCAGTTACGGGCGCCTCTATCTCGTCCCGGTGCCTGATGTGAAAGGGGTGAACCAGCCTGGCCTTCGATGGGCGATCGACCCGGCGCACCTGAGGGGCTTTCAGCGCAGGGCCCAGGAACACGCAAAGTTCCAGAAAGCTCTTCCTCGGGCGCGCGAAGAAGTAGCAGGATTTGCGCGCGAACATGATCGATGTGAGAGGCATAGATCCGCTGATCCCCAAAAGAGACGGCGGTCACACGCAGACTTTCCCAGGCGTCGCGCAGATCCTCTGACAGCTCCTCGGTGAGAGCCGCTTCGGTGGTCGTCGAGCAGTCGTGCTTCTACCGTTCCTTGACCCTCTGGGCCGAGTCATGGCGCATTCGATCGGGAATGCCCCAATTTTTCGCCGACGCGACATAGAGTTTTCCAGGCGACCGAGATGTCGCCAGCGGGCGGATCGGTCGCATCGCCGCCCGATCGGGTTCCAAAACAACTAGCCCTCAGACTCTCCAATGGCTTCGCAGATGAGATTCGACCCACTGGAGGTCGGATACGCGCGGAGAGTGGCGCCGCAAACCGCGGCCGCCCCGCAACGCCCCCATTGCACCTCTCCCCGCCGGCCGCCGTGGCTTCCCCAGTGCGCCACCACGCCCCCCGTCGCCTTTGACCTTGGAGTTTCAACTTTTCTATAATGCGGCAGGTCTTTTTCGAGGTGTCTAT
>Ga0306921_10002484_pt1 | contig 18484 bp, 17 predicted proteins | sample sta12Cox44000080_FD_203760 | JGI IMG/M metagenome (GOLD analysis project Ga0306921, IMG submission 203760) | Lab enrichment of tropical soil microbial communities from Luquillo Experimental Forest, Puerto Rico - statoxic.12C.oxic.44.000.080 (v2)... | ecosystem: Environmental > Terrestrial >... | reverse complement strand
TGCAACTGGTTCATGATGCGGGTGCGCATCTGTACCAGTCGATGCCGATGCCACAGCAGTTGGCGGAGATCACGATTATCCGCTCCTGGTACCCATATCCGCGGAAAACGATCCTCCCTAAGTAATGTCAGCAGCAATCGAGCAGCCTCGCTTCAGTACCTGCACATAGAAAAAACGCAGGGCCGCCATGAGCTGGCGTAGATGTGTCACAGAGTTACTCCTCCTCTGCAACACAAATTAGCAACTCACATCACTGCTCTTACCACCCACGCGAACGCGTCCGCCGCATAGCGGCTTCGTTCAAGTCGGCGTTCCGTCCTTGTGACCAGAGCCTGTAGGACGAAGAGTTGGGCGTTATACGGCCATCTCTAACAATGTTGGGTGTGTCAAGAGCTTTCTTGAGCACACTACTCCCGTCTCTCCGAGGAGAGCGCCATTTCGCTCTCGTTGAAAACTCAGCATCGACGACCCAGGCTCGCGTCTAATCTTTTCGGGCGGCACTCAGTCCGACCCAACGCATTAGTGAGCTGATTCTGGAGGTCATGATGAAGTCACTCCGCATCGTCACCTGTGCTTTTCTTCTCGTAACCCTCACTGGGGCAAGATCAGAGGTTTGGCGAACAGCGTCTTCGGGGTCTCAGCCTCAGTCAAGCACTGCGGGTAACCGACTAATAGGGACTTGGCGGCTGGTTTCTGCTGGAACATTCAGGCAGGATGGAGCGTTTGAGCCTTACCCGGAGTATGGCCTGCACCCAATTGGCTACTTGATGTACGACCCCACAGGTCATATGTGCGTGTCGCTCGCCAATTCATATCACCCGCACTGGATAAATCCGGAAAAACCCACTGACGCGGAGAAACTCCGCTCGTATGACGCGTTCTTCGCCTATTGCGGGACCTACGAGGTGCGAGAGAAAGAGAACCGAGTAATTCATCGACCAGAGGTCGGCTCTTGGCCACACTACATAGGAACCGATCAGAACCGCAATTTTCGCCTCGAAGGGGATAGCCTGATTCTCTCCGGCGAGGAGACACCGCCCGGCGGTGAGCGGCGCCGGTACGAGATCACATGGGAACGGGTTAAGAAAGAAGCTAAGTGACGGTATTCGCGTCCATGTGAGTACTAGCCGCCACTTTTCCGGTTACTCGCGGTTGCGTCCTTATGCCTCGAGAGCGCCGATAGTCGTTATACCGCCAGATGAAAGGAAAGCATTCGTAAACACTGGCCGACTTGTCGAGACCCATCGCCTAAAAGCTCCTGACTCTTCAAAGGGGGAGCGCACCAGCCACATTTATGCCGAAGCGACAAGCAACACGAGGCACTGGGCAAGCAGGGACACAACGAGCAGCGGAACACGGATCATTACCGATCTATCCCACGACGCCTGTAGCTCTCGACCATTGTTGAGTCTTTCTCCGGTTCTTGCCGCTTCGGTTTGAAGCCGATTAATAGGTTTTGACAAGCGATCATAGATAATGACGAACATCATCAGCATTAAGAGCGATGCGAGATAGAACCAGCGCTGCCCAGTCCTGCTTAGCACGACCAGCAAGAAGTTGGACAAGATCGCTGAGACGCCCCAGATCGGCATCCGCGCGTCGGCGAACATGTGGAAAAATCCCATGACTTCGGTTCCGGAAGATGGTGAAGCCAATCTGAGCGCGGGACGGCCGATAGTCAAAAAGAACATGTCCGTACCACACACCACTGCGGTGCTTAGAACGCCAATTAGAGATACTGGCCACATCCAATGGTTCATTGTCCCTCCTCCTTTCTAAACGTCGCCGCTCAAACGGCATGGATCAACAAGAGGCCAACGACAAGCATCACCGCGCAGGTGACGCCATGAATTGAGAACGCTCGCGACTTCGACCCGCCCGACCCCAGAATGATTGACATGTCGCCGAAAGGGATGACGGCTTCAACGAGTAGAGCTATGCCTACCGCACGGCTGTCCACGGTCAACATCATTGCCAGCACGACCAATCCCGCTGCGACATCCCGAATTCCTTTAGGACGTAGCCAGGCACGAGTGTCAGCGTCGGATGCAGGCGGCTTGAGACCAAACGTTCCCGAGATTCGTTCAGGAGATACAAGGTAGAAACAACCGATAACAATGATCCCCACAGCCAGGAGAGCCGCCAAAATGAGCGGAATAGCGTTGTGCATAAAATGTCTCATTTCTAGAGAATCTAGCAACGCTAGATATGATGCAGAGCATTTGGGAAAGATTCACAGTCCGACCGGAAATTCTAGCGGCGCTATACTTCCTATCGATGGCAACGAAGCTGGCAGCGAACCGAATTGCGGAACGAAAACTGCGTGACAAGCAGGCCCGCCGGGCACAGATCATCAGTGCCGCCCGGCGAATCGCGGAGCTTGAAGGGTGGTCCAATGTGACCGTTCGGCGGCTATCCGACGAAATTTCATACAGCCAACCCGTCTTGTACGCTCATTTTGGAAGCCGCGAAGGAATTCTCGCCGCGATTGCTATCGAGGGTTTCCAGGAGATGGGCCTTACTTTGGAGAAGGCGCGCAAACGGGTTAAACATGGAAATCCGGTCGAATCGGTGGCGGCCGCATATCTGGAGTTCGCCGCGTCTTCACCGGCACTGTATGAAGTGATGTTTTCGCTAAGCCTGAGCGTAGCATTCGATGACGCGGCCACTCCTCCGGAGCTGCGTTTCGCGTTTTCCCAACTCCTGGAGTTGTTTCAGGGGCAGGGCTCGAAGTCAGAGGTTCTATCGGAACTGTTTTGGGCAAGCCTCCATGGTATCGCCGAGCTGACAAGAACCAAGCGATTTCCGCGCAGCCGTCAGAAAGAGCGCGTGAGGGCGCTCGTCGAGCTCTTCACTTTCCCAAGATGAAGCGGCACAGGTGGTGAAAGCGCGATGACTGTAATAGGCGCGCTCTCGTCTTTGCGCGAGCCAGGCGAGATGAGTCCTCACAAACGCCCATCTGTTTACGAGATCGAAGGCACGCAACCAAGAGAGGTTAACTTGCCTCGGCGGGGCCGGCGCCACCGCTCCCAACTGTTGCAACTGCGCCAGTGTGAATAGCCCATTTCGGATGAGCACTTGGCCGGCGGGCGTGGTTGCCCGCCGAACCTGTGGCACCCAGCGTGTATTGGCACTTCGGCCATCCGTCCTTACTCAGCCGTGGGCGGCTTATTAGCCGGTGCGGCGTCCGCCGGTTTACTGCGAACCACTGTCGCCTTCGAATTCAAATTCGCGGGCACCTCGACTTTCAGGTCCTGCTGGTGGGTCTGCAAAACCTGGATGAGTTGGGCCTCGCGCTGCTGCTGGGTTGGGTCGGCAACGACCCGTGCACTGGTTGATTGTCCCTTAGCGGCTGTGCCCGGAGCGCGCTTTTCAGCGGTGACCTCTGGCGAAACCTCCAAGCGGACTCTTTCCTTCGGCGGTGCCGGCGGCAAGCTACGCATAGCGGCTTGGAATTTGGCCTTCGCCGCCGGATCGCTAATATTGGTGGACAAGTCTGCCGATTCTCGCTCTGTTTCCCGGGCTTTCGGAGGAGCCTCTTGAGGAACAGCCCGCTTTTGTTTCGCGCTGTGGGCAAGAGTGAATTCCACCGTAAATTCGCCATCCACACCAAACGGAGTGGTTGCATTTTGTGGCCGGATCTTGACCACCAACCAGTCTTTCGAATGCACGAAGGATACTCGTGACACGTTCGACTTATCCCAGGCCCAAGTCTGTACATCGCTGAGCCTAGGATCCATGACTGCCCCTTTTACCTTTGGTATCTGCACGAAGTAGTCGCCGCCGGGGCTGTCCCACATGTGCAACCCGGTCGAGGCACACCCGCCTTCGTTGCCGTAGTTTCGCAGGAAATAGGCCCAATGCTGCTGTATCTTGTTTCCCTTTACAGTGTCCGAGGCACGCACTGCCATTGCGTAGATCGGATGGAGTTCGCTCTGGCCTCCATGTTCTGCGTCGAGGCCGAACAGGCCAGTCACCACCCCATATAAGCCATGCTGTCCACCGAACATAGCATGCAAGTCGTCAGTGCTATGGATCGCCTTAGCGGAAAGAGCACCCCCGGACAAAATGTAGCCTTGGGCGCGTTGCCACCAGGTACTGCCTAAGTGGTTGATGCTTTCCGTTGGATCCATTTCCATATGAATCGTGATAGCAGGCTGAGAGGGCTGACCTTGATCGCCGCTGCGGGTTAGTCCCGCCTCGCGCTGCGGCTTGAGGTCGAAGTTGTAGTCATCGTCCCAGAGCGCATTGTCCCCGAGATGAGTGCCGGAAATGCTCTCAAACCAGACCGGACCTTGATAGGTTGCGATCATCCAGTTGAGATGACCTTGCAAAGGCCAGCCGTTACAGATCGCACCTAGCGCCCAGTGAATGTCGGTCGTGGGATCCTGAGATGTGCATCGCTCGCCCAGCTTGGTGTAATCGACCGACTTGCTGTCTGGAAAGGCCGGCGAACACAGCTTTGGGAAATCCGGTTGTTCGCCCTTGTGTTGCAACTGAGAAAACCACTGGGCATTCAGCGGCAGGCCATTAAAATCCTCATGGTTGATGTCCCACACCAGGTCAAAAGGCTTGCAACCCGGCGAATAGGCTACCGGTCGCGTGACCGGAGCGCCAGGCAGAACTGTCACCTCGACCCAGGCAGGACCAACGTTTTTGCACTGGTCGCGCTCGCCGTTATCGTGTTTCCAGTAGCCATTGTCCGAATAATCGTTGTCCTCATAGCCAAGAGTCAGGAAGCCAATTGACTCTCCTGGATTGGGAATCGGCACGTGAAATGGCTGGCAGCTCATCAGGCTGCCAATTCTACGCACCGAGCTTCCTGTGACCATCTGGATGTAAGCTGTGCCAGCGTACATGGTTGGAGAGTCGGTTCCTTGCGGCCACAGATATTCGTCCCAACTTGCACCACTTCGACCGGTTTGCGCGCAACCACCCGCCTTAAACCAAACCCGGTCGCCTGGCTTGAAGCCGATCATGGTGTAGTCGGTCGTCCTTTGCCAGACATTTGGCCGGTCGATTCGCCACACCTTTCCGGCCACACCCCCGATCGTGACGTCCCTGACGGACACGATGTCGGAAACGGGTACACCAACTTTTTGCGGTGCCGGTCTCTGTGAAACCACACACCTCAAGTCGCCGTCAACATTCGAGATGTTTTTGCAACTCGTAGCGTCCACCAGCGAAGTCTTCTTCTCATTCCCAAAGAAATCAATGCACTGCGCGACCAGTGTTGTGCCTTCCATGGAGGCGCCTTTGCAGCGCTGGTGATAAGGGCCGGGCGGAACCTGTGGTGGTGACGCCTGTGCCGCTATTGTGACCAGGAGCAAACAACCTAAGGGAGCAACCAAGCGGGCTGGTTTCACTACCAAATCGTGGATGCTGCGGCAGACATCAAAGTGATGCCACGGAAGACTCGGCGTTGGTGCAAAAGTTGTAGGCATGGCTCGGAATAGTACTGCTATTTGGTGATCGATTCCATGTCACTAAGGTGATGGGTCAGCACTCCCGCGAGAATGCGACAGCCTGAACAAATGTTGCCGCGCCGCGCCTTCTTTTTAGTGACCGTCGAGGCATCCCTTTTGGCCGCTGCTGTTTGGGTAGCCTGTCTGGTTGCTGTAGGCGTTATTGGACCATTCGCCCTGAAGTTTCCAGATAGTGCCACCGGGGAACCTAACGTAGGGAACGTGGAAGGTCCAGGCGCATTTGTCGCCGTTCTCCTGTCCCTGGGAGTCGTACCAGGCACCCGGGCTGGCGGGATCAGTGCGCGCCTCGGATAACTCGTGTGCACTCACGTTGGCCAATGCGGCCAAGCCTTGGGAGTGGGTCGTCTGCGTGTCCTGTGGGTCGCAGCCGGCATCACCATCCAAGTTGAAGAAGAAGGCGAACTCCACCCGTTGTCCGCTGCATGTACCGGAGCTATGCCAGGCGCAGAAGCCCGCATTTCCTCGTGGAAGATCGGTATAAACCGGGTAATAGCCGTTGCCGCTCTTGTCGAGAGGCACGATCCCACTGGTGATCTCCTTACAGACCTCGCTTAAAATCGGGCCCGTATTGTTGCCGCCGGTAGCTACGGTACCATCGACCGCGTGCAGACTTGAGCTGGTCGTCGCACCCACCTGCCCGTTCGAGCCGGTATATTCGTCGCTCGTCTTGGAGTAATTCGAACCGGTGAAACCTGAATAGAAACTGTCGATTCCGGTCATCTTGTCACCGCTATAGCTCGGCCAACTTGTTCCCCAGAAGATTGGGTAAATGTTGGCGGTTGGCATGATCACGCCGCCGTGATATGTCATGTTCGGGCTGTGGCGCCCTGACTGCTGGATCCTCTGCAGATTCTCGGGCGTTCCCTTCGCCCAGTGGATGCCGCGCATCGGCGGAGCGGCACCGGCTCCATTTGAACCGGTTTGGACTTGTGCATCTTGGCCGAAAGCAAGCATGGACACCATGCCTGCGGTGACTGCAATGAGCAGCTTTCTCACGTTTCCTCCAAAGGTACCTTTTGCCTGAATTGAATTAAGGACCCGAACAGGGTGGGTCTCATCAAGCCGTAACAACAATCAGAATCGAGTGTCTTGCGCATCTCTACGTTCAAAATCGAACTATAGCCCCTGCGCCGGTTGAAATGGTAGAGGTCTAGAGTGCCAGAGAAATTCGTGCTGTATCGCGTGGTGTCACATCCGCGTCCATGCAAAATCCTGAAGACGCGGCAACTTTTCTTGGAAACAAATACCGGAATTTGAACGCAGAAATAGAGTGTTGCGCCTATCTTGGGACCGGCTACCGAATAGAGTTTTGGCCCGGAATCTAACAAGACCTAACTGAAACATTACTACCATGACATTCTTCGAGCTTTATATCGAGAGGCCATGTGTGACCCGCGTGGCCGCCAAGGCTAGGCAATTGTCGCTCCTCGTTCTTTTGGTGATGGCTGGCATCTGCACGTCTGCCACGCCTCAGTCGGGGGTGGTTTATCTGCCCCGAATGTCAGAAGAAACTCTTGTATCGTTTGCGGGGCCGGATTCTTGGCCCGGCAAGCTGGATGCACTTTCTGTGTTTGATGTGAAGCAAGGAAACATCGCTGGGGGAAGCTGGTGAGAAGGCGAAAGAGCCCAAGTGAGGCAGCTATCGAGCAGGACAGGAAAAGACTAATTCAAGCTGCATCGGACAGGGTGTATGCCAGCGAGTTAGGCACCTGCTTCGCAGAACTCAGGAAACAATTGAGCGATCTGCGTGACCAACAGGCATGGCTCATAGATCGGCTTATGGAACAGGGACTTGACGATGCCAGCCGCTGCGAAATTCTTAACCACTATGACGAACTCCTTCACCAGTACCTCGCACTATCGGAACAATCCGGCAAACTCTCTGCCTCTGTCACCGCAGAGATCACAGCCGAAATGCAACGGCAGTGCCCGCACAGCCGCGGTCACCGATCAGGTGGGCTGTGCGCTTTTTGCGGAAAGACGTTATGTTCGATGTTTGACTACCGATAAAGTGCACGCCCTTCAAGGGAAGGGTCAAGTTGAGACAGACCTGCCCTGTTATCACCGACGCAATCAGAAACGCGTAGCGGCTCGATGATGGCAAGAAAGCGGCATTACAACACCCCACACCGACAGTCGATGTGAGGGCACGGGCTGATATGACATTGAATCACGACACCTAAGTGCGTCTTGATGATTCCGAATTCAGGCTCTGTTGGGCGAGAATCACCTGTTTTCCGGGGCAAATATTCCAAGACGCATGGAGCACTCCTGTTCTTTTCCATCATTGCCATCTCCGTGGCTGCGACGTTGAACTGGAGGAACAGTGTCTGGGGTTATTGGATCAGCTTCGCTACTGTCGGCATCGCAGACACCATGGCGGGTTGAGCCCGCGGCAGGCGAGAGGATAAGGGCTCACTAGGGAACAACCTCGCCTAAATCTGCCTATTTGTAACCACGAAAACGTTTGGGAAGCCGTTGAAAGCATTGATTTGTGGGTTCCTGGTTGAAAATCAGTAGGTTCTGGGTCCGACTCTGAGCGCGCTCACCAAAGCCGCTATTTACGCGGTTCCAGATTTCCAGGTTTCGATTCGGAGCACAAATTACAGAACAAGTCTTCACAGCTGCAGCAGCATCTCTCACGAAACCAGACACTGGGAACAGACATGTCAAAGAAGGCGCAGTTCGGCTTTATGGGAGTGCAGAGGCCCAAGACACCCGTAGTGGGACGTCAGCTACTACAGGTGGCAATTCTCTTTCGTTGACTCTCCCGCTTACGGACCCTATTATGAAGCAACTCGAATCGCGTTTCGCAGGGGAATGGCCGAACAGATCATCTCGTATTACCGCATCTTGGAAAAACTGGGTGGAGGCGGCATGGGAGTGGTGTATAAGGCCGAAGACACCCGGTTGCGCCGCTTTGTAGCCTTGAAGTTCCTGCCCGATGAAGTAGCCAAAGACCCGGCGGCGCTCAGCCGCTTTCAACGCGAGGCACAAGCGGCGTCGGCGTTGAACCATCCCAACATCTGCACCATTTATGACATCGGGCAAGAAGACGGCCGCGCATTTATCGCGATGGAGTACCTCGAGGGCGTCACCCTGAAACACATGATCGAGGGGCATGCGCTGAAGACAGCGCAGTTACTCGACTTGGGGATCCAGATTGCCGATGCGCTGGATGGGGCGCACTCGAGCGGGATCGTGCACCGCGACATTAAACCGGCAAACATCTTCGTGACCCAGCGCGGACAGGCGAAGGTGCTCGATTTCGGACTGGCAAAGCTGAATCGGCAGAAACACACGGTGAGCAGCGATGGGGCAGAGACGGATTTGCCCACCGCGTTCAGCATGGATCAGCTCACCACGCCGGGCACGGCAATGGGGACGATCGGATACATGTCGCCGGAGCAGGCGCGCGGCGAGCTGCTCGACCATCGCAGCGACCTGTTTTCGTTTGGCGTGGTGTTATACGAAATGGCGACCGGCAAGCAGCCATTTACGGGCGCGACATCGGCGGTGGTATTTGAGGCGATCCTAAACAAAGTGCCGATTCCGCCGGTGCAGTTGAATCCGGGATTGCCGGCGCAGATCGAGCCGATCCTCAATAAGGCGCTGGAGAAGGACCGCGACCTGCGCTGCCAGAGCGCGGCTGAGTTGCGGGCGGACCTGAAGCGGTTGAAGCGCGACACGGATTCAGTGAAGTCCCATGCGGCTTCGGTGTCGCAGGTGTCGACGCCGGCGGGACCGCCGGCCGCATCCGTCGCGGCGCCTCTGAAAGAGAGCAAAATTGGTGTGCCCTCGTGGGTGTGGGCGGCAGGGCTAATGGTTGCAGCAGCGGCGATCGGGGTTTTTGTGGGCAAGAAGCTCTGGCAGTCGTCAGGGCCGAGCGCGCCGCTGTATCACGAGATTACGTTCCGGCGTGGGGCGATCGTGTCGGCGCGGTTCGCCCCGGATGGACAGACGATCTACTACAGCGCGGCGTGGCAGGGTAATCCGGTGGAGACGTTCTCGGCGCGGCAGGGGATGGTAGAGTCGCGCTCGCTCGGGTTGCCGCGATCTGAGCTGATGGCGATCTCAGAGAAAGGCGAGATGGCGCTGCTACTGGATGTTCATCCGGCAGGAACCTGGGTGAATGTGGGCATGCTAGCGCGGGCACCAATCGCCGGCGGGGCGCCGCGCCCGGTGCTCGAAGACGTAGAGTGGGCTGACTGGGGGCCGGACAGCACCAACTTCGCCGTGATCCGCAACGTGAATGGACGCGACCGGCTGGAATATCCCATCGGTAAGGTGCTTTATGAAACCACCGGCGGCTGGATTAGCTACCCGCGGGTTTCGCCAGACGGCAAGTACGTCGCTTTCTTCGACCACCAGAACCAGGGCGACGACGCCGGAGCGCTGGCGGTGGTGGATACATCCGGCAACAAAAAGACGCTTACGCGGCAGTGGTACGGAACGGAAGGATTGGCGTGGACACCAGACGGCTCCGAGATCTGGATCACGGCCAGCGAACTTGGGCTGTTTCATTACATTTCGGCGGTCACGTTGTCGAAGGAACAGCGACTGGTGACGCGCGTTCCCGGCTCGCTGGTGATATTCGACATCGGGAAAGATGGCCATGTGCTGCTGGCGCGCGAAGACCGGCGGCGCGAAGCGATGGGGCTGGCCCCAGGATCGAGCAAGGAACGCGACCTCTCGTGGCTGGATTACTCGTATCCGGCGGATCTTTCGGCGGATGGGATGACCTTGTTGTTCGATGAGGAAGGCATCGGCGGCGGTGTGCGGTACGGCGACGTAGCGGACCTGACGTACGCGGTGTATATCCGGGACACCGATGGCTCGCCAGCGGTGCGCCTTGGAGAAGGCGGAGCCGCAGCACTATCGCCCGACAAGAAGTGGGTCATAATTTATACGCCGACCTCTCCGGCACAACTACGATTGTTGCCGACAGGCGCGGGCGAGACGAAGTCGCTGACGAATGATGCGATAGCCCATCAGTACGCGCGCTGGTGTCCGGACGGCAAGCACTTCGTCTTCAGCGGCAACGAACAGGGCAAGGGTGTGAGGTTTTTTCTTCAGGACACATCGGGCAGTCCGCCCAAGCCTTTTTCTCCGGAGGGCGTAGACGCCCTGAATTTTGCGGTGTCGCCGGATGGCCAGACGGTGGCAGGAGTCGGCCCCGACCGGAAGGGCTACCTCTATTCCGTGTCCGGCGGCGATCCGAAGGTTGTGACCGGCATGGAGGCCGGCGATCTTCCCGTGAACTTCAGCAGCGACGGGCATTCGGTTTACCTTTACCACACCGGGGAGATACCAGCGAAGGTGTACAAGATCGAACTTGGATCGGGGAAGAAGTCGGTGTGGAAGGAAATCGCGCCGCTGGATCCCACGGGAATCTCGACCATCGCGCCGGTGTTGATGACACCCGATGGAAAGTCCTACGTGTACGGGTTCCATCGCACGGTGGGAGACTTGTATTTGGTGGAGGGGCTGAAGTAGGCAGCTATTGCCTCAGTCCATCGGCAATATCTTTTGCAGCAGCAGGAGGGTGGCGCCTTGGCGCAAATGTGAAGAAACCCACTTGCCGTTTTTGCGCGCCTTTGCGCCGCAAGGCTCTCTGCCGCGGATCCCCGGACGTACCCTCGGTGCCAGCAAGCTGTCGCGCGGCCTAAGGTCAAGTGCTGGGATTCCGCATGAACATTAACGAGGTTCTTCTCGGCAACTTAAGCAAGAGCGCAGCCAGATTGAGGCTGCGATACAAGCCCTAGAGGGTACAAGCCGCCGACGCGGACCTTCAGGAAGCAAACGCCGCCCAATGTCGGCAGCGGCTCGAAAGCGCATCTCGGGATCACTGGGATCGCCGGTTCTGGCTTGGCAGTCAACCGTTTGCTATTGCTTTCCCGAGAGGTTGGATTTCGTACTTGATACGTTGGGATCTAGCACATATACCGTCTGATCGGCGGTGGCAATTAGCAACTGCCTGCCATCACCGCTAAACTCGGACACGACCACTGGAGATCCGAACACATACTGGGCCCTTGTCTCGAAGGTCGACAAGTCGTACAGCGACAATCGTTCCGACAGCGAATCTTCGTCGATGAGCAACAGGTCGCCGCTAAAGTGGAAACTGTGCCCGGGAAAACTAGCTAACCGTTTTCCTTCCAAGGAATAGACGGAAACCCGGTTTTGATTATCAGCGATAATCAGGCGCGATCCGACCACGCGGATGGACTCTGGGCGGAAGGAATCCTGACCGGTGTCGAGCACGGTAGTGGACTGCACCTTACCGTTCTCCAAATCGATTACCTGCAGGAACGCGATTCCTTCTTTATCGTGATAAGCCTTCAGCTTCGCGGCAGCGTCGGGATCGTCCTTGACCAGCGAACTGAAGACCTTCGATGCGGCCCGCCAGTACAGCACGAGAGCGTGCGACTCGGAGGTGATCGATTCGTAGATTCCAAGGTTGGAAAATTGTTTGCTCCAGAAGAGCTTGCCGTCGCGGACATCATGGATTTCGATGGTGACGTTCCCGTTCCAATCCTTTTCATGCTCAGGGATGTTCTCCACCAGATACTTCCCCGATTGCCAGGCCCAAACCTTGTCTTCTAGCGTTCGTTTGGACTCGAAGTGCGGAGTGGGCAGCGACAGCTCGCCGACCGTTCGATGTGAATCCGGCACCCTGTAAAAGTCCGCGTATAAGGCGCCAGGATAAAAATAGGTCCCGCCAAAACCCATCAGCCGATATACCTGTTGGCCGGTCTGGAGGTTCCAAACAGCGCCACGGGTGCGTTGCGACATCGCCAGCCAGGCCAGGTCGGGAGAAGCCCCGCCCGCTGTAAGACGGGCCAAAGGGGCCTGCGGCAGTTGAGCCTGTTCGACTGTCTTGTTAGTGGCTAGATCGAACTTCGCGATAGCTCCGTCGACCAACTCGGTGATGCAGACGTTGTCCCAGACGTCGAGGCCAGTATTTCTGCTGGCCAGGACGATCTCCTTGCGGGTGATATCCATAAGACCGACAGGGTTCTTTTTCAAGGGGCGCAGCACAATGTAATTGCCGCGCGCCACCGAATTCGGTGTGGCATTGCCAATGTGCAGGTCGTCGGCGACCGTTTCGCCGGAAGGAAACTTGACCACACGCGCGTTGCCCGAATAGCTGTCCTTTATACCGATAAACCGGTTGTCACCGAGAAACGTGAATACATTTTGTTCCATCAGGTTCTTGATGCCGTTGGACAGCGATATCGTTGAGCGGCTGGAAAGATCGACGCCGACGTAATTCGAGAGCGCATGAGCGAGCAAGTAGCGGCCATTCGGAGAAAAGCGGATCGGTAGCTCACGCTCCCATCTTTTTTCCGCTCCGTAAACTAAGTTCAATGACTCCCAGTATCCGCCCGTCATAATTCCCGGGCTCCACCAGTTGTTGCGGCGCCACACTTCGGTTCCCGTGGCTGTGTCGTAAACGACAAGGTCGAGGCGGAAAGTATCGGTGGAACCCGAATCAATGATGCAGGCTAAGTTTTTGCCGTCGGGGGAAAGGGAAGGATTCAGGCAGCCCTTGCCAACGTGAATCTCGTGTACTTCCGTGCGTTGCTGCGAGGCAATGTTCCACTTCTCGACACGCGGCGACTCGTCGAATCCACCGATGGAGTAAACGATCGACTGGGAGTCGGGAGTGAACATCGCAGGCTTGGCGTCCCATGCCAAGATGTGAAAGATCGATTTCAGCGGCTCGCGGGTAAGTACGAACATCCCGCTGTCGTCCTGCGCCAAAACATATTTCCCGTCGGGACTGATGCGGATCGCATTGATCGCAGGAGGGAGACGCTGGGTCAGTGCGCGTTTGCGGATAAGGCCGGGGATGATCTCGGCATTGCGCGAGGGCGTGAAATTGATGACCGAATCTCTCCAGGCAATGTAGCCTGTAGCCGCGCCCGGACGTGGCTGCACGCACGATGCGGGCATTAGGGTTGGGTTTTGCAGCATTTCGCGAAGGCGCTTGGAGTCCTCGCTGGTCTTGCCGAACAAGTCGGACCAGAAACCGCCGACGTTTCCTTTCGTTTCTGCAAGACGATCGAAGTAAGCCGCAGCCGAGTGTGAGTCATATCCGCCACGGGTTACAAGGTAGACCGAGATCGCGTCCGCCTGTACCTGAGTGGCCTGTTCAATCTTCTCTGCACGTCGAACGTTACCGCCGGATGCCTGCACCCTCCGCCGGTTGCTTAAGTACTCGTTCCACTTGTCTACGACGTCTTTCTGGTCGCCGACCTGTTTCACCCCGAGAACCACCATAAAGCCATCGCTGATAGCAATGGCGGTGTGCTGGGAGACAAGATGTCCCATTTCGTGGGCAAGCACGTACGCCAGTTCATCTTCATTTTGAGTCAGGGCAATTAGTTTTCGGCTCACGTACAAGCGTCCGCCGAGTGTGCTGAACGCATTTGCCGTGGGCAGTTCCACGAGCGCCACCTGAAACTTGGGCTGGCCGGGTGGCAGAACCTCGGCCAAGTGGTCGACCATCGCCTGCAATCGTGCGGTCACGACCGGATCAGTTTCGATAACCAGCTCCTGGCGCAAGCTGGCGTCGATAGCGTCCCCAAGATAGACCTGTTGCTGTGCATTAAAGATGTTCACACCGGGTACTACCTGATGGGTATCGGGGGCCGGGCAGGGGTTCTGAGGCCAGATCGGCGTTTGCAGAGAGAATGCGAGTCCGATCGTCTGAACTGCAAGGCGCAAACCTTTCATAACGCCCTCCAACAGCAGTTTTTAGAAACGCTGGACCGAATGGATGCCAATTAGGCCGTCATTATGCCACAAGTTAAAAGTTGGGGGGCGGCATTTTCTTGTGTGCGACAAATGTCGATTCTGATGGCGGGTTGCCGGTGCTGTTTGGAATCGATGAAGCGAGCCGACTTACGACGACACAAGTAAACACAAGGTTACGCTGTGGAGAAAGCCGCCCAATGTGCCGGGCGGCTTCTTCCTTGTAGCTGAGAACTGTTCTTGGGTTACTTGGCTGGCTTGACGGTTACTTCCTTCGGAAAATAGAGTCTTCATAACTGCTGAGAGTGGAAGCGTTTGCAGATCACCAGCGGAAGTAACGTGTTGCACTACGTCATCGTGCGGCAGCTCGGCGCCGGGGGGATGGGCGTGGTGTATGAAGCGGAGGACACCAAGCTGGGTCGCCGGGTGGCACTCAAGTTTTTGGGTGCCGAAGCAGAGCAAGATCCAGTGACGCTGGAGAGATTCAAACTGGAGGCGCGGTCCGCGTCGGCGCTCAACCATCCGAATATTTGCACGGTCTACGCGATCGAAGAGTGCGATGGCCAGTGGTTTATCGCAATGGAGCTGCTGGAGGGCGAAAGCCTGAGCAAGAAGATCAAGGGAGTCCCGCTGCCGACCGACAAGCTTCTCGACATCGGCATACAGGTGACTGACGCGCTGGATGTGGCGCACGCAAAGGGAATCGTGCATCGCGACCTGAAGCCGGACAACATCTTCATCACAAATCGCTCGCAGGCGAAGATCCTGGATTTCGGGCTAGCCAAGCTGGCTCGCGACCGACGCACAACCATGGAGACGGTTGGAGCCGACGCCACCACTATGGCAGGTCCTCAACTGACCTCACCGGGCACAGCGGTTGGGACCGTTGCCTACATGTCGCCCGAACAGGCGCGTGGAGAGGAACTGGATGCACGGAGCGACCTGTTCTCGATTGGAGCAGTCTTGTATGAGATGGCTACCGGCAAGCTGCCGTTCGGCGGCAAGACTTCTGCAGTCATCTTTCAAGGGATTCTCAGTGGTACTCCGGTCCGACCTGTCGAGCTGAATGCCGCGCTTCCACCACGGTTGGACGAGGTCATCGAGAAGGCTTTGGAGAAAGACCTCGATCTCCGTTATCAGACGGCAGCCGAGATGCGCGGCGATTTGAAACGGCTGAAGCGTGACAGTGATGGCAGCCGCTCCCCAACACCGGCTATGCAGATTGCGCAAGTGCCCGCTGCCAGCAGCTCGGGTCTTGTAACAGCCACCAGCACAACCGCGTCAAGATCCAGCAGTCATGTGCTGATCGAGGACGCTAAGCAGCACATGGGAAGAGCGGGAATCGTTTTGGCCGTACTTGCTGCGATTCTCGGAGCCGCTGGGTTTGGTGTCTACTCGCTGTTGACGCGTCGCAATTCGGGGATGATGCCGTTCCAGAACATGAGCATCAAGAAGATCACCTACACCGGGAAAGCGGTGCGGAGCACGATCTCGGCGGACGGCAAGTATGTAGTGGATGTGTATGAGGACGCCCATGGGTTACAGGGGCTTTCGATGCGACACATCGTAACCGGCAGCGTCGCTCCCATCCTGCCGCCGACAGAAGCACGGTATATAGGACTCACCTTCACCCCGGATGGAAATTATCTCTACTTCGTGCGCGTCGAACCGCAGCGGCCCTCGGTCGGAATTCTGTACCAGATTCCGGTGCTTGGTGGGAACCCGCAGAAGCTGGTTGACGACGTCGACAGTGCAGTCACCTTCTCGCCCGATGGCCAACAGATGGCGTTTGTGCGCGACAGCTCGTCCGAAGCGAATTCCAAGCTGATCATTGCCCATGCCGATGGCAGCAATGAGCGTGTGTTGGCGACGCTGCCAATTCCCGGGTATTCCGATCCCAACTGGTCTCCTGACGGCAATTCCATTGCCGCTACTGTCCTCGAATTCGGAGGCAAGAATCTGGGACGAGTTGTCGCTCTCGATGTCAAAGATGGCAAAGAGAAGACGCTTTATGCGTCAGCGGCACAGCTACTCAAGCCGGTGTGGTCACCCGACGGGCGCTATGTATTTGTGAACTACCGTGATGCCACCACCCGTTGGCAAGGACAACTCGGGATGGTTGCTGTCGGCAGCGGGGCATTCCGCCGCATCACCAATGACCTCAACAATTACAGTGACCGCTCCCTGGCCATCACACGGGACGGCAAAGAATTGGTTGCTATCCAGGGACAGCCAGACATTGGCCTATACGTGATGCCAGCGCCACCACAGGCCGCAGGACAGTCTCCAGGCCCGATAGCGGATACCCGGGGCGCTATATGTGTCGACTGGCTGAAGGACGGGCGTTTGCTCCTTTCCGACTCCGAGGGTCGCGTTGCCACCATCGACGCGGATGGCAGCAACCGTAATGACATCTTCCAGACGCCGATCGTTGCCATGTCGCTTTGCCGTCAAACCGATCAGATTCTATTGTCGATGCCCGAGAAAGGTACCGCGAGCATCGGCATTTATCGCATGGACGTCGCCAATCCCAGACCTTTGGCCGTGACCCACGGCAAACTGGACGAGAATGTTGCCTGTTCGCCGGACGGCAAGTTCCTCGTTTACACATCGTTAATCAATGGGAAGCAGTTGGCGATGCGGGCGCCGATTGACGGTGGCGAGCCCAGGCAGCTGTTGGATGATTTTGTCCTGTCACTGGCGATCTCGCCCGATGGGCAACAGATTGCACTCACCACCGTCCAAGGAGCGGGCGCACAGGCCACCGGCGTGATTAAGGTCATTCCTTCCTCCGGGGGGGCGCCAATTAAGTCGATTCCGGCTTTCAAAGCACTGACGGGCGAGCTGGCCTACTCCGCCGATGGTAAAGCGGTTTACTACCCGGTCACCGAAAAGGGCGTTGCGAACCTGTTCCGGCAATCTTTGGTCGGCGGAGCGCCAACACGAGTGACGGACTTCAGGGATTTGGGGATTTACGGATATGCGTTCGACTGGACCAACAATAGGCTGGCGATTACACGCGGCAAACTCAACAGCGATGTCGTCGTAATAACCGAACAGGCAGCGCAATAAATTGTCATAACCTGGACTCCAAGCAGAATCGCTGAACTAACCCCAAGAACAGCTCCCAGCTACTTGCGGCCTCATTTCCCAACGTCACATCAGACCAACTGAGTGGCGAGCTCACCTTTACCACACGATGCGATTGGTGCGGAGGCGGAATAGTGGCTCGCCTGAAGCTCACCAACGGGCCCTACACCGGTTGGCACCGTGGGCGAGCCCGGCGACGACGCGATCTGCTGGAGTTGCTGGATCGACGCAACCCCGCCATCGCTGAACTGAGCCAGGCTATCGAGCAAGAAGTCGAGAAGCGTCCTCCGGCCCAGCGCTTGATGACCCATCCTGGGGTTGGTGCGCTCACGGCACTGCCCGAAGCAGCTAAGATACACCCATGTCCGCCTCTAAGTCGGCTCCCACCGAGCGCTTCTCCGACCGCGTCGATGACTACGTCAAATATCGTCCGCGCTACTCGCCCGAGGTCGTGACGGCTCTCCGCCAAGCCTGCGATCTGAATGCCAAGCATCTCGTTATTGATGTTGGCTGTGGTACCGGAATGCTGGCCAAGATCTTCCTGGAAAACGGCAATCGCGTAATTGGGGTCGAGCCCAATGTCAATATGCGACGAGCCGGGAAACAATATCTGGCTTGCTTCGAGGAATTCGCCATGGTCGACGGCTCAGCGGAGGCGACTTCCCTTCCCGATTGCTGCGCCGATTTCGTCATCGCCGCGCAGGCGTTCCACTGGTTTCAGCCCGACGCCACTCGCCGCGAATTCCGCCGCATCGTGAAGCCCGGCGCATGGGTGGTGCTGATCTGGCATGATCGCGACACGGAGTCCACGTCGTTTTTGGGCGCTTACGAGGCATTCTTGCAGCAATACTCCACCGACTACTCCACCGTCGCGCACAACAAAGTCGCGAACTACTCGGCGCTCGAACGTTTTTACTCGCCCGATCAAATGCACGCGATCGTGCAGCAGACCCATCAGCAGTTTGATTTCGAGGGTCTGCGCGGCAGGCTCTTATCCTCCTCGTACGCTCCTCGCGAAGGCCCTGCGGCCGAGACCATGCTGCGCGCTTTGCCTGCGCTGTTTGACCGCTGCGCCGTAAACGGACAGGTTTCATTCGACTACTACACCCGTATCTACTACGGACACTTGTCGCAATGAGCGCCGCCGA